>Ga0073936_10000804_pt1 | contig 49433 bp, 35 predicted proteins | sample AliMusrvi5mmetaG_FD_87041 | JGI IMG/M metagenome (GOLD analysis project Ga0073936, IMG submission 87041) | Freshwater lake bacterial and archeal communities from Alinen Mustajarvi, Finland, to study Microbial Dark Matter (Phase II) - Alinen... | ecosystem: Environmental > Aquatic > Freshwater >...
GCTCGATTAGATGACGCCAACCAAACCACGGCACTCGATCATGCCAATGGCGAGGAAGCGGCCCGGATCTTTCGCGTTGGCTTCCTTGGGCAGGAAGGTCGAAAAGTTCGGCAACTCATCGTGGGGCTCGGAATCACCACCACGCTGGTCAGTTCGCCGACCTTGCGCACGGAGGCGGCTCCGGCGTCGGTGGCGGCCTTTACGGCCCCGACATCACCTTCCACGAAGGCGGTGACAAGTCCCGAACCTACAGAGACCCATCCGGCGAAGGAGACGCGCGCTGCCTTGAGCATCGCATCGGTGCCTTCGATCATGGCCACAAGGCCCTTGGTTTCGATCATTCCCAGTGCTTGTTTCATTTATATAACTCGATGTCTTTCGTAAGGTGCAGACCGCAGGCGTTGGCCTCGTCGGTATCCATGTGGACGTTCAGCAGGACCGCCGGATCGACGCGTACCTGCACGCGGTTGAATGTCACGCTTGCCGCGCCGCCTACGCGCAGCTTCATAAAGTCTTTGTGCTTGACGCCGTAATAAGCGGCCTCGTCCGGATTCATGTGGACGTGAATCGCAGCGCGGATCACGCCTTCCTTCAACTCCACCATGCCTTTGGGACCCATAAGGAAGCAGCCCGGAGTGCCAGCGATGTCGCCGGAGAGGCGGATCGGCGCGTCGATGCCGAGCATGATCGCATCCGTGAACGCGAGCTCCACCTGTGACTGCTTGCGTAGCGGACCAAGGATGCGAAGGTTCGAGATCAGACGGCTGCGAGGACCGATGATGGTGACCGTTTCCTTGGCGGCGAAGTTGCCGGGCTGGTACAGATCGCGGAAAACGGTGAGCTCATGGCCTTTGCCGTAGAGGATGTCGAGATCCTCGCGACTGACGTGGCAATGGCGGGCGGAGGCGTCAACAACCAGGGTCGGGGCGTGCTTGCCCTGAGGTTTGCGAACGCTGGCCTCGACGATATCGCGGACGATCTTTTCGATCTCTTCGCGGCGGATTGGTAAATCGGGTTGAGCGGCTGGCATGTCCATCCGGTTTTATGGTTCCGGGGTGATTTGGAACGTTAAGGGCAATGATAACAAGATGTGGCGGAGGGGGTCAAACCGGGTGTCATGCGAGGATTGTTCCCGGTTGCGTTTATCATGGAAAGGATGCGATTCCTGACTCTGACTTTATTTGCGGCCTCGGCCATCCACGCACAAAGGAACGTTGCGCTACCTCCTTTCGTCACGCTGCCTCCGGAAACGATTGTTCCTCCCGGCGGCAAGGACGCGCAATCAAGGCACGAAGCCTGGGGAGAGGTGGAGTACAGCAAGCCGGTGGGCATTCAGCGCGGCGAGCACTGGAGGGCGAACATCCTCTATCCTGTTGCGTCCACTGGAGTCGCGAAGCCGAAGGGTACCGATGTCTTCGCGAAGATTGGGCCGGCCCTGCAGGCAGGTGGTTGGACCGTTGTCCTTTCGAACCCGCAGTCCAATCCATTTAGCGCGCTGCTGCATTACCAGAAGGACAAAGAGGCGTGGGTCTTCATCCAGATTTTCGGAGCCAGCGACATCCGTCTCGATCTGATCATTAAAGGGGCGCAGCCGATGCAGTTCGAATTGCCTAAGCCTGCCGCAGTGGCTCCCGTTGTCAATCCGAAGACCGGCGACTTTCCCGAACTGCCGCCGCTACCCGGGTCGAAGTATGAGTCCGGCGCAATGAGGACGCCGATGAAGATGAATATCCCATCGCCAACCGGCAAGCGCGAGGATACCATTGTTGCGAAGGCTGCGATCTTCAAAAGCTACACCAAGCCGGATCTATCGACGGTGCAGTTCTCCACCGTATATATCGCCGCGATGAAGGCCGTTGGTTGGACAATTGTTGAATCCTCGCAAGGCCTGCGGCAAACCGACGCGACCATCACAGCGCATTATGGCAAAGACGGCAGAAACGCCTGGGCGTATTTGCATCACACCGGTGGCGGCTATGAGATCTTCGAGGGCGAGGACCCTGCGGACGATCTCTCGAAAGAGTTTGCGAAGTCATGCCATGTGGCGCTGTATGGCGTGCTGTTCGATTTCGACAAGGCGACTCTGCGTCCTGAGTCGGACGCAGTGCTGACCCGCGCTGTTGCGCTGATTGAATCCACCAAGGGGGCGGCGATCGAAGTGCAAGGTCACACCGATGGCGTTGGTAACGATGCCTACAATCAGAAGCTCTCCGAGGCGCGGGCCGCTTCCGTTGTTACATGGCTAACCGCTCATAAGATTCCGGCCGCGCAACTCAAGTCGAAAGGCTACGGCAAGACCAAACCGGTCGCCGATAATAACTCCGATGAGGGGCGTGCCAAGAATCGCCGTGTGGAGATCTCGCGGGCGGATTGCGCGAAGTAGCTGGAGCCGTTACGGCCGGGCGGCAACGTCGGCGTATTTGCCGCCCTCAACCACGCGAATCTCGTCGTGGTAAATCACTTTTTTCGGAATGATGAGCTTCTGCTCATTAAACTTGCTGCTCGGAAGATCTTTCCACGCCGGATGATAGATACCGATTTTGAAGTAGGGGCCCTTCGGGTCGTTGTAACTGTTCGGGCCCTTATGCGTCAGCACCGGTTTGCCATCCTGCCAGACCTCGATGATTCCGTCTTCTTTGTACGACCACTTCATGTGAAACACCCAGTCGGTCCATGCACCCTTGCGGAAACGACCTAGCGGAAACTGCTCGCGTTTCGACTCGTACTTGTCCCAGTCTTTCGCATCCTTAACCACTGCGGAAGAGGAGTTCACGCTGACCCGCCAATTGCTGCCATTGAGGGATAACGCCACCGGCGGGCGGCCCTTGCCGTCTCCTTCCACTTTGAACTGCTTCTTGTCTTCGCCTGCTGAGCCGTGCCATTGCGCGACGATGTCTCCATCCTGGGGATCGTCGATCCAGTCCTCAGGGATGAAGATACTGAAGCCGTACCAATAGTCTGAGAACAGCGGCACTCCGGACATCGCGATTTCGGAACGGAAAGACCCGAGGCGCCTTGGGACTTCAAAGCGAATCGAATGGCGGCCCGCGCGCACGGGGTTGTCGACGATGCGGACCAGTCCCGCGTCCTCAATGGCCTTGGGATCGTTCTTGATGCGCAGTGGATCTTTGTCGCCGTTGATGCCGTAGTGCCACTGGGGCTGGAGCTTTTTCTCGAAGCCTTCGAAGAAGAGATTCTTTTGTGGCAGGGCAGGGTACACGGCGAACAGCAGCAGAACAAGCGAGCGGCAGACTCTCATGCGGATAGCGTAGCATGCCGTCTTCATCAGGTATAATCCAGGTTTAATCCATGCCTATCACCCGGCGTACTTTCCTTTCCGCGACAGCCGCGATGGCGGCCCAGTCCGCCCGCCCAAACATTGTGCTACTTCTTGCCGATAACTGGGCATGGCCGCACGCCAGCTACTACGGCGACCCGGTGGTCAAGACTCCGACCTTTGACCGCCTTGCCAAAGAGGGCGCTGTCTTCACGCACTCCTTTGCGCCGAATCCTTCCTGCTCGCCCTCGCGGTCGCTACTGTTGACCGGCCAGCCGGCGCACCGGCTGGGCGAGGCGGCGAGTCTGTACGGCAACCTGTCGCCGGATGTCCCGACTTACAGCGGCTTACTCGAAAAGGCCGGCTACTTAGTCGGCTTTGAGGGCAAAGGCTGGGGACCGGGTTCGCCGGAAAAAGCCGGCTGGAAGCACAATCAGGCCGGAGTTTCTTATCCCGATTTCGATGCGTTTCTCAAGGCCCGTTCCAAAGGCCAGCCTTTCTGCTTCTGGTTTGGCAGCCACGATCCGCACGTGCCGTGGAATCGTGGACAGGAGCGCAAGCCGAAGATGGATCCCGCGCGGGTCAAGGTGCCGGCTCATCTGCCCGATAAAGCCGTGGTGCGCGACGACATTCTCAACTACTACTGCGAAGTCCAGCAGTTCGATTTCGAATGCGGCGAAATCATTGCCGCTTTGACAGCTGCAGGAGAACTCGATAACACCATCATCGTCATGACCAGCGACAACGGCTGGCAGGTGCCCAGAGGTCTCGGTAACTGCTACGACCTTGGCGTGCGGACTCCGTTGGCGATTCGCTATCCGCGCCAGTTCAAGGCCGGCGTGGTGCGTGAGGATTATGTCTCGATCGGCGATCTGGCGCCGACATTTCTGGAACTCACCGGCCTGCCTATCCCGGCAGGCGTGACCGAAAAGAGCCTGCTTGCGAAACAGCGCCGCACGGAGATGTTCCTGGAGCGCGAGCGCCACGCGAACGTACGCAAGGGCGATCTGAGCTATCCTGTGCGCGGTGTGCGCACCGCGGAATACCTGTACCTACGCAACTTCGAGCCCGACCGCTGGCCCGCCGGAGATCCCGAATTTTACTGGGCGGTTGGACCGTACGGCGACGTGGACGATTCCCCGGTGAAGCAGATGCTGCTGAAGGACAAGCCGCAGCCGCACTTCGATCTCACCCTAGGCAGGCGTCCGGCCGAAGAGTTGTACGTGTTGAAGGACGATCCGGATCAGGTGCGCAACGTTGCCGCCGATCCCAAATACGCCAAAGTGAAGGCGCAGCTTGCCGCCAAAGTGCAACAGTGGATGGTCGCAACGAAGGACCCGCGTGCCACCAATCCGCACACTGACTTCTGGGACCGCGCGCCCTACTCCGGTGCGAAGTTCAAGGGCGCGCCGCCGGCCAACTGAGGTGCCGGCCTACGTGAGTCCCAACTCCGCGCGCACCCGGTTGATATCGTACGAGGGTTCGCCGTCCCTGCGCTTCCTCTCTTCGCCGTTCTCGAAATCCTTGAGCAGTGCCATCACTTGCGCACGGCCGGCCGGTGTCTTGACGGCTTGGCGAGCCGTCGTGCCTCCCAGTGCCGGCAGACTCAGATCAGGCCATTCCTTGTAGTGCTGCTCCATGTACTTTCCGATTAATTCATCGCGCACTGATTTGGGGATCTCGTCCTCTGCCGCTGGCTTGCTTCCAGTCCTCGCGGCCACTTGCCTCTTGAGTTCCGCTTGCGTGGTGAAATCGTCGCGCAGGTGATGCAGCAGGCCTTTCGCCACCTTCTCCAGCAGCTGTTTGCCACGCTCCAGCCGCTCTTTCGAGTTGCAGTCAAACTCCAGTTCGTTTCCGTTGAGCCTGATGTTGCCTAATACCGTCTCCTTCTTGTCCAGCCAGACAAGCCGTTCCTTCTCATCCTCTTTCAGCGCCGGGCAACTGCCAAGCGCCTGCAACACGGAATCCTTCTCTTCCATGCGGTACACCGCCTTCGAGATCAGGAGCTTTTCGCCATCGGTATTCGACAAGGCCATCGATTGGAACCAGTTTGCAGCGATCTGTTGCGACTGCCGGCGGATGTCCGGCCAATTCTGCTTGAGATAGGGCCGCCATTCCAGCCCTTTTTCCGTGCGTTGATCATCCATCCACTCGTGTAGCGCAGCAATGTTATGCCGCGGAACGGTCACGCCGATGCCGGCCAGTTCGGATCCGCGTTCGCCTGGAACTACGCGAGCCAGAAGGGCATCCCATTTCACGAGGTGCCTGGACGAACTCACGTCGTGAACCAAAATGGTTCCGCCAAAGATCAGATCCTTCAATGTCACGCCGATACCCGGCTTCGGCTCCTGCACTTCGTACAGGCCGTAATAACTCTTGGACCATGCTTCGGCCATCTCCCGCTCGCGGGGCGTGAGACGCTTTCCCTCGCGCAGCATAAAGTCCTGCAGGAGGGAGTGCCCCGTTGACGGCGAAACCCAATCGTGGATGAACCAGTCACCGACGGTGATCTCTACGTCGGCTTCGTCGATGGATCCTTGATGCAGGAGTTCCTGCATCGCCAGCCGCACTTCCTTCTTGGTGGTCAATTCGCCGAAATACTCTCCTATCCGGCTTCGCAGTGATACGAATTCATTGCCTCCCTGCAACTGCGTTCCACGCTCGTCGGCTTCGAGATGGCACTTCTTATACTTCTTACCGCTATTGCACCAGCATGGATCGTTGCGGCCTGGTTTTGCGGTGCGGTGGATGGGTTCCGGTATCATAAAATCGTCCGCTTCGTCCTCGTCCTCGTCATCCTCTCCATCTTCCCATTCCGCCTCCCCGGCGCAGATGTCGTACACGGTGATAGGCGAAGCCGGGAAATTGGCCGGCGGCAGGCTGAGATCCTCTAACGTGGAGATCAGGTTCTCGCATTTGCGCACTCCTTTTTTCGATAACAGCTCGCGATGCCGCTTCAGCATAGCGCGTGCCGGTTGTGACTTGGCTGATCCTGTTGATGACAGGATCGCGGTGAGAACCACTGGGAAAAACTCATCGCACGCAGAGGGCTTCCATGTTTCCAGCTTCCCGGTCAGGCATTCGAACAAGCTCCCGCCAGGATCCAGTTCCCGGCAGCGTACTATCATTTCGGCCAGGGTCATCCGCGGTAATGGGCCCAAGCTGCCCGCGATTGTGCGGATCACTTCAGCTGAAGCCGCCGGAGAACGCCGGATGACCCGCTCCAGGCCCCACGCTGCCGGTTCCGCTATGTCGCGATTCTCCATGCCGGTGAATTCCAGGAAATAGGGAATATCCGCCGGCTCACCGATTTCGCCCAGTAATGCCAGAGCATTCTCTATTACAGAATCATCTTCTTCTGGAAGCGCCTCTTGAGCCCATCCACGGAGTAAACCTAGCAGCAGGTGCTTGATTGTAGGCCCCGCGCTCAGAATCTCATCGACCGTCTCGCTACTCAGGTCGGGATTCTGCAGCATCTCCTCAATCAGGCGCAACTGATGCAATCGCGCCGATACTTCGGCCGGTTCGGGGCCGTTTTCCGCGCGGAGCCACAATGCGAACATCTTGGCCTTTTCCCGTAGTGTCAGCTTCTTGAAGTCTGCAATATCCTTGCCGCTGATTCCCGCTCGATTGAAGTCAATCGCGTCCAGGATGGATTCGTCTTCCCGTGCATGCTTGGATGCGCCCAATTCCGCCAACGCTTTTGCCAAGGCCTTCGTTTCCGGCCTGGCTTGAAGAATGCGCGCGAGCTCTATGTACGGTCTGCTTGCATAGGGATGTTTCTCAATCGCACGCCAGAGACGCTCTTCGGCACCCGCGGAGTCACCGGTTTCGAATCGCATTATCGCTAGCGCCGTGAGGGCGATGTGACCGTCAGGGTCCAGCTCCAATATCTTCTCGAACCCTTCCTGGCTGGTGATTTTCCCCGCATCCATATCGTCTATCAGCTGGTCGCGGCGCCCCAAGATTGATTCTTCGAGAAAGAGCATTATTGCTCCTAATTGTATTTCGCCGGCACGGCTGCTTGCTCGGCGCTACAGTAGAAACAGGAAACCTTAACGATCATGAATAGCATCAGCACTGTTAGCGATCTGCGGTCTGCATTGCGCCTGCTGGAACAAACACCGGGACAACTCCTCAGGACCCAGGCGCCCGTCGATCCCAACGCCGAACTGGCAGGCGTTTATCGCTACGTCGGAGCAGGCGGCACGGTCATGCGCCCTACCAAGACCGGTCCTGCGATGCTGTTTGAAAAGGTCAAGGGCTACCCCGGCGTGCGCGTGATCACCGGCCTGCTGGCCAGTCGCGAACGCTCCGCGCTGCTGCTCGGGGCCGATCAAAAGCACCTCGGCTTTCATCTGCTGCGGGCCCTTGACCATGCGATCGATCCAGTGATGTTGCCCGAGGGTTCCGCTGTGCCTTGCCAGGAGGTGGTCCATCGCCCCCCTCTCGACATCCTCAAAGTTGTGCCAGCCCCCACCAATACGCCGAAAGACGCAGGTCCGTTCTTTACGCTGGGTATTGTCCGCGCCACTGATCCCGAGACCGGCGAACACGATGTCACCATCCACCGCATGTGCGTGCAAGGGCCTGACAAGCTGTCGATCTTCTTCGCGCCCAGCCGCCATATTGACGTCTTTCGTCAGAAGGCAGAGGCCGCTGGAAAACCGCTGCCCGTCTCCATCTCGATTGGGGTGGATCCGGCGATCTACCTATCCGTATGTTTCGAGGCCCCGACCACTCCCATCGGTTTCGACGAACTGTCAATCGCCGGTGGCCTGCGCGGCAAACCGGTGGAACTGGCGCGCTGCCTCACGCAACCGGAGTACGCTATCGCCAACGCCGAGATTGTTCTCGAAGGCGAGATCCTGCCGCACGAGCGAATCCGCGAAGACATCAACACCAACACCGGACATGCCATGCCTGAATTTCCAGGCTATAACGGTCCGGCCAACCCCTCGCTACCGGTGATTCGCGTTACAGCCATCACCCATCGCAGGAATCCGATCATGCAGACCATCGTCGGTCCAGGCGAGGAGCATGTTTCGCTGGCCGGCATTCCGACCGAAGCCAGCATACTGCGCATGACCGAGGCCGCAATGCCCGGCCGTGTGCTGAACTGCTACGCGCATTCCGCCGGAGGCGGGAAGTTCCTTGCGATCCTGCAATGCCGCAAGGCCGCGGCCGGCGACGAAGGCCGCATGCGGCAGGCCGCAATCATTGCGCTGGCGGCGTTTCACGAACTGAAGAATGTGATTCTTGTCGACGAAGACGTGGATATCTTCGATAGCAACGATGTGCTGTGGGCGATGACGACACGCTATCAGGGCGATCGCAGCACCATCTTCATTCCCGGTGTGATCGGCCATCCGCTGGACCCTTCGCAGTCGCCGGAGTTCAGTCCGGATATCCTCATGCGTGGCATCACTACCAAGACGATCTTCGATTGCACGGTGCCGTTCCCGCTGAAAAAGCACTTTGAGCGAGCGCAGTTTCAAGAGCTGGATGTCACGCCCTTTCTGGTTCCCTCGGATCGGCCCTTCTCGGATTGAAGCGCGACTGAATCAGCCTTCCGGCCAATTTGTTAAGCGGACGTAAATTTGGAGTAGTCCGCATGCCTCCCCGGAATATACTTTGAGAGGCATCCTAAACAGACCGGCAGTCCGATGAAGAACAATTCACAGATTCAGTCCATCACCCGTCGTGGCTTTCTGGCTTCTGCACTGGCCGCATTTGCTGGTACTCGAACCGCGTCGCATGCTCAGGATAATCCTGCGCCGCGTCCGAATATTCTGATGATCCTCTCCGACGATCTGGGATGGAACGATGTCGGCTGGCACAACGCAAGTGTACGCACTCCGAATCTCGATCGCCTGGCTGCCCGTGCTGTGAAGTTCGAACAATACCGGGTGAATGCCGTTTGTAGCCCTACGCGATCGTCGCTGCTCACGGGGCGGACCTGTTTCCGTGTTGGAGTTCCGAATCCCATCTCCCAGGGCATGGCGCTGCCGGCCACCGAAAAACTGATGCCGCAAATGCTTGCCGGCGCCGGTTACCAAACCTGGCTGGTCGGCAAATGGCATCTCGGCGATATTGCGACTCAGTATCTGCCGATGCAGCGAGGATTTCAGTATCACTACGGTTTTCTCGGAGGAGAGGTCGATTACTGGAAACATACAACCGGCAATAGCACCGACTGGTATCGCAACGGGGTGCCGCTGGCGGAAGACGGTTACACGACTGACCTCATTGCTGCCGACGCAATCAGACTCATTCAAGCGCGGGATACGAGCAAGCCATTTTACCTGGATCTCTCCTTCAACGCGCCCCATACGCCGTTGGAGGGTCGAGAGCCATTTCTATCAGATTTCGCCGCCATTACCGACGACAAACGAAAGAACTATTTGTCGATGGTCGAAGACATGGATGGTGCAATTGGCCGCGTCTACGATGCTTTGGAGCAGGAAGGCATCGCTGACAATACATTGCTCATTTGGATGAGCGACAACGGGGGCCAGACTACCGGAGGCGGTGCGAGCAATACGCCACTCAAAGGGCTGAAGGGAGATGCCTGGGAAGGCGGCATCCGCGTCCCTGCCTTCGCGCTGTGGCCGAAAGTCCTGGACGGCGGACGGGTCTTCGACAAGTTCTTTACCGTGCTAGACTGGCTCCCCACCCTGGCTGAGGTAACCGGAATGCAGCTTGATCCAGGCATCGAACTCGATGGAGTCAATATGTGGGGCAGTCTCACCCGCGGCGAATCCGCGGTCCGGAGTTACTCCATTCTTGGCGGGGGTACCAATTATGCGGTATTCAAGGGCGATTTCAAACTGGTGGAGCAGAGCGTGCCCAAAGGTCCTTCGCAGCGCACCCTCTATCAGATCTTCGATGATCCTGCCGAGACCAGAGATGTTTCGGTCGATAATCCGGACGTGATGTCGGAGCTTGTGAAGATCCTTCAGAATCAGCCAGTCGGTGTCGCCGATACGAGTGCTACAACTGCGGCATCGGCAACGCACCCGATGGCGTGTAAAATATTTTCCGTTTCTTCGTGTCGGCCCAGTTTTGTTGAATGACAGGAGGAAACGTGAGGAGCAGTTGCTCCATCTGAGCCTGCAACTGCGCCACCACAGCCGGATGCCTGTCGGCACGGTCGCGGCTTTCGTCCTTATCCGCGACAATGTTGTAGAGTTCGGGGCTCCACAGTGGCAGGTTGATTCGGCCCTCGGGCGGCGAAGGCGAAAACATGAAAGTGTTATAACGGGCTACGTGCAGCTTCCATTGGCCTACCCGGATCGCCTGCAAATGGTCGTTGTTGAAATAGAGGAACGCGTCACGCTGCACATCGATTTGTTGTCCGCTAAGTAGCGGCCAAATGTCAATGCCATCCAGCGGATTCGCCGGCAACCTGGCCCCCGCGAGGTTAGCCGCTGTCGGCATCCAATCCATCAGCGTCACGATGCTGCTAGAGACCTGGTTTGCCGGGATGTAGGCAGGCATTCGCGCGAGCAGCGGCACGCGCATGCCGCCATCAAAGATCTCGCCCTTGCGCGATCGCAATCCGCCGGTGCTGCCCTGATACCAGGGTCCATGATCGCTCGTGAAAACGACGAGCGTGTTCGAATCGAGTCCGTTATCCTTCAACGCCTGTAGTATTTGGCCGGTACTCCAATCGATCTCCAGAACCGCATCGCCGTACAATCCTTCTCCCGATTTTCCGATAAAGTCCGGCGAAGCTGCACACGGAAGGTGGGGGAACGAGTGGGCCAGATAGAGAAAGAAGGGCGAGCTTTTCGAGCGGCTGATGAAATCTACTGCCCGCTGCGTATAGCGCTGCGTCAAAGTTGTGAGCTCGGCCTTCTGCTCAATGATGGTGGTGTTCTCCATCATTACCCGAGGCGACATGTCGATGCTGTAGGGGATACCGAAATAGGAGTCGAAGCCGTGATTGGTGGGCAGGAACCGGCTCTTCGCGCCAAGATGCCATTTGCCGACGCACATCGTGGAGTAACCGGACCCCTTGAGCATCTCGGCCATGGTGGTCTCCGAGTCCGGCATCCCGTAGTCTTCCTCGGGATCGATCACACGCGGCATGCCGTAACGGTTCGGGTAGCGCCCGGTGAGCAGGGCGGCACGCGCCGGAGTGCAGACGGCACCGGCAGTATAGGCGTGAGTGAAACGGATGCCTTCCTGGGCCATGCGGTCGAGATTGGGTGTGGAAATGTTGGAGCCGTAGCAACTTAGGTCCCCGTAGCCCAGATCATCGCAGAGGATCACAATGATGTTGGGGCTTCGGGGCATAGCCTGAGCCGTGGCCGTGATGGCCGCGCCAACAGCTGCCGATTTCAAGAATGTCCGCCGGTTTCCGGTGAAAAGCGCTCGCCGATTGAGTGTCAAACTTCCCCCACCACGCCCACTGAATTCGCGAATGAGCATCGTACCACAACAGTGGTAGGGGATTGTACGTAGTATTTTTCAACGGACAGCTTAGTTCGGTGGCGTGTAGATGTCGCCCATCCGGAATGACCGGTACAACTGCGTATCTACATGCAGCTCGTACACTGGTTTGCCGGTGGCATCGACCTCGACAGCCAGACTCGTCGCATCCGGAAGCACTCCCATGTTGAAGTGGAAGTTCCCATTGGACAGTTTTTGGGCGGAACCCAGAGCGAAACAGTAGGCGCCCAGATCGGCATTCAATACGAGCGAGGCGGTCCCGGTCCTTTCGTTCAAATGAAGTACCTGTCCGCGACTATTCGCTTTGGGGTCTTCCAGCTTTCTGAGATCGCCATTGTCGAACAGAATCACGGTCGAGTTATCGGGCAGGAATTTAGCGTCGTGCTGGTGGGAAAACCACGCATCCATCTCTGTGGAGTCGAGGGTGAAGTCCCCGTCCTTGCCCAGGCGCCACAAGATGTTGCCGCTCCCGGTACCGTTCTGGTAGTCGATCTTGATCACCCAATCCTGGTGCCGCAAGGAGACCAGCAGATTGCCATCGGGCGTTTGCGCTACTGCATTGGTGTGCAGCCAGTCATTTGCTTTGGCTGCCAGGTACAGGGGCGGACAGCCACCGGCAGGGCAAACGTCGCCTGTGGTGGATGCCCGCGCCGGATCGAGGTGATCGAAGGGATCCCATGCCCACACCACTTGCAGGTCCTGGTCGAGTACAACAACCATCTCTCCCAGAACGTCGACCGGGCCTGGACCCTGCACATCCGTGACAATCTGTTCGACGGAGCCGAGGGCGACGATTCTGCCGTCCGGCAACTCCCTGACTTCGTGGGTGAAGGACCCGATCGGACGTTTCCCCATAGCTGCCAACTGTTCGCTGATCCGGGCTGCATTCGTTTGCAGCACGGTCATACCGGTGAGATCGTACTTCCGCAGAAGTTGGACGGTTCGGTTGGCGGGGCGAGGACCGATGATGCCCCAGAAATAGCCTCCAGGTGCGGGCGTGACCAGCAGGAACGGCCCCGTCTGGGCGATCTGCGGCGCGCCTGGGTAGTACCAAACCAGATTCCCATGCAGATCGGAGGCCATGGGCGGGCCGGCGTTGGTCGCCTGCAACAGGATGCCGGTTTGCTGCGCCCCCACGCCTAAAGGAGCTGTCTGCACTGAGGAGACCAGCGCGGCGGAGGTGGTGAACGGTACGGACGGTCCACTCAGGAACGCGTCTCCCGTATCGATGAGGTAGTTAACCGAATATTGCGTCAGGCTCGTCATGCCTGCCAGATAGAAATTCATGCTCAGGCCCTGGACGCAGTCCTGGTAGGGGGTGTTGTGCACTTGTTTGTCGGGCCCCGTGAACTGAGCTTTCATGCGGGCGCCTTCGGGACACGGCGGTGCGCTGTAGAGGAAGACCAGCGGGTGCGAGGTTGGCGCGACTGCCGGCTTGCCATCCTGAATGCGCGAACTCATCAAATAGTAAGCCGTATTCGTGACGGTCTCGCCCGTCGTGGTGTTTCGGACGGTCGCTTCTAGCTGGTAAAGCCCGTCGTGATCGGTTGCGGTCCAATCGAGGGTCATCTCCGGACCAAAATCCTTTACCATCCGGTAGTCCTGGCCAACTGCGTGGACCCTGAAACGGCACCACAGTGGTCCTGGATCTGCCCCGGTGACGCTCACTTTCCAGGTCATGACGGTGCCGACAGGCATGGGACTGGCAGGTGTTGCGTTCAGGCTGAACGACATTGGAAAGGCCACTGCGGGAAAAACTGCCACCAGCCAGAGCAGGAGTAACAAACGAGTTCTCATCATGAGGTAGAAGAGTCCTCGAACGGGACTCTTCTACTATCATACGCGTCACAAGTGTGAATGAGGTACGGCGATTTTGCCAATTCTGGCTCAGGGTCTCGGCCCGTTCGGTTTATACTCGCCGCCCTTGACCAGCACATCCAGAATCTGCTTCGATCTCACGGTGCAGGCTTTCGCAAATTGCGGCGTCATGTTGTCATGGCCCGATGCGATCATCGGAAACGGTTCGATTGGTCCGCGGACCTGATTAAGTGCCGTATAGATACCCGCAGCAGGAGATGTCGTGTCGATGAAACCGATGCCCGCCATCACTGCAGCTTTGATGCGCGAAGCGAAGTTGACTGTATCGAAGTACAGCGCAGTTTTCATCGCCTCAGGCTTGTCCGCGGGCCAGTACGGGTAGCCCGCTTTCCGGCCGTGATGGTCTGCATTGGTGTCCGCGCCCGCCGGCACGCAAACCAACACCGCGGTGATCTTTTCCGGCCGCAGGCCTGCCAGAGAGAGACTCTGTTGGCCACCCATGCTGCCGCCTGTCAGCACGATGGTCTTGCCATCCCAGTCGGGCCGCGTCAACAGATAGTCCAGTGCCCGCGAATCTCGCAGGTACATGTTCAGGAAATAGGATTGCTCGCGGTCGGTGTTGCCGACGACGTTATACCTTTGTGGCACGTTGCCTGCAGGCTCGGATGGCAGTTTGTCATGCGAATCGACGTTGATAAATAGCCAGCCATCGGCGGCTTTCTGCGCGGCCGCGCGTGCGTTCAGCGCATACACGCCGGCATATTGCAATTGAATCAGGGCAGGGAACTTGCCCTCGTGCGCTGGCTTGGCGATGTACCCATGGGTTTGCGATCCCAAGGCATCGAGCACGAACATCTTCAGCTCGACTCCAGGAATATCGGTGTCGACCGAAGTCAGCACAGGGTTGATCGGCACTTTGGCCTGTGCCGCCAGCTTCGCATCCCAGAATGCGTCAAAGTCATCCGGCCGTGGCTTGGAGAGCCCGAGCTTCGACGGCGAGACCGCTGCGCCGACTGCGTAGATTCCATTGTTGCGGCCCGTGTTGCCTCCCACATAAGCCGCTGGCGCAGGCGCATCGGCGGCCAGGCTGGCGTAAGGCTCGATGGTGACGGAAATCATCCCGGGCTCTTCGCCTTTGATTTCGATCTTGTCCTTGCCCGTGGAGAGATCGAGCTTGCCCTCTTTCAGGACCACCGCAAAATTGCGCCGGATGGTCCACTTGTATGCGTACGTGGGCGTCACTGGACCCGGCGTGACGGTCCAGCCGACGGTTTCGCCCGTATCGTAAACTCCGCTCGCATGATGCGGCGTGAACGTGAGTTGTTGGTCGATTGGCTTCTGCTGACCGAAACTGCACGGCGCCGCCGCCAGCAGTGCGATCAGCAGAAGCCTTTTGATTCCAGTCATGGTCAGACCTTCAGCTCCCAACCCTTGCGCAGATAGGGTTTCAGCAGCCGGTTTGCTTCCGGACTATTGCTGAATTGCCGCTTCTTTCCGTCCCATTGCAGCTTGCCAGGAACGCGTAGCGCGATCGCGCCAAGTGACAGCCACTCGATGTATTTCGCCGCCACGGAGAAGTCGGAGACGCCGGGTGCGCCGCCCTTGCAGGCGCGAATCCAGTCCTGCTGGTGATTGATGCCACGCTGCAGAACCTGTGGCGGCAGTTTATACTCCGCCCATCGCGATGCCGGCAGCAACCACACGCCTTCACCGCGCGAGGTGGTTGCCATGTGGCCCTTGGCTCCTACAAAGACAGCGCCGTTGCCGGGAGCGCGCAGCTTAGGATCTTGTGAGGCTCCCGGGGGCACACCGCCTCGACCGCCCGGACCGCCGCCGCGGAAGCCGCCGGGAGGTAAGTTCCCGCCGCGTCCCTGCTGTTGAATCGGTTTGCCGTCTACAGTCAGCTGCGTGCTGACCAGCATCATGCCGTCGCCGCCCTGCACGAACGGACGGCCCTTGTCGGCAAGGTTGTTCATCTGCGGGAAGAGCCGTTCGCCTTCCTTCATGCCGGCCGGATCCTGGAAGTCGCCGCGCATGTTTTGGTAGGTGTGGACGGTGACAGGAGTCATATTGCCACGCGCCGGGAATTCAAACACGACATGTGCGCGGAGCGGCCAAAGCCACTGGTTCTTGCCCTCCACGGACACGCACTCGACACTGGTCGGACTGGCCTTATCGAGCTGAAGAGCGAGGTGGGCCGGTCCCAGATTGTGCACCAGCCAATCGCCCATTGAGCCGCCGGTGGAGAAGTCGATAAATGCGCGCCACTGATTTGTCATCAGCGGATTGAAGGTGCGCGGTCCGGCGCAGCCGAGCCACATGTCCCAATCGAGCGTCGATGGGACGGGCGTTGCCTCAGGCCCAGTGGCCGGGAGGTTGGGCTGTCCGCCATAGATGGCGCCGGTCCAGGCGTGGAGTTCTTTCACTTCGCCGATCTCGCCGGACCACAGGATCTCACAGGCGGTCTTGGTACCCTCGTGGTTCCAGCCCTGGTTGCCCATCTGGGTTGCCACTTTATACTTTGCCGCCGCATCCACCAGTAACTGCGCTTCCCACGGTGTTCGTGTCAACGGTTTCTCGCAGTACACGTGCTTGCCCTGCTGCATGGCGAGCAGCGCCACCGGGGTGTGCATGTGGTCGGGCGTGGCGACCATCACGGCATCGATGTTCTTGCCCTCGGTCTCGAACATCTTGCGGTAATCTTTGTACTTCTTGGCCTTGGGATATTGCGCGAAGCCGCGCGCCGAGCGCTCTTCGTCCACGTCGCACAGCGCGACAATGTTCTCCGTGGCGGCCGCGCCGACTAAGATCGCCGGGCCGCGCACGCCGAAGCCGACTGACGCGACATTGAGCTTTTCATTCGGCGACTTATAGCCCAAGGCTGAGAGCGTTGGCGTGCCGGCTGCTCCGGCCAGCAACGAACCATAAAAGAAGTAACGTCTGGAAAACCGATTATTATACACGTGATGCCTCCTACCCCGATAAATCCTTCAGCCAGATTGTATCAGAAGGAGGTATCTGGCAGCCTACGTGCAATAGGAATCTAGTCGCCAGCAACCGGCTGTGCACTCACAAGGTATCCACATTATCATGAGAATCGATTTGAACCGCCGCCAGTTCGCGCTTGCCACTGCGGGGATCACCGCCCTCCGCGCGGAAGACCTGCTCATTGTCAAAGCCAGGCGCAAGCCTACTGACGCATGGAAAGAGTATTCCACCCGAACGCTCGATCACATCGCCGGCTTCCGTCCCGTGACAGCCGCGCCTAACACAGATACCTATGGAGGCAGGCTCGGTAATCAACAACGCTCCACCGGCTTTTTTCGCGCGGAGAAAGTGGCAGGCCGCTGGTATCTGATCGATCCCGCGGGCAACCCCTACCTCCATTCCGGGATCTGCTCGCTCGCCGCAGGAAAATCCTCTGCCAACGTGAAGAACCGGCAAGCGAAATTCGGGACTCCGCAGAACTGGGCGGCGCAGACCAGCGAACTGCTGCGCGCCAACGGGTTCACCGGGTGTGGAGGCTGGTCGGATGTGGAGTTGTTGCGTACTGCGCCGCAGCGGCTGGTGTATTGCACCACCAATAACTTCATGGGCGACTTCGGCCGGGCGAAGAAACTCACCCGTCAGCAGTCCGGCCACCTTGGCTACGCCAATGACTGCATTCCGGTATTTCATCCGGAGTTCGAAGCGTCCTGCGATGCGACGGCGCAGAAACTGGCAGCGTTCAAAGACGACCCGTTTCTGCTGGGCCACTTCTCTGACAACGAACTCCCGTCGCCGCTCGATCTGCTCGATAAGTCGCTGCTGCTTGGCGCCGACGACCCCGGGCGCACGGCCGCGCAGGAGTGGCTCGACGCGCGAAAGGTCACTGCCATTACCGATGCCGAGCGCGACGCGTTTCGCGGATTCGTCTATGACCGCTACTTCAAACTCACCACGGCGGCCATCCGCAAGCACGATCCGAATCACCTCTGCCTGGGACCGCGCATGCACGGGCCATTCCAGAAGTCCCAGGCGATCTTCAAGGCAGCGGGACAATACGTGGATGTGCTGTCCGTCAATGTCTATAACTACTGGACGCCGCCTGCCGATTTGATGACGATGTGGACCACTCAGTCAGGCAAGCCCTTCATTGTGACCGAGTGGTATACAAAAGGCGAAGACTCCGGCTTTCCAAATACCAGTGGCGCCGGGTGGAATGTTCCCACACAGAAAGATCGCGGCTGGTTCTACCAGAATTTCACCATTGCGCTGCTGGAGTCGAAGAACTGCGTCGGCTGGCACTGGTTCAAGTATCTGGATAATGACCCGGAAGACCTCAGCACCGATCCTTCCAATCGCGACTCCAACAAAGGCATGGTGAATCTGAGGTACGAGCCGTACGGCGAGCTCTTGTCCGCGATGAAAACGCTCAACGCGAATATCTACGCGCTTGCCGCTCACTTCGACCGCTGAATCAGCGCTCCGCGCGGACCACGATGGACCGCGTGAAGTCCGGCAGCGTAACAGTGCCAGTGTTCACCTTCCGGGTGACCCAGGCATTGCTCCACGGATCGTAAACACGGGCCTCGCGGCCCTCGATTCCTAAATTGACCATCAGTCCGGTGAGAGTTTCCGGCTTGATCCCGTTCTTCAGTTCCGGCTCCCAGCTGTTGTTCGAATCGCGAAGCCAAGCCAGCACCGTTTTGCGGCCGCGCAGCACGTAGACGCGCACGCGGTCATGCTCGATCCTCGATGGCTCGAACGCTTCAGCCACCGGATCGATTCCATGCACCGCTTCCGCAAAGCGGCCGAAGTGATACCACAGCTGATTGGCCGCGACATAGGAATCCCAATGCCAGATCTGCCCCGGTCCGGCAGCGCCGGCAAAGAACGGCGCGAAGAGAATGTCGTGCAGCAGCGTGCCTTCGCGATCCTGCCGGTAAAGCAGGAAGGGGCCGCTGTGCTTCGGCTCCACCGCGCCTGATTCGGCCAGGATCACCGGCCGGTCCGGTTGATAGCCTCTCAACTCGCGCACGGCATCGGCGGCAAGCACGTCCACCGGTCCCTTGCAGACCTCCAGGCTGGCGCCAAGGTCCAGGTAACGGTGCACCTGCGCCACGTCGTTGCCGGGCAGCGTGCTGTGGCGGCGGTACACGTCGCGGACTCCTGCCGTATCGAAACTGCCGAGGCTCTGCATCGCCATGTTCCTGGTGAACAGCCGATGCAATTCCGGCAGCATCGCCGCGGTCCACGACATATAATCCCCGCCGCGAATGGCATTGATCTCGTTCCACAATTCCCAGCCATAGATCGTGGGGTTATCTTTGAATCGCTGGCTGTACCATTCCATCTTCTGGATGAACTGTTCACGCGATTTGGCGCCATCGAAGAAGTCGTTGATTGACGCTGCCGGGCCGCCTTCGCTCACAATGTGCATCGGCTTGTCAGCCCACTTCTGCGAGCCGCCGCCGATGGAGCGGAGATGCTCCATGGTGAATTTCACGCGGATCCCATACTTGGCGCACAGCTCGAGCAGTCGTTCGATGCGCCGCACGCGTGCGGAATCATATACGCCGCTCTTTTCGTGTTCCACATCCCAGAACGGGCTGCTCAACCAGACTCGGATATAGTTGCCACCGTTGCTGGAGAGACTGGCCAGCCACGCCTCCATCCCGCGCAGCGCCTCCTCTTCCGGAGCGTTCGCATTGGGTGGTGCGATCATGTTCAGCCCGATCGGGATGTAGGGCGAACCATCCGTGAACTCCAGATAATGGTGGTCGCGCGTGCTTACCCGGACGAACTTTCCGGTGGAATCGGCTGCGGCGGCGTAAGCGCTGCAGAACAACAGTAGCGGGATCAGGAGTTTCATTTCCGATTATCCCATCACGGCCAACCCCCTGCGGAGATCAAGGCCCTCTCTAATGATTCCGGCCGGAAGTGCCGATCAAGTTCAGAAGGTAGGTCCATGCCCAGCACCGCTCAAGTCACCGATCCGATTCCTGCTACAGGCAGTGATCCCGACTTGCGTGTATCGAGCTTCCACTGGGATGTGGTGGTGCGAGCGCTGCTCTTTCTGTGGACGATCCTTGTTGCTTGCCCCATCCGCTACTGGCCGATCGACGATTCCATCGATAACACCTGGGTGTTCGCTATCAACTACGGAGCGGCGCATGGACTCGCTATCGGGCGCGACCTGGTCTGGACCACCGGGCCGCTTGGCTACCTGGCCTTCCCCATGGATATCGGCAACAACCTGGCCCAGGCCCTGGCATTTCAGGGTGCTGTCTGGGCTGTCCTGATCGCCGTCTTCTGGGATCTGTACTATCGGGCCGGTCTGCCGTTGCGCAATCTTGCCCATTTCGCGATCTTTTTCAGCCTGTCTGCTCCGCTCTACTGGTTCAACTTCATGGGGCTGGAGAACCTGCTGTTGGCGGGAGCGCTCGTTTTGCTAGTGCGGGTTCGCCAAGGTGAGGGAATCGGCCGGTATCTCGCTGCTCTTGTCCTGGCGGGCTCCATTCCGTTGATCAAGCTCACCGGCGGAATGTTGGTTGCGGCGGCACTGGTTGGCTTTTTGGCCGATCGCGCCCTCCGCAAGCAAGGACAGCTAGGGCGGGATGCTGCGCTTGCCGTTTCCGTGCCGCTTGCCGTCTCGATTGCCGGTCTCTGGATGACGGCGCCCTCCTGGACTGCTATCGCTCAGTACTGGAAAGGCAGCATGCAACTGGTGAGCGGCTACAGCACGGCGATGTCGAAGGCGGGTGACCTTATCGAGTTTGCCGGGGTAGCAGAGGCCTTGCTTGGAATCGGAATCTTTCTGTTCTGGAAGAACAGGACCCATCTGCAGGCCGCGTGGTTCATGGTGGGGCTTTTGCTGGGGCCGCTCCTGATCAGCATCAAGCACGGATTTGTCCGGCAGGATATCCACGTCCTCAATTTCTTTTCGTTTGTCGGCCTGGCGCTGGCGCTGATAGCGCTGCTGCTGCCGCTCGGCGGCACGAGATCGATCGTGACCTTTCTGGTGTTACTGAACTTCGGGATTATCACGGTGGAGTACATGTTCGCCCGGTTGCCGTTTGATGCTGCGCTGGCGGAGGCTGCCGGCACGCGAGGGGTTGCCATGGCCGTGCAGGCTGTCCGGTTCGATCAGTTGCGGTCCAGGTTGCGCGCGGCGACGGACTATGCGCCGGAAGCGCGCATCGAGCCTGAGGTCCGCGCCCTGATAGGCGAATCGCCCGTGGCCTCATTGTCGATGATGTACAGCGGCGCGGCGCTTGACGGGTTGAATCTGCAACTATACCCGGTGATCCAACGCTACGCCGCGTTCACGCCCTACCTCGACGAAAGAAACGCCGAGTGGATTCGTGACCGCGGTCCGCGGTTCCTGATCTGCGATAAGTTCACCGTCGATTCGCGTCACCTGTGGGCCGAGACGCCGGCGATGTGGCTGGAAGTCTATCGCTCGTACGATACCCGCCTGCTGGGCCCGCACAACCTGCTGCTGGAGCGTCGCGCGGCTCCGCGGTTTGGGCGTTTGCTGCCCACGAGAAGCGGGACCATCTCTTTGGCTAATGGCTTCGAACTTTCACGCACCAGCGTGCCTGTTTTTTGGACGCTGCGTTGCGCCATGAGTACTTCTGGTACTCTGCAAAAGCTTTTATTGCGGGTGCCTGAAGTCATGATGAAGCTCGACCCTCCGGGCAAGGACGCACGAGTTTTTCGCGTGATGCCGGAGGTTCTGCAATCCCCTGTGCTGGGGAACTTCCTGCCCGATACATTACCTGAATTCGCGGTCTTGTTCACCCCGGATTCTCATCCACAAGCTGGGACCTCGCGGATCTCCTTCAGCGGTCCGGGGATCAGCGCTTATGGGCCGCAGTGCGGAATCGAGTTCCTGGTTCCCGCTCCTTAGCCGCGACTCGACGGCTTCCGTCCAATTACCAGAAACTGCTTCCCGAACATGGGCCACACAAACGGCATCGCCAGGTACATTTTCAACGTCCAGATCGGATGCTGGCGGCCGCCCGACATCGTGTATGGCAGGAAGCGAGCTACTGTCTGTTCCACCTCGAACCCCGTATTCGAAAGCGCCTCGGCCAGTGACAGCTCGGTGAGCGCAACATAATGGTCAAAGAAGTCCCAGTAGGCCCCCGGGACGTATTTGATGTTGGGCCCCATGGCGATGAAGCGTCCGCCCGGTTTCAAACAGCGGTAGGCATTGGCCAGCACTTTGCTGACGGCGGTTTTATCGGGGAGGTGCTCCAGGAAGTTGCTGGTGAAGACTGCATCCAGATGCCCCTCCGGCAGTTGCCACGGTTCGGAACAGTCCTGCAGCAGGATGGAGACTCCCGGCGCAGCCTGTTTCTTCACGTCGGGATTGAGGTCCATTGCGTACTTTGTTTTGGCCGCGACGTTATTGATGAATTCGCAGTAGCCCGCGCCGAGGTCCAGCACTGCGGCGCTGGCCGGCAGCCATTGGCTGAAGTAGTGCACCAGGACTTTCCATACCTGCGTCCGGTATTCCGCTTTTCCCGCAAAGCGCGTCTCGTAGATCTTCTGTAGTTCCGGCCCGTCTGGCGTCGCTCTCATAAAAGTCGTTTCCAGCTACCGCTATTTCGCCCGGAAATCGCCACGGCTGAAGTACTTCTCCAGCCAGCAATAAAGCGCAATGAACAGATAACGGCTGCCCATCTCCTTGATCTTCAGTTTCGATTCGCCGGCTCGCCGGTTTCGCCACGTAATCGGCATGACATCCCACGAATAACCACGCACGATCACCTTCAACGGGATCTCCACCGTGAGGTTAAAATGCGGCGAAAGATAGGGACGGCAACCATCGATCACGGTTCGCCGGTACGCTTTGAACGCATTCGTGAAATCATTGAAAGGAACGCCGAACAACAGGCGCAGGAACAGGTTTGCCAGGCGGTTGAGCAGCAGTTTGTGGCGCGGATAGTCAATCACGCCTCCGCCACGGACGAACCTGGAACCAAATACGGCATCCCACCCTTCGTTCAATAGATGCCAGTAGCGGACCACATCGCGGCAATCGTCTGACTCATCGGCCATCATCACCACCACGGCATCGCCAGTGGAGTGGTCAAACCCATACGTGATGGCCCTCCCGAAGCCGTTCGCGCCGGAGTTCTGCACAGGACGGCATTCCGGAATGCGCGACTGCAACTCCTGCAGCAGCCGCCAGGTGTCATCCGTGCTGCCATCGTCAACCACCACGATTTCGTGAGCAATGTGTTGCAGCCGCAACTCCAGGTGCAGGTGTTCCACGGTCGCGACCAGGCAGCCTTCTTCATTGCGGGCGGGCATGATCACCGAAAGGAGTTGCAACGGAGGGCGGGGATTGGCCGCAGGCGATTTCATCCGCGGCTTACCTCCAGCCAGTGGGGATGCTGTTCGGCGTGTTGCGCGATCTCCTCCAGAATGGCCGGCAGCGGAAACTCTATCTGCCAACCGAAATCACGTTTGGCACTGGTGTTTTCCATCGCCACCCACGGAATGTCGTACATGCGAGGTGCCGGATCCACAGCCGGGGCATGAGCGCCGAAACGGCCGTCACACCAGCCGGTCAGTTGCGCCAACGACACGCAGTTCGGAGGACCACCACCAGCAGTATAGACACGCTGCCCGCCGGAACGGCCGGTCCGGATCTGCGCGGCAAGCAGCGACGCCAGGTCGCGCGGATGCAGCGCATCCCGGGCTTGACAGCCTGAGCCTTGGAAGCCGATATAGCGCAGTGGGCGGCGCCGCAGATGAGCGTTGATCCAGTAAGCAAAGATACCCTGCGCAGCGGTGCCGAACTGGCCCGCGCCGGCGAGGACGCCGCAGCGAGTAATCCAAACCGGGAAATCGAAGGCCGCACCGTATTCCAGCGCCATGATTTCCGAAGCGAGTTTCGTCGCTCCATAGAGTGATACCGGTGCGCCGGTCGAAAAGTCCGGACCGATGCCTTCGGCCGTAAGGCCCCTGGGCAAAGTGGTTTCGGAGTCCAGGACAAACGCGCGGTCCTGGACGCGCAACGGAATCTCCGCCAATGCCGGAATCGAATACACCCGGCTGCTGCTCAGCAGCAGCAGTCCGGCTTTATGCTCGCGGCAGAATTCCAGCACATTGCCGAGCGCTCCCAAGTTGTTCTCGAACAGGCGGCGGCTGCTGCCCTTGCCGGAAAGGCCCGCCAACACGCTGGGATCGGCTGCCGCGTCGATCACCCAGTCGCAGCGGGGAATTGCCGACATGTCGCTGGCCGACCGCAAATCTCCGTGGATGAACTCCACGCCTAACTGCTCCATGCGCGCCCGGTTGGTTTCCGAACCCGGCCGCATCAGATTGTCCATTCCTATCACCCGGATGCCTTCCAACCGATCGAGCAGGCATTCCGCCAGCGCGCTGCCAACAAAGCCACACACGCCGGTAATGAAGATGGTCATACAGTTTAGGCCGTCAAACGATGTTTCCAACTGGCGGCAAGCTCCTGATAGATCATCGGCAGGTTCTTGGTAATTCCCCAGTTCGGATAATGAGCTTTCATCTTTCGAAGGTCGCTGTAGTAGCAAATGTGGTCGCCGGCCCGGTTTTCATCCACATACTGGAACTTCATCTTCCTGCCGGTGACGTCCTCCGCCATGCGGAAGGCTTCGAGAATCGAGCAGGAGTTCGACTTCCCACCGCCCAGATTGTACACTTCCGCTGTCCGTGGCGCCTGCCAGAACTCGTACATGAAGCGGACCACATCCTCGGCGTGGATATTGTCCCGCACCTGCTTGCCCTTGTAGCCGTAGATCTTGTACTCGCGCCCCTCTACGTTGCATTTCATCAGGTAGCTGAGGAAGCCGTGCAGTTCCACACCGGAGTGATTCGGGCCCGTGAGGCAGCCGCCGCGCAGGCAGCAGGTGGGGAGGCCAAAGTAGCGGCCGTACTCCTGCACCATGACGTCCGCCGCAACCTTTGACGCCCCGAAGACCGAGTGCTTGCTCTGGTCGATAGAGAAGTCCTCGGCGATGCCGTGTTCAAACGCCGCGTCGGCATAGTCCCAGCGGGTTTCTAACTCATTCAGTGCGAGCGAGTTTGGCCGGTCGCCATACACCTTGTTGGTCGACATATGGATGAAAGGCGACTCAGAGCAGAATTGGCGGGTGGCCTCTAGCAGGTGGAGCGTCCCGAGCGCATTGACTTCAAAATCGAGAAACGGAATCGTGGCCGCCCGGTCGTGCGACGGTTGGGCAGCGGTGTGAATGATCAGGTCCGGCTTCAGTTCTTCCATGAGGGCCAGGACTGCCGCCCGGTCGCGGATGTCGATGCCACTGTGCCGGTATCCGGGAAGCTCCGACTGTAGCTGCTTGAGTACCCAGCTGGTATCGCCCTCCGGGCCGAAGAACACTGCGCGGTGGTTACTGTCTATGCCGGTGACCGCGAATCCCAGGCGCGCAAACCATCGAGTCACTTCTGAGCCGATCAGGCCACAGGAGCCGGTTACCAGAATTGTCTTCTCTCGTCCCATCCAGTGAACTCATTCCTTTCGATGTGCTTTTAGCTATTGTACTATTCGGGTGTGAATTCAGGACGTTAGGAAAACAGATGGCTGCAATACTGGCCCGCCAGAAAGGCGTTCCATTGACACGGCCTTTTCGTCCACCTACTCCCGATAGTCGCGCTTCTGGATGCCAAGTGACTTCAGGCGGGAGGCCAGAGTACCCGGATTGATGCCGAGCAACTCTGCCGCGCCGCCCTCGCCGGATACGCGGTAGCCTGATTTCTCCAGGGCCGCGAGGACGTTTGCCTTCTCCATTCTTCGCCATTCGGCCTCCGGAATCACGTCCTTAGCGGACGCGGGGACCGCTGGCGCGATGGCTGTCCGTTTGGACTGTGGCAGTTCCAGCGTGAGCGCCCCATCCTGGGCAAGAATGACAGCGCGCTCCATCACGTTTTGAAGTTCACGGACGTTGCCGGGCCAGTTGTACTGCCGGGCGCGCTCCAGTTCGCGCTCGGTGAGACGGGGTGCGGGCACGTGGAATCGCGAGCAGGCCTGACGAACAAAGTAAGCAGCCAGTTCGGGAATGTCTTCACTGCGTTCGCGCAGCGGGGGCACCTCCACAGGAAACACGCCCAGGCGGTAAAAAAGATCGAGCCGAAAGCGGCCGGCCTCGGCTTCTGCTCTCAGGTCCCGGTTGGTGGCTGCAACCACGCGGACATTCACTCGTCGTGTGGTTTCATCGCCAACCCGCTCAAACTCGCCTTCCTGAAGAACTCGCAGCAACTTCGACTGCAATTCGAGCGGAATTTCGCCCACTTCATCCAGGAACAACGTTCCTCCGTCGGCCAACTGAAACCGGCCGACGCGGTCGCGGATAGCCCCGGTGAAGGAGCCGCGGGTGTGCCCGAAGAACTCGCTCTCGAAAAGTTCGCGCGGAATGGACCCGCAGTTTACCTTCACCAGTGGTTTGTGAGCGCGCGGACTGCGTTGGTGGATGGCGCGGGCGATCAGTTCTTTGCCGCTGCCGGTCTCGCCAAGGATCAGCACGCTGGCATCGGTCGGGGCAACCATCTCCACCTGGCGCAAGACCTTTCGCAGCGCATCGCTGCGCCCCAGAATCTCTCCGAATTGCCCTGAATCCTTCACTTCCTGGCGGAGATAGTCGCGTTCTAATTCGAGATCGCGGCGCAGGCGCTCGACCTGTTCGAAAGCCCGCGCGTTGGCGATCGCCACGGCAGCGGCGTCGGCAAGCACCCGCAACCACTCCCAGCAACTGTCGTCCGGTTCGGCGCGTCGAAAGACGGCCAGGACGCCGAGCACCTCACCGCGAAAAACGAGCGGGTGGCCGGCGAATCCGGCCAATTCCTCGGCCGCCGCCCAGTCCGGATGACGCAACCAGGAATCTGCAGAGAGGTGCTGTATCCGGACGGACTCTCCGGACGTGGCGATGTGCGAGATCTTCAAATCGCTGCGGCCTAAAGGAATCTGGTGAAAGCTGCCGTTTGTGCGCGACCAATCCGCGCCAGGAAGTTTCGAAGTCCCGGCACTGGCCCGCAGGTGTAATGTCTCGGGAGCCTCTGCACCGCCGGGAGAACAGTGAGGACATTCGCGATCAGACTGCCGCAGCCACAATCTGGCAAGTGCCACGTCCGGCTGCTTCGCGACGGTGTCGACAATAGTTGCCAGCACTGCACTCAACGACCGGTGCTCGGTGATGGCCAGAATAATCGACGGGAGCGGCGCCAGATTCATGGCCGATTGTAGCATGACCCGATTTTTCACAAAACCCATGGCGGGAAATCGCAAATTATGAATTCTCACGATTTCTTTCCATGGAGTCGCCATTCTTTTCAGCTGTTTATGGTCGAATCGCGGTGGTGCGCGAGATTCATGAATGTGGTTTCACGCTTTGAGTTACGGCCCAGGCAAAGGCTTTGACCTCTCCACCCTCGGTCTGGCGGCGGCCTTTGTGTACTCGCTCGATCAGGAGATGACTACGCTGCCGGTTACCAACATCACCGGATTGAAAGACGGTGCTGGCTCGGATGACGGGATCGACTTACACGCCGGCGCTCACTCTTCCTAGCAGCGGCGATAACAGCTACCCCGGCTTCGTCTGGCATGACAATTCGCTGTGGATGCTCTACTACTCTTCGCATGAGGGCAAGACGGGGATCTACCTGGCGAAGATCCGTCTGCACTAGCCGAACGCGGCCAAGCCTCTATCTACGACAAATAAACCGGCACGCCAGTCGTGTCGCCAATCTGAACTCATAATTTGTCCACTACGTCCGAAGAGAGCTCTAAGTGAGCGAATGTCGCGGCTGGCATCTTGCGCCATTCCCACTTAAGAAAATGAAGGGACGTTACTCTTATGAATTCAGCAGTTCGCCTGGCGTTGCTCCTGTGTCTTGAATCCGTCGGCCTCAATGCGCAATTCAATTTCGAAGTTGCCAACCGGCAGGTTCAGGTACACAGCTTCGCATCGCAAGGTTTCACCTATTCGGATGCAAACAACTTTCTCACGATGAACACGAGCCAGGGCAGCCCTGCCATGACCGATGGCGGCGCCAACGTCTCTGTAAACCTGACTGACAAGCTGCGCATCGGTGCGCAGGTTTATGTCAGCAATGTCGGCCAGCTTGGCAAATGGAAGCCGCAATTGGATTGGGCCGTGGCCGATTACAGGTTCAAAGACTGGCTTGGGGTTCGCGCGGGCAAGGTGAAGACCTCTCTTGGGCTTTACAACGACACCCAGGACATGAGTTTTCTCCACACCTGGGCCATGTTGCCACAGTCGCTCTACCCGTTGGATTTGCGCGACGTGACCATTTCGCACATTGGTGGTGACCTTTATGGCAACATCAGCTTCAAAAGAGGAGGCAGCGTCTCCTATACGGCCTATGCCGGCATGTCGTCGGACACACGGCACAGCGGCTACTACTTCAACACCGAAGACAACGGCATCCCGCTGCACAGGATTGACCGCACCATGATAGGAACAGATGTTCGCTGGACCGCGCCCATTGATGGCCTGATGGTCGGCACCTCTTGGATGCGCCAAAAGTTGGCCGGTGACGGGACGGTGTCGGCTGCCTACAATCTGCCTTATCGCATTGACTTCGCGCCACCTGCCGACATCGTGGCCGCATACGCTGATTTCAGCCACGGACGCTGGCACTTTTCAGGCGAGTACCGTAGGCGGACGGAAGAGGTTCAGTTACAGTCAATTGTTCCCGGGCTCTCCGGGACGGCGGACTTGGGTGACAGCGGCATCTTTGTTTCCGCGGCCTTTCGTGTCAACAAACGCCTGGAACTAGGGACCTATCATTCACGATATTTTGTAAACCAGGCGCAGGCGCAACTGCCCGGCAGCGATCACATCCGTGATCAGGTGATTGCCGCACGCATTGATGTAACCAAATACTGGCACATCAAAGCGGAAGGCCATTTCATGGATGGCATCGGCGACTTGTATTCAGCGCATGGCTTCTATCTGCGTTCGAATCTCTCAGGGCTTGTACCTCAGACCAACATGGTGGTGCTGCGTACGGGCTGGAATTTCTAAGGCTCATATGCAGCCTAACTGTTGAAACCTGGAGGATATCCCGACATGTATACATTGATCCGATTCTTTATTCTTGCTTCTCTTGGCATTGCATTTGCACAGGCAGGTGAAGTTGCTGTCATTGCCAATGCTTCTGCCAGCTTTTCAGAGGTCAGCGCTTCGGACCTCAAGCAGATCTTTCTTGGCGCCAAGTCCTCGCTTGGTGGGGCAACGGTAGAGCCCGTGCTTGCCGATGAAGGGGCGTCGCATGAGGAGTTCCTGACAACCTATGTTGGGAAGTCCAATAGCGCGCTGCGCAATACGTTCAAGAGCCTGGCGTTTACGGGTAAGGCTTCCATGCCCAAGAGCTTTAAGTCCGACGCCGCCATTGTCCAGTACGTCGCCAAAACGAAAGGCGCCATCGCCTATGTGTCGCCGGCGGCTGTCGGACCCGGAGTAAAAAAGCTGGCTGTAAAATAAGCCGGTCAATCGAGGATTCTATGTACAAATTCGGGGTGACAGGCAAGATTTGGCTCAGTTGTGCCGTCTTTATTGGCGGTTACGCGATCGCCACCTTTCTAGGACAGTTGCAGAGCCATAGCCAGGAGAGCCGACTGGGCCGGACCGCCGCGGCCTTGTTTCCAGCGGCGCAGAAGATGCAGTCTGCCGAAGCGGCTTTTGAGCGTATGATCAAGCTTTATCGCGATGCAGTAATGACCGAAGATGGTGGCCCGCTCGATCAGGCCAAGGAAGAGTCAGCGCACATTGTGGAAGGCCTGCGGGCTGTCTCCGCGTTGCCCGGACTCTCCTCCGATCTGGCGCGGCCTGTCAGCGAACTGGCGGCCGCAATCTCCGCGCTTGGAGCAGATGCCGACTCCACTTATCGCCGCATCGCGGCATCCAAAGGGAACATGGATAGCTTGCTGCAGGCTTCGCTGAAGGACCTCTCCGGGCGGATTGAAAAGGCAAGCGAATCCCTGGCCGTCCTGGTGCGGAAATCGGCGGAGGACCTGCATGGCGAAGTCGAGGCCGCAGCCAAAGAGTCCGCACGCCAGCGCTGGATCTCCCTGATTGTTTTCCTGCTTACCCTTACGGTATCGGCTGCCGTGGTCAACCTCACCATCCGGCGCGCCATTCTGAATCCACTCGGGACCGTAACGGCGCAGCTTTCCACCAGTGCTCAGTTCGTTGCCTCCGCGGCTTCGGAACTGTCGGAGGTCAGCCACACGCTCGCCAGGAGCAGCTCCGACCAGGCAGCGCAGTTGCAGGAAACTGCCTCTTCCGGCGACGAAGCCAACGCTGCCGCGCGCAAGAACGCGGAAAGCGCCGACGCTGCGCGCACGCTCATGCGCGATTCCGTGAAGAACTTCGCCGGCATCGACGACGCGCATAACCAGTTGTTGAACGCCATGAACGAGATCAGTCTCTCCAGTGGCAGGATCTCCAAGATCATCAGCGTAATTGACAATATCGCTTTTCAGACAAATATTCTCGCCCTGAATGCAGCTGTCGAGGCAGCCCGCGCAGGTGAATTCGGAGCCGGTTTCGCTGTGGTTGCAGATGAGGTTCGCAGCCTGGCCATGCGCAGCGCAAAGGCCGCCGGAGATACAACCGCCCTGATTGAAGAATCCGTCTCCTGTTCCAAGACCGGCCGTCAGCGGGTGGATACGATAACCGCGTTACTCGATGCCAATCGTGAAATTGCAGGCAAGGTCAGCGCCATCATCGAACAGATCAGTACCTCCACTCAGGCTCAGGCTACCGATATCTCACGCATCTCCGATTCGGTAACCACTACCAGCCGCACAACCCAGATCACTTCCGAACACGCCCAACAAAGCGCCACCGTGGTGAAGGAACTTACCCATCAATCACTGACGCTCAATGAAGTAGTGGAAAGCCTGCAGTTGATGATAGGCCGTTAACGGCCGAGTTACGCCTGCTGGTCTGCCGCCCGCAGGAAGAGGTGGAATGTGGAGCCCTTTCCGGGTGAACTTTCCACAGTAATGGTCCCGCCACTCTGCACCAATATGCCGAGCGCACTGGGCAGGCTCATGCCGCTGGCTACTGCCAACCCCTTCGTCGTGAAAAAGGGCTCGAAGATGCGCTTGCGGGTGGCCTCATCCATTCCGGCGCCGGTATCGCTCACACTGAGCCGGACGTATGGGCCTGGCTCCGGTTCCAGCGAGGCTGCGGACTCTTGTGTAATCCCAATCCGTGAGGCGGCCAGGGTCAGCACGCCTCCTAGTGGCATGGCATCCCTTGAGTTGTCGGCCATACCTAAGAGCGTCCTGCTTAGCAGAGCTCCATCGATTCGGACGGCGAGCGGCCCACTCTTCACCTGGACCCTGACCACCACCGCTTCCCCCGCTTGCTTCCGGATGACGGGTAGATTCGTTTCCAGCCAACTGGGCAAGTCGATGTCCGCCGCGCGCATGATATGGCTGCGAGCGAAGGCCATTAGTTTTGCGGTGAGGTCCACTGTTTTCCCGGCGGCCCTATTAATAGCTTCGAGCTTAACCCGGGCGGGATCCGCGGGACCTGCATTCATGAGCAACAGTTCACAATAGCCCTGCACAACGGTCATATCGTTGTTGACATTGTGGGCGATGCCGCCGGCTAACCGTCCCACCGACTCCATTCGCTCGGCCTGCGCCAGACGGATTTCCATGGCATGACGCTCCTCTGTTTCCCGCGCGCGCTCGGCCATGAGCCGTTCGTAGTAGGCGAGCATCAAAGAAGTCGGCAGGCAGATAATGAGTACCAGGTCGACCAGGAATATCACCTTTGTCAACGTGCTGGCATCCAGCAGGTCACTCGCGGTGGGGTGAACCGAGACATCTAGCGGCATCAACAGGTTGACCAGAGCCAGGATGCAGGTGCAGAGAAATGCTACCTTCGATCCGAGCGTTCCGCCGCGCAGCACGGGAATCGCCAGCCGCAAGCCGAAGTAGCCCATTATCAGCGCGGTGAAGCAGGCCCAGAGAAAGACGCGGACCCGGAAATCATCGTCCATGCGCCAGAAGTAGAAGACTGCGGCGGTCTGTGGAATGAGCATTACCCACAGCCAGTCTGTCCGCCAACGCTGGCTGTGAAATTCGCGGAATCCCTCGCTGTACATCAGGATTCCCAGGAAGAAGCACAGATTCCCCAGGCTGATGGACAGCAGGTTCGGAATCGCATCGCGCAAGCCAACCAGCCACGTGGCGATGGCGATCAGAGCAGCGCCCATCACCCACTTTCCAAGGAATGCCGAAGCCCGCCCCATTCGCCAGATCAGAATCAGCACTACGGTAAAGAGAGTATTTAAGATCGCGGCTTCTAAGAAAATGGTCCGGTTATCAATCATCGGGCTATCCATATCCGTCTCTCCGACCGGCGATGTCGGGCATCATGCAGGAACCATTCGCTCGAACTCTTCGTGCGGCGCACAGAAACTTGGCGACTTGGCGACACCTCAAACGCGGGCAACTGGTGCAAGCGCATCCATGCCAAGCCTGGGCCAAGCCTGGGCCATGCCTGGGCCATGCCTGGGCCATGCCTGGGCCAAGCCTGGGCCATGCCTGGGCCATGCCTGGCTGGCGGCAGGGTGAACGGGTCTTTCCTCTCATCTTGAAGGAAGGGTGAGCCTGAAGTCAACGAGGCTCGCGCGTGTGTCGCAGTAGACCGCTATGCTACAGAATCTGCGATAGCATCCACGCATACTCGAAGGCCTGTTCCTTCAAGCGGTCGTAGCGGCCTGACGCTCCGCCGTGGCCTGCGCCCATGTTGCACTTGAGCAGCAGCGGCGTCTGATCGTCCTTCACCGTGCGCAGGCGCGCGACGTACTTTGTGGGTTCCCAGTACATCACCTGGCTGTCGTTCAAGCTCGTTGTGACCAGCATCGCCGGATAGGCTCTCCGCTCCAGGTTGTCGTAGGGGCTGTAGCTCTTCATGTAGTCGTAGGCGGCCTTTTCATTCGGGTTTCCCCACTCCAGGTACTCACCGACGGTGAGCGGCAGCGAGGCATCCATCATGGTGTTCATCACGTCTACAAACGGCACTGCGGAATGGACCGCGCGGAACAGTTCGGGCCGCTGATTCACGACTGCTCCCATCAGCAGGCCGCCGGCGCTGCCTCCTTCGATCGCCAGGCGATCTTTGTTGGTCCACTTGCCGGCGATGAGGAACGCCGCGCAATCGACAAAGTCGTTGAACGTGTTCTTCTTCTTCATGAGCATGCCGTCGTCGTGCCACTTTTCGCCCATCTCGTCTCCGCCCCGAATGTGCGCGATGGCGTACGAGACACCACGGTCCAGAAGACTCAATCGCTGACTGGAGAACGTGGCGGACATGCCGTAGCCATACGATCCGTAGGCGTACAACAGCATAGGCGCCTGGCCATTCTGCTGGAATCCCTTCTTATAGACGATGGAGATGGGAACCCGCACACCATCGCGCGCGGTGGCCCACAGGCGCTTCGTTTCGTATTGAGCCGGATCGTAGCCGCCCAACACCTCCTGGCGCTTGAGCAGGGTGGATTTGCGGCCTTTCATGTCATAGTCGAAGACGCTGGGCGGAGTGACCATGCTCTGGTAGTCATAGCGCAGCATCGTCGATTTGTAATCCACATTCTGTGTTGGCCGAGCCGAGTACACCGCTTCCGGAAACGGAAGCGAATGCCAGGTCTTGTCCTGGAAGCTGTAGATCGCAATCTGGTTTAGCGCGTTGCTCTTTTCGACCGAGACCGCGTAGTGTTCAAACAGCTCGACGCCTTCGATCAAAACATCGTCGCGATGAGCGATGAAGGGCTTCCAGTTGGCTGGCGCCGGGTCTGTCACCGGTGCGGTGACCACGCGAAAGTTCTTGGCGTCTTTGTTGGTGCGGATATAGAACAGGCCTTCGCGGTGATCCACGTCATACTTGTGGTTCTTCTCCCGCGGCAGCAGGACCTTCCATTTCGCCTGTGGCGTGTTCGACGCCAGATAGCGGGACTCCCAGGTGTCCGTACTCTGAACCGAGGCGATGAGGAACTTCTTGTCTAATGTGCGGCCAACACGCAAGCGGTACAGTTCGTCGCGCTCTTCGTACTGCAGTTCGTAGTCAGGCGCGCCTAGTTTGTGGCGGAACAGCTGGTTCGATCGCTTGGTGACCTTGTCCTCAGTGGTGAGGAACAGCGTCTGATTGTCGGCGGCCCACTGCACCGAGGTGACGCGTTCGGTGGTGTCAGGTAAGGTTGCACCGCTGCGCAGATCCTTCACGTGCAGCGAGTACTGGCGGAAGCCCGTGGTGTCAGTGGCATACGCCACCAGGTTCTCGTCGTCGCTCAGGACGAAGGCTCCGAGGCCGAGATAGGAGTGGCCTTTGGCGAGTTCGTTGAGATCGAGCAGGACCTCCTCCGGTGCCTCCATCGCGCCGCGCCGACGGCATTGGATCGGGTACTGCTTGCCCTCTTCCGTTCTTGAATAGTAGAAGTTCTTGCCGCGCTGCACCGGTACCGAGAGATCGGTCTGCTTGATGCGGCCGAGCATCTCCTGATAGAGCTTCTCCTGCAGAGGCGCGATGCCCTTGGTCATCTCCGCCGTATAGGCGTTCTCGGCCTCCAGATACTGGATGACTTCGGGATTCGACTTGTTGCGAATCCAGTAGTACGGATCGACCACCGTGGCGCCGTGCCGTTGTTCGCGGTGGTCGAGCTTCTTTGCCACCGGTGGTGCTGAAAATGCATTCTGCATAAGTAAGAGGGCGAGTGCGGAGGCGAAATTACCCATAGCCCCATTGTATGCGGATGCCGCCTGACTTACTTGATGCTGAGCGTGACGGTGTTTGCACTGGCGCTGTTGACTTTCAGCAGCAGGCTGGCGGAGCCGCTGGCCAGCGTACGCGGCAACGGGCCGATGTTCACTTGATCGAGCCCCGCATACTGCGGTTGCGCCGCGGCGCCGATCACTGGTATGGCTTTTCCTCCGATCGTCGCGCTGATGTTTGACAGGCTGCCGAAGCCTCGGATGCCGGTACCGTAGATCGAAAGGTAGACCTGGTCTGTAGTTGCTCCCAAGTCGATGGGAGCGGCCACAAAGGCCTTCTGGGTTGTATTGTAGGTGAACACCGGCACGTCCGTGCGCTGTCCGCTGGCATCGATTCGGAGGCCGGTGATCGCGCCCAGACTGCTCGCATTCATGGTGAACAATCCTGGCGCGACCGCATCCACTGTAATAGTGCCGGAGCGCGTATTGCCGCCGTCGCGCTGAACGTTGAGAGTGGCCTTGCCGGCGGCGATACGATCCGGAATCACCAGGTTGATCTGCTGTGGCGAAACGTAATAAAGCTGGCAGGTCTGGGTGGTGTTGGCACTGTCGGTAATGGTGACGCTGGTGGTTCCCAGTTTCGAAGGCAAGCTCGAGGTAGATGCCGCAAGCGCGCTATCAGCCAGGCCGCTGTCTCCAAAGACCGTCAGAATGGCGCCGGCGGAGGTCGATCCGGCCTGCAGGCTGGCGCCGTTAACGTACAGAGTGCCGTAGGCCTCCACCGTTCCCTTCGGAGTCAGGTCATGGCCCACCAGTCCCGGATAATCCGGGGCGTACTTACGGGCCTTGAAGACATTGGCCAGGCTCTGGCCCTGCCCGTCGATTCCCGCTGATTGGCCCTGTAACAGGGAACCTGCCTGGACGACGGGGTTCAGATACTTCCAGACGATCTCTCCCGCCGGGGTGACCTCTTCGATCAAGCCGTGCGTCCCCCAGCAGATGATAGTGTTGCCGTTTGCCTGGCGATCGATGCCTCCAATTGCGAGGTCGTAATATTGCTCATCACCCGTTCCGGTGTAGCTCCAGACTGGCGAGGCCGGACCGAAAGCCGAGCCCGTTGCGATGGTGTAGGCGCCACTTGAGTCCAACGGCGTCACCACTTCGTGCACGGAGGAGTAATTGCCACCGGGACGATTCACGCCGTTGTTGAACATCATGATATTGCCCGCGCCCGGCTTGCCTTTGGGAATCCATTGCGCGTCGTGCTGGGTATAGAGCTTCTGGTCGGCGGCGGTGCCGGAGCCGTACATCTGGGGGTTGCCCCAGCGGTAAAGAATATCTCCGCCCTTGCCGAGTTTGCCCCCGGCGTGGCTGGCGGCTTCTGCTTTTGTGGTGGAGTGGTCAATGATCCAGACCTCGCTGTTGCCATGGACGCTGAGGATGATCTGGTCGAGATCGGCGTTGTAGTCAAGCGCGTTCATGTGGTTCCAGTCCACGGCGACCTGCGCGGTAGAAGCATTCGGATCCACCAGTTCGGGATGCTGGGCAGGTGTGCCGTAGTTGGCTTTGGTGGAGTCATAGTTCTGGACCAGGTGATCCCAGACGTGCCACTCCCAGACGATGGTGCCGGTGGTGGGACCGGTGGGTTTAATCTCGATGACCGAATCGGGCAGCAGTACGGTGCCTCCTCCCCGGATGTAGTTTGGCTTGAACCCGGCAGCGGTCATTTCGGCGAGCGTTCTGGCCTCCATCACTAGCGCGATCACGTTGCCGTTTGGCAGCGGTTTGATGTCGTGGTGCATGGCGTACTGGGTGGTGGAGTAATCGAACTGCCACACCAGATTGCTGTTCCAGTCGTACTCCGCGATGCGGCCGCCATTGTTGCCGGCTCCACTCGGGCCCGAGCCGGCCAACGATATCGAGCGCAGCAGGTGGCCGTTCGGCAACAGGTAGGCCATGCGGCCGGGTTCCATGTCGTCGGCGTACCAGCTGTTGACGATCTTGCCGTCGTTATCGATCAGATAGGTATGGCCGTTGTGCATGGGCGCGAGCAGTATATAGCCGGGAGAGACTTTTGCCGTATTGTTCAGCAGGACTCCGACGGTCTTGTTCTGGGCATCGAGTGTGGAAACGGGAAGGGACAGCAGAAGGAGTGCGCAAAGGGTATGAGGCTTCATGAAATCACCACATTCCCTTATAGCATCAGGCGCGAAACAACTTCGGATCTTTTACTCGTTATTTACACTTCTTTGCCAAGCAAGCCCTAAGCGGCTTACTTCGCCTGGGCCGGAGCCGGATTTTTCTGCGACACTTCCACCTTGGCTCCCTCGATCAGCACATCACCAGGATTGGGGATGATATGGTCCCCTATCTGCAACCCGCTGATCACTTCCAGGCGGTCGCCATAATCGCGGCCCACCAGGACTCTCTGCAGGTGCACGGTATGATCGTCACGCACAACGGCAACGCTGGTGCCCTCACCGCGAACGATCATGGCATCGCTGGGAATCACCAGCGGTGCGTTGGCGCGCGGGCTGATCAGATTCACCGTCGCGTACTGGCCGGGAATCAGCAGGCCCGCGCTGTTAGGCACCTGGACCTCGGTGAGCAGCGTGCGGTTGGTGGGGTCCAGCGAATTCGCGGTCCGTACCACTTTACCGCTAAACTCCTTCCCTGACACATTCGAGACTCGAATGCGCGCGGCCTGTCCCACACGGACGGAGCCGGCGAGAGTCTGGGGAACATTCACATAAATGCGCAGCACGTCTGTCTGGGCGATGCGGAACATCAGTGTACTGCCGGTGGTGACCAGCGCGCCCGCATCCACATTGCGCAGGGTGATGACGCCGGCGAACGGTGCCTTCACCTGCCGGTATGCTGCCACCTTCTGTGCCCGGGCGAGGTTCGCCTCGGCGGCGGCGAAATTGGCCTGTTGCACGGCGATTCCACGTTCCAGGGCAAGCAGTGCAGCTTGTTTGGATTGATGCTGGGCCTGGTATTGATCGTTATCCTGTTTGGAGATGATTCCCTGGGCCGCCAATCTGGTATACCGTTCGGCTGTGACTCGGGCCAGTTCGGCGTCGGTTTTGCCCTGCTCGTAGGATGCCTTGGACTGTTCCAGCGCAGCCTTTGCCTGATCCCGGTTGGCCCGGATCTGCACTGCCTGGTCATCGAGTTCCGGTGCGTCAATCTGGGCCAGAAGCTGGCCCGACTGGACGCGGTCGCCGATATCCACCAGCCTGCGCCCAATGTAGCCATCGGCGCGCGCCAGAATGGGTGCTTCCGTAATCGCCTGGATGTTGCCCGGCACTTCCATTTCGCTTTCCGAGGATGCCTTGCCCACTTCGATCACGTTCACACGCGGCAGCGCGGCTTCCTGTTGTTGGGCCTCCGCCGCAATTACGTTTCTACGTTTTTCAAACGGAAGATAGCCGGCCAGGAATGCAAACGCCACCACGATAGTAAGTATCAGCACAATCGCCAGGATCGTAAGCGGGGATGGCTTCCACAACGTTTGCGGCATGTCCGAACCGTGGCCGTGCTGTCCGAGCGCGTTGAGCTGACGGCGAAGCTCCTGGTTTTCCTGGCGCAATCGCAGCTCTTCGGAATCTGGTTCCAAATGTTTCATTCCTGACCCCTCAGCCGCTGTTCATGGTCCACCGGCGGTTTTGTTCGCAGATAACTGTAGATAATCGGCACGACGAACAACGTGGTGACGGTGGCGAACATCAGGCCTCCAATCACGGCGCGTCCGAGCGGTGCGTTCTGTTCGCCGCCTTCACCGAGCCCCAGCGACATCGGCAGCATGCCGAGGATCATCGCCGTCGCGGTCATCAGCACGGGGCGCAAGCGAGCCTGTCCCGCGGCAAGTATCGCGTCTGTCGCGGAACTCAATGTGACACGCTCGTCGTTGGCAAACGTGACCATTAGAATACTGTTGGCTGTCGCCACGCCGACACACATAATCGACCCCATCAACGACGGCACATTGAGCGTTGTACCCGTGATAAACAGCATCCACAGGATTCCCGCGATCGCGCCGGGCAGGGCCGTCAGTATGATGAACGGGTCCAGCCATGACTGGAAATTCACTGTCATCAACAAATAAACCAGGGCCACCGCGAAGGCCATCCCCAACCCCAACCTGTAAAAGGACGCGTGCATCGTCTCCACCTGGCCGCGCAATTCAAAGGAGGTGCCGCGGGGAAGGCGAGGCTCCTCATCCTTCATGATTTTGCGCACCTCTTCGCCTACGCCTCCCAGGTCGCGGCGGTCCACGTTTGCATAGACGTCGAAAACGGGCCACACGTTATAGTGGTTGACGATCACCGGGCTTGATGACCGCTCCACGGAGACGAGGTTGGAAAGTAACTGGGTTGTACCGGCATCGGTGCCGGGGTTTCCATAGGCGCGCGTTGCACCTGCCGGAGACGCACTGACCGATGCCGGAGTCATGCCTGCCGCACCGGCCTGAGAGCCCGCAGTGGTCGTATTAACCGTGTTCGATGCCACCGATATAGGGGTGCGGAGCATCGCATCGAGGTTGTTGACGCGGTATTGCGGCGTCTGCACACCGACGGAATAGTTCACGCCATTGGCCCAGTTGAGCCAGAAATTCGGAGCTACCGTTCCGCTGCCGCTGAGCGAGATCAGCATGCTGCTGGTGACATCCTTCTGCGTCAGGCCCAACTGCGCTGCTTTGGTGCGGTCGACGTTCAACCGGATCTCCGGCTGCCGCAATACCTGATGTACGTGTACGTCGGCCGCGCCCGGAATATGCGAGATTCGCTCCACCATCTTCTGCGCCACCTTGTAATTCGCTTCGGCGTTGCGTCCGACAATCTGCAGATCGATCGGCGCCGGCAGGCCGAAACTGAGGATCTGGCTGGTGATGTTGGCGGGCTGGAAGAAGAACGACATATCAGGAAACTTCTCCCGCAGCCGTTTGCGCAGCAATACTTCGTAGTCGCGCGTGGAGCGGTGCTTCTCCTTGTTCAGCGAGATCATGATTTCGCCATCGGCGGAGGAGATGGTGGGGATGTCGCCTTGCGCAATCGCGGGCCAGCTGTTCGGGATTCCGATGTTGTCGATCAACATATCCAATTCTTCCCGCGGAATCACGCTGCGGATCTCCCGCTCCAGTTCGGCGAAGCGGACCTCTGTCTCTTCCAGGCGAGTCCCGGCAGGGCAGCGCGCATGCAGCCGCATCTGGCCTGAATCGACATTGGGGAAGAAATCCTGTCCTACGAAATTGACCAGTCCCAGCGAGACAGTGGAGAACAGCATGAAGGCCGCCAGTACAGGTCCGCGATGCGTGAGCGACCAGGCGAGCAGGCCCACATAGCGATAGCGGAGTTTTTCGAACAGGGCGTTGAACCCATGATGGACGAACGAAAGAAGCCCTTTTGGGCGTTCGGCGGCTTTCGCGACGCCCTCGTGGTAGGAGATCGCTTCTGATTTGAGCAGATATGCCATCATCGTCGGCACCAGCGTTCGCGAAAGCAGATAAGAAGCCGACATGGCGAACACCACTGCCAGCGCCAACGGGCCGAACAGGTATTTCGCGGTACCGGTGAGCAGCAGGACAGGCACGAAAACGATGCAGATGGAGAGCGTTGCTACAAACGTGGGGACCGCAATCTGCGAAGCGCCATCGAGTACTGCACGGATAATCGGCTTCCCCATGCCGAAGTTGCGGTGCGTGTTTTCGATCTCCACGGTGGCGTCGTCCACCAGGATTCCTACCGCCAGCGCCAGACCTCCGAGCGTCATCACATTAATGGTGTGTCCCAGCAGATTGAGCAGGCATAGCGACGTGAAGATGGAAAGCGGGATTGATATGCAGACGATCAACGTGCTGCGCCAGCTGCCCAGAAAGAGCAGGATCATCAGGCCCGTCAGCCCTGCTGCGATCAAGGCCTCCTTCACAACGCCTTCGATGGAGGCGCGTACGAAGATCGACTGGTCGGCGAGAGGAACCACCTTCAGTTCCTGCGTCACGTTAGCAAGGATGCGCGGCAGCGCCGCTTTCACGGCGTTCACGATGGTGAGCGTGGAGGCGTTGCCGTTGCGGGTTATCGTGATTAGCACGCCGCGCTTGCCATTGGTGCGCACGATGTTGTTCTGCGTGTTGAAGCCGTCGCGGACCTGCGCCACGTCTTTCAGATACACCGTCGCTCCGTTTACCGTCTTGATCGGCAGGTTGTTCAGGTCGGCGAGTTTTAGTGGGCTGCTGTTCACCTTCACCTGGTATTCGGTGTTGGCCAGTTTAGCCGTGCCGGCGGGCAGGATGAGGTTTTGCAGGTTCAGAGCGTTCGAAACGTCGATGGGCGAAAGCTGGCGTGCGTAGAGATCCTCAAGATTCAGGTCCACCATGACAGCCCGCTGCTTGCCGCCGAACGGGTAGGAGACCGATGCGCCCTGCACGGTTCCGAGAGGCGTGCGGATGAAGTTGTTGCCGATGTCGAAGATCTCCTGCTCGCGCAGGGTGTTGCTGGAAAGTCCGAGTTGCAGAATCGGCACGCTGGCCGCGTCATACTTCAGGATGTTGGCCGGGAACATGCCGGGCGGCATCTGGCGCAGCGACGTGTTCATCGTGGCTGTTGTCTGCGCGACGGCCATGTCGATTTTCACATTCGGGTGAAAGTAGATGCGCACCACGGCGTAGCCGAAGTAGGACTGCGATTCGATGTGTTCGATGTCGTTGACGTTCGATGTCAGGCTGCGCTCGAAGGCTGTGACGACGCGCTTTTCCATCTCTTCCGGAGACAGGCCAGAGTAAGCCCACAAAACGCTGACCACCGGAATATCGATGAAAGGGAAGATGTCCACCGCCATCGTGAGAATGGAGGTGACGCCGAGCATCGCGATCAGAATCGCCATGACGACGAAGGTGTAGGGACGGGCAAGGGCGAGGCGGACAATCCACATAGAATTCGATGATCGAAAGGACCGCGGCCGGTGATTGAGAAACTGGCCCCGGATCGATCTTTTGCAGTATAACGCATCGTGCTATGTGAGCAGTGGCCGCAACCAGTCGCAGACCAGCGGTCGCGCCCCAATCATGCGAAAAGGGATCCCGCCAGCTGGCGTTTCCATGCCGTCTGCTGACCGAATCCCTTGTGCGTACTCCGATTGCCGATCCTTGGCGCCTGGATAACTTGGCGCCTGCCTAAAACGTTGCTTTCGCCTCGGCGTAAGCCCAATCCAGCCACGGCGTGAGCGCCTGCAGATCCGAGGTCTCCACAGTCGCGCCGCCCCACACGCGGAAGCCGACAGGCGCATCGCGATAGGCACCGATGTCGTAAGCCGCGCCTTCCTTATCGAGCACGGACACAATCGACTTGGCGTGCTTCGCCTGTGCCTCGGGAGAGAGCGCGAGGTAGGCAGGATCCACGATCTTCAAGCAGATGGACGTGTTCGAGCGGATGGCCTTGTCTTCGGCCAGGAATCCAGCCCACGACGATTGCGCCACCCAATCTTCGAGCGTCTTCAAATTCGCTTGCGAACGCGCCAGCAAGCCAGCCAGGCCGCCGATCGACTCCGCCCACTTCAATCCATCCACCGCATCCTCTACGCACAGCATGGATGGCGTATTGATCGTCTCGCCCTCAAAGATTCCGGCCAGCAGTTTGCCGCCCTTGCTCATCTGGAAGATCTTCGGCAACGGACGCTCGGGCGTATAGGTCACCAACCGCTCCACCGCGCGCGGACTCAGCGCGATCATGCCATGACCGCCTTCGCCGCCCAGCACCTTCTGCCAGCTCCAGGTGACAACGTCCAGCTTGTCCCAAGGCATCTCCATCGCGAAGACGGCCGAGGTCGCATCGCAGATCGCCAGTCCCTGGCGGCCGGACGCAATCCAGTCGCCGTTTGGCACGCGTACGCCTGAGGTGGTGCCGTTCCAGGTGAAGACCACGTCGCGCGACCAGTCGGCCTGGCTCAGATCGGGCAATTTGCCGTAGTCGGCCTTAAAGACGCGCAGATCGGTGAGCTTGAGCTGGCTCTTGCAGTCGGTCGCCCAACCGCCGCCGAAACTCTCCCACGCAAAAATATCGACGCCGCGGGGACCGAGCATGGACCACATCGCCATCTCGATGGCGCCGGTGTCGGAAGCGGGCACGATGCCGAGCACATAGTCCGAAGGCAGGCCCAGCACTTTCTTGCTGCGCTCAATCACTTCAGCCAGGCGTGCCTTGCCGATCTTCGCCCGGTGCGACCGGCCGAAGACGCCGGACTGCAGCGCGTCGAGATTCCAGCCTGGACGCTTGGCGCAAGGACCAGAGGAAAAACAGGGATTACTTGGAAGAATGGAAGGTTTCATTAAGATCGGTCTCTCTACCAGTTTATCGAATCCGGGCTCCGCAGTGCATATTGCTCCCTCCACTGGCCGCGCCCCTTGTGTTTGATTCTGGATTATGCATAATATGTAAAGCATAATCCAATGCCAGGAAAAAACATGTCAGCGATCCCTGCAGCGGCAGCCCTCACCTCACACATCCGGCGCGAGTCGCTGACCGACCAGACCGCACGCGCGATCCGCGAAGCGATTTTGGATGGAACCTATGCGCTTGGACAGAAGCTGCGCGAAAACGAACTGGTCGCACGGTTTGGCGTAAGCAGCAGCGTGATTCGCGAAGCGTTCCACATTCTGCAGGGGGAGGGGATCATCGTCACCAAACCGTACTGCGGCAGGTCCGTCTTCGACGTCGCTCCCGAACAGAGCAACGAACTGGTGATTATGCGGGCGTCTTTGGAATCGTATGCTGCCTACCTGGCGGCAACCAAGATCACGCCGGCAACGGGCGATGCCATTCTGCTGGCCGCAAAACGGTTCGTATCTGAAAACCCGGCAGGCTACGGCGATTGGGTGGATCGCGAGCTCAAATTCCACCGCGCAGTGTGGGAGGCGAGCCACAACGAGTGGTTGATCCGTCAGCTCAACCAAGTCTCCATACCGATCTTCGCTTTGTTGATGTTACGGGCGAATAAACGCCCGGACTGGGATGTCCGGACCGTTTGGGAGCAGTCGCAATTGCGTGAGACGGATGGTAATCCACAGGGGCATCATGCCCTGGCAAAGGCGATTGCGGATGGTGATGCAAAGAAGGCCCGGAAGATGATGCTACTGCACATTATGCCGGAACAGACCCAGGAACAGCGTGATCTCTTTGCGCTGCCTGGCGCAGGCCAGAGGATCTCAAGATAATTTCGCAGAGAGGATGGTTCGATGAAAAATATCGCTTTATTCACGGTGGCATTGTGCCTGCTCGGGTTTCCGTTCGGGAAACTCCACGCGCAGGCTACCGAGGGCAGCATTCTAGGTGTGGTTAAGGACGCATCCGGAGCCCTGGTACCCGGCGCGACTGTGCACGTTACGGGCGTAGATACCGGAACGGAGCGCTCCCAGCAAACCAACGCCGACGGTGAGTTCGTGGTCACCAACCTGAGCCTCGGCGCATACAGGGTGCGGGTTGAGGCCAAGGGCTTCAAGACGCAGGTTCACCCTCCAGTCACCATTACTGTAAAGGCACGTATCCGAGTAGACTCGAAACTCGAAATCGGCGACATGTCACAGACGGTTCAGGTCGTGGAGCAGACGCCGCTGCTGAAGACCGAAACGCCGGAGGTCGGCGGCGTCATCGGCCGGGAAGAGCTGGAAAACCTGCCGGTGTTTGGGCGCAACTTCATGGAACTGGCGGCGCTGGTACCTGGCACTACTCCAGGCGCCAGCGTGTCGAGGCAGCGCGACTTCTCCGGTGGCGCGATCACGGTTGCGGGCGCATCGGCGGAGGCCAATAACTTCATCGTGGACGGCGTCAGCAACAACATGGAATTCAGTGGAGCAACCGCAGTGGTACCGGCGCTGGACGCGATGCAGGAGTTCGCCATTCAAACCAGCCAGTACTCGGCGGAGTTTGGCCGCTCGGGAGGCGGTGTGATCAACATCGCCATCAAGTCCGGCACCAATCAGTTGCATGGATTCGGCTACGATTATCTCCGTAACGACAAACTGGACGCACGGCCCTATGACTTCACGCGGACCAATCCCGCCAAACAACCTGTTCGCCGCAATCAGTTTGGCGCCGGCGCGGGCGGCGCGCTGATCAAGAACCGCGCTTTCCTGTTTGGGAACTACGAAGGAACGCGATTTCCAAGCAATGCGCTCACCACCAATACCGTACCCACCGCAGCTGAAAAGCAGGGCAACTTCGCGAGTTCCGGATTTGTGGTCTATGATCCAGCGGCATTGCATGCTGACCCGGCCAGCCCCAGCGTCAGTGTGCGCGATCCGTTTCCCGGCAATATCATTCCGGCCACGCGCTTCGACGCGATTGGCTCGAAGCTAGTCGGCTATTATCCGGCGCCGAACTTTAAAGATCCGAATCCGGGAATACGCAGCAACTACATGGTGTCGCAGCAGAATAACGACAATCTGGATTCGTTCACCGTGAAGAGCGACGACAACCTCACCGCGCGCGACATTCTGATGGGCCGCATCTCGCAGCAGCGCGGCGGCCGCCTGCGCGGCGGTTGGCTGCCGGAAAACCTGGTCGGTGGCATCGGAAAGCTCGACGCCACAAACACCGGCATCACCTATACCCGAATCGTCCGCCCAACGATCGTGAACGAAGTGCGCATTGGCTACAACTACCTGCGCTTCGGCAACGACATGGCAAACCATACGCCGGTGCTGGACTCATTCCATATTCCTGGATACAACATCCCGAGCTTTGTGAGCGGATTGCCGGACTTCCAGATCCGCAACTTCACCGGCACCACTGCGATCAGGCCGATCGCGAGCGTGCCCAATCCCTTTCTGCTGGTGGAGCACACCTGGCAGTTCATGGACAACATGAGCATCCAAAAAGGGCATCACGCTATCAAAATCGGCGCGGAGTATGGACGCGTAGCGAACAACCGCTTCCAGGGGCGCTCCGGAGGCGGCACGGTGAACTTCACTGGCAACTATACGACGCGCGGACTGGGGCAGTCGCTCGAAGCCCTGCACAGCGGAGTACCCGACGCTCTCCTGGGGCAGGCCTATGCGTTTACCACGCAATATGCGTTTGACGCCATCCGTATCCGCTCAGTGCGATTCAGCTCCTTCGTTCAGGACGAATGGAGAGTAAAGCCGAAGCTGACCCTGAGCCTGGGGCTGCGCTACGACTTCTTCGGTCCTTACCAGGAGGAGCAAAACCGGCTAGGCAACTACGATCTCTCCACCGGGACGCGTATCATTCCCGAAGAAGTCAGGCCCATGATCGAACGGACGCTTGGCCTGCCCGGCGGAGCGCTGCCGGCGGGTTGGCGCTATGACAAGCTCGATAACGTGATTCCGCACAAGAACTGGCTCAATTTTGCACCGCGGGTCGGCTTTGCTTATTCGGCCTCCAAGCGGCTTGTGATTCGCGGCGGGTACGGCATCTTTTACGGCGTGACGGTGAGCAACAACGCCAACAATGCGGGCACCGAAGGCGGCCCGTTCTTCTTTGATTTCGCTCTTGCCCCCGACCTGAACAGGCCACTGGTAGTAAAGGACGGCTTCCCCAGCGGCGGCGTTCCCGCGCTGCTATCGGCGCGTACCTTCGCGGCCTATTACACACCGCTCGATAAGAAGGACCCGTATACCCAGAAGTACAGCCTGAATCTGCAGACGCTTCCGTTCCGCAACCTGGCCCTGGAGGTGGGCTACACCGGTCAGCGCGCACTGGCCTTCGCCACGCTGGTGCCTGGCAACACGCCGCTACCGGGAGTAGGCGTCGTTCAAGACCGCCGCCCCTATCCGAACACGGGCGCGTTTTGGATGTACCTGCCCGTCTCTGATTCCAACTACAACGCACTCGAAGTCACCTTCCGGCAGCGCCCCTGGCATGGCCTCTCCGTGCACGGAGCGTTCACGTTCTCCAAAGCGCTGGGATATTCGCAAGGTACCGACGGACAGAGCGCCACCGATCACATCAATAACGCTTATGACTACCGCTACGATTACGGCGTCCTGAATTACGACATGCGCAAGCGCCTGGTGATCGGCTGGACATATCAGGCTCCAAAGGTGAAGCACCTGGGCTTTGTTGGCAGCCGCATCCTCGACCGCTGGCAGTTCTCCGGCATCAATTCCTGGTATGCAGGTTTTCCATTTTCTGTCGGCACAACCGGCACATCGCTCAACAACGGCACCGGCACCAATCGCGCCAACAAACTTCGCGACGCGGAGATTCCGGTGGACCAGCGCTCGGCCGACCGCTGGTTCGATACAACGGCGTTCACTGTGCCGCCAAACTATGTTTGGGGTGCGCAGGGCAAGAATTCGATGCGCGGGCCGGCGCTGTTGAATATTGATTTCGCCGCGCAAAAATCGATCGCTGTCGCCGAAGGCAAGTCGCTCACGCTCCGGATGGAAGCACAGAATTCGATGAACACCGTGCAGTACGGCCTGCCCGCGGCTACGGCTGGCTCCACCAACATCGGTACGATTCGCGGGCTGGCCGCCGGGCCGCGTAACATTCAACTGGTCGGGCGGTTCACCTTCTGATGCAACGCAGAACGTTGTTGCAATTTCCTGGTGCCGCACTCGCCGCCCAGGCGCCGGCACGAGCCGAGGACGTCATCGAACTGGGAGGCAAACGGGAACTGTTTGTCGACCGCCACCTGATCGCCTCCATGCAGGGTGCGGAACTGCGGCTGCAGCGGCCTATAGAGCGCGAAATGGTGCTGCACTTTGACCGCCCGTGGGAGGGGGCGTTCTGCGGCTACTCCACCATCATTAAAGACGGCGCGGACTTCCACCTTTACTACCGCGGTATTCCTGATGCCGGCTCCGACGGACGCAGCGCGGAGGTCACCTGCTACGCGCATTCGAGCGATGGCATCCATTGGACCCGGCCCACGCTGGGTCTGTTCGAGGTGAGGGGCACGCGCGACAACAATGTGATCTACGCCAATGATCCGCCGTTCTCGCACAACTTCTGTCCGTTTCTCGATCGCAAACCCGGGGTGCCGGCTGCCGAGCGGTTCAAGGCCATCGGCGGCACCATGAAGAGCGGCCTCGCTGGCTTCGTCTCCGCCGATGGAGTGCATTGGAAGAAGCTGCGTGCGGAGCCGGTGCTGCCGCCGCAGACACGCGCGGCCTACGATTCGCAAAACCTGGCCTTCTGGTCTGAAGCGGAGAACTGCTACGTCGCTTACTACCGCGTGTTCCGGCGTTTCCCCAATATGGGAGGCATCCGATGGATCGCCCGCGCCACCAGCGCCGATTTCCGCACCTGGAGCGAAGGCAAGGAGATGGAGTTTGGCGATGCGCCGCCGGAACATCTCTATACCAACCAGACCAGTCCCTATTACCGCGCCCCGCACATCTACGTCTCCATCGCCGCGCGCTTCATGCCGGGACGGCAGGTGGTCAGCGATGGCGAAGCAAAGGCGATCGGCGTTCATCCGCAGTATTACAAGGACTGTGCCGATGGCGTGATGCTCACCACTCGCGGCGGATTGAATTACGACCGCACGTTTATGGAGGGCTTTCTGCGCCCCGGCGTGGGCCTGGAAAATTGGGTGTCGCGCGACAACTACCCTGCGCTGAACGTAGTGGAGACAGGCCCGCAGGAGATGTCGTTTTATGTGAACCGCCACTACGGTCAGCCGACTTCGCACCTCTCCCGCTACACGTTGCGGCTGGATGGCTTCGCATCCCTGACCGCTCCCTACCGCGGCGGCGAGGCAACCACGAAGCTGCTGCGGTTCATGGGCACGAACCTTGAATTGAACTATGCCACCTCCGCGGCCGGCTTGGTGCGCGTGGAACTGCTGAGTGCCGCGGGCGAAAAGCTCGCCGAAAGCCGCGAGTTGATTGGCGACCGCATCGCCCGCACTGTATTGTGGCCGGGACGTACGGACCTGGCGGAGTGGCAGGGGAAGCCCGTACGTCTGCGCTTCCGCATGAAGGATGCGGAGCTGTATTCGCTGCGGTTCACGGCCTGAACGGGATCTCGCGAGCGGCAGGCAAGCCGTGCGATTCAGCGCTTCCCTAAAGTCACGCGGCGCTGCGAGGAGAGCCGGAGTGGCGCGTCTTCGACGATCACGCGGAAGCCGACGTCGAATACTCCCTGCCATGGGTGATACGCCTTCCGGAACGCCGAGCGGGCGTATTCCGGACGGTCGTACCAAGACCCTCCACGCACCACTTTGCGGCCCGCGGATGCAGCATCGTCCCGGCCGTCGGCGGGGTTGTAGGGGTAGGGACGGTAGGTGCTGAGCGTCCATTCGGCGACGTTTCCCAGCATGTCGTAAAGCCCGAACTGATTGGGATCATAACTGCCGGCGGGCGCCGAAACGCGATAGCCGTCGTTGACGCTGGCCACGGCAGGGCGCCATGCGGGAATATAGCGGCCGACGCTGGGCGGATACAGCAGCATGTAGTCGGCCAGGTTGGCGAAGGCGCGGAAGTCCGTCCCTGTATCGCCGAACCACATCTGCGACTGGCTGCCGCCGCGCGCTGCGTATTCCCACTCGGCCTCAGTCGGCAGTCGGAAATGTTCGCCGGTCTTCTTGCTCAGCCAATTGCAAAACTCCATGGCCTGCTGCCACGTCACGCGGCACACCGGTTGCTTCGGACCGTTGACGCGCCAACCGCGGTCCTCGTCGCTGAAGTGCAGGAAGTCGGAGCGCTCAATCTTACTGTCGTGCTTCGGGTCGAACAACGCATACTGTTCGTTGGTGATTTCAAACTGGCCGCTCCAGAAGCCGCCGGAGCGCATTTTTCGCACTGGCTTCTCGTCGGCCAATCCAGCGGCGTCTCCCATCGTGAACTCGCCCGCCGGGACATACCGCAGGCGCAGCGACATTCCTTCGCCGAGTTCCACCTGGCGTTCGCGCGGAGCTGCTGGAGCGGTCTTGGCTGCAGCCGCCAACATCTGTGGCGTCGGCATCTTGACTGTGATGAAAGGCGTGGTCCGTTCCGGCTTCCACTGCATCGCAGCGGTCTCGATGATCGCTTCCGGGTCCTCATCAATGCCGGCATACAGTCTCTGCATCTGGCGGCGGCGGTCGCGCTGGTTGGCGACCTTTTGCGTGCCGACGATTTCAGTCCACGTGCCGTGCGCCGGAGCGTTCAGGTCGATCCAGGTGATGATACGGTCTCAC
>Ga0073936_10000806_pt1 | contig 49366 bp, 39 predicted proteins | sample AliMusrvi5mmetaG_FD_87041 | JGI IMG/M metagenome (GOLD analysis project Ga0073936, IMG submission 87041) | Freshwater lake bacterial and archeal communities from Alinen Mustajarvi, Finland, to study Microbial Dark Matter (Phase II) - Alinen... | ecosystem: Environmental > Aquatic > Freshwater >...
ATCGCCGCCCTGGTCGAGGAGGCGCGACTCGGGTGTGCCGCGTGAAACCGGCTCATCCCGAAACTTGACTCATTCGTTAAGATCTTCGCTTATGAAGCGAAGCTAGAGCCAGTCCCCAAGTCCACGTATTCGCCTCGCGGTGTCTTTTTCCGTCAGGCGTTGTCGAGAATTCCACGTATATCTCCCTTTGATAAAGTGTGGAATTATCTTCGTTCGACGGGCTCACGGTCTTCGACCTAGCCTGACGACAAAATCCATTCGCGATCCAAATACGTGGACTTTGAGACAGGCTCTATATACGCCCCTGGCTAGTCGATGCCTGCCATTCGTGCAGATTTTTTTAGCAACCGCATTTCTTTTTATTCAAGAACCACGATATAATACATAATGAAATTGCCTGGCGAGAAAGGCGTGGGTACGATGTCGCAAACTCAGGTCGGTCGCGATTATCCGGAGATGTTGTTGCGCGAAGCGGAAGCGTTTCGCGCGCAAGTTGCGGAGCCGTCCGCGGGGAAGCGCCCCGCGGAATTACTTGTGGATCAGGCCTTTCGTCTGGTCAATAGTGATTTACTCACGATTGAACACCTCAAAGCCACGGGGCAGACGCCGGATTACGCCACCATATTCCAGCAGCGCTTCGACGAAAAAATCGCGGCTATCATTTACCTTGCCAAACAAAACTTGCTGGATATTGAATATGGCACAGTACAATCGCTGGAAACCGAGTATGCTCGCAACAATCTGCGCCTGATGGTGGAGACCCTGTATTTCGTCGATGCCGTGGAAGCGCTGATCGTCTTCTACGATTTCGCGGCGTCGCAGCGCGAACATAAACCCCACAGTCTGTGGCGGAATGTGATCGTACATTGTCTGCACCTGATGGCCTGGATGACGCGTCACCGGGAGAAGGTCTGTCGCTTCCTGGCAGAGCGCCCACTGGCGGTCGAGATGCTGGAAGAATTGGTCGGGCATAGTCGCGACGACATCGCACGGATCTTTCGCGCCTTACTCGACGACTTCAATGTGTATTTACAGCATACCCCACGGACCGCGGAACCGACCATGCATTTGCCTCCGGTGTTTATCACCCTCTATCAGCAATATGAAACCCTTGGCGGCGGGTTGGAGGAGGCCTGGGCCGGGGGGGCGGCCTCTGCACTCACCGCGCATAGTCGCATCACACAAGCGCTGGCGGCCAATGATATGCAGTCGTTGATCCGCTGGATTGCTGACGGCACCCCCGCGGCGATGATGGAGACGCTGCAAGGGGCGATCGCGGTGATGTCCGTGGAAAAATACCTGGATATGCTGGAAAGCTTGCTCTGGGAGGTTGAACTCGATGATGTCCGGCGGACAACGCTACTCTGTGAATTGGGAGCGATCAACCGGCGTCATCAGGCGGGCGGTAGTCCGCGCATCAATCACCTGTTGATGGCGATCGTGACGACGGATGACCCGTTGCGTGAGGGGATTGCCCGACTGGCGGTACGCGAGTTGTATGCCGTCGGAGCGTGGAAAACCCTACAAATGATCGCGGAGAAACCCCTGCTTCCGGGGGTTGCGCTGGATGTCCTGAAGTCCTTCGCCCTGCAACGAAAGCTGGAATTGGTGCCAGGCACCTTGCTGCTGCATCCCAATATGCAGAAAGCGCTACAGGGAATTCGCGATGAGCTGCGGAATATCCGCGAACTGATGGAGGCCGCGGCGGCGTGCCCGAGTCCGGAGATGGCGCAATTCTACCTGGATAAACTACGCGATCTGCACGCGCTTCCGGAACTCGAACAATTGACCCGGCAGGATCGCATTTCGGAACAAGCGCAACAAGCACTGCGGGAGGCTAAAGCAGCGGATTTTGGACTGAATGCGTCATGAGTCTGACCGATTATCGTCACATTCTTTGTCCGGCGAACACCGTAACCCTTCCACCGCGCACTGTCGTGCTGTCATTCGACGACGGCCCCAATCCGTATGAACAGACCACTGTGGAACTGCTGGCCGTCCTGGCACGCTACGGGGTGCGGGCATGTTTCTGTATTGTGGGTGAGCATGCTAAGGGGTGCCCGGGAATCATACAACAGATCGCGATAGCCGGGCATCTGCTGGTGAACCACTCCTACACGCATCGCTGGCCACTTGGACATTCCGCGTCCTGGTGCGCGACGGAGATCGCGCGCACTGATGAAGCTATCGGCGCCGCCGTTAATGATCCCGGCTATGCTTCGCGTTACTTCCGCCCCCCTGGTGGTTGTCTGACGCCGGGGCTGGTGCGCGTCATGCGGCAACGGAACCTGGCATTGTTGCCGGCGTCTTGCTACGTGGGTGACAACCTGTATGGCGCGGTGCGAGCTGATTATGTGCTTGCACGCCTGTTGCGGAAACTGCGCGCGGATGCCGGCGGGGTGGCCATCATGCACGAACGGCTGCGTGGACTCTTCGGCGCCGACCATGGCGCTCCACGGCCGGGGAGCAGCGCAGATCGCTCCTGGGTGCCCGAAATGGTCGCGACGCTCCTGGACACACTGCACGGTGAAGGATTTCGCTTTGCGTTTGAGATGCCGCCCGGAGTGACTGTTTAGCCCGGATTATTCATGAATGAATTGACTGCCGGGCTGACTGAGGCATTATTCGAAATGTTATGAATAATGCAGGTTAGCTGAATGCGCTGACTTCACGGACACCCCACGATCCTCCGCTTCCATCCTGCCGTCTATTGACACTGCCAGAAGCCCTGTGTAATATGCGAGCAATTGACCTGCGCTACCTGGAAGGGCCATGAGCCAACAATCACCACACCGACATGCAGCGACGCGCGCGCCCGGCATCCTTCGTCTTGTGATGGCGGTGGTAGGCGCGGGATTGTTCATTGCCGTGCTGATCGAGCTGCTCGCCCACGTAACCTGGCATTTGTCCGGCGCCGGTGTCGTGGCGACGACCGGCAGCGGGACGCTGCGGGAGCCGCCCGCGGCGCTTGTCGGTCTACACCGGGTGGAGGAATGGCCGGCGGCGCGTGGGCGACGATTCGCCGAAGCGCCCATGTTACAGGCCCGTGTGCAATCCGGCGTGTTGCCGTCCGTGGCGTTGCGTCTGCCCCAGGACCCCCAGGTGGTCGTGCCGCCGCAACAGTGCGGACCGTATGGCGGGGTGTGGCGGCGCTATGGCACCGACCCGGCGGATATTGGCACCTACATCATTCACCGCATTCCTTATCCGAACATGCTGCGCTGGAGTCCGATGGCCGATCGCTTGTTGCCCAATATCGTCTCCCGCTGGCAGGTGACGGACGAGGCGCGCACCTTTACCTTCTGGCTGCGGCGGGGGGTGCGCTGGTCGGATGGCGCCCCGTTCACCGCGGACGATATCCTGTTCTGGTACGACCACGTGCTGAAGAATAAAGACTTGACCCCCTCCATCCCGCGCGAGTACAAGCGGGCAGGCAAGTTAATGACGGTGCGGAAGGTTGACGACTACACGGTCAGTTTTCATTTTCTGGCGCCAAACGGGCGCTTCCTGGAGAATATGGCGGCGATGCCCGGGTATGAGATGCTCGATGTCGCCGCGCACTATTTCAAGCAGTTTCATCCTGATTTCGTCCCGGAAGCGCAATTGAATATGCTGGCGCGCCAGAAAGGGTGCGATTTCTGGTATCAATTCTTTCAACAACAGCGCGACTGGATGAATCCGGATGCACCGCGACTGTGGCCGTGGGTCGTCGTCAAACCGCCGCCGGCTCAGCCCATCGTGCTTGAACGCAACCCCTATTACTGGAAAGTAGATCCACACGGGAATCAACTACCCTATATTGATCGTGTGACTTTCGAGATTGCCGATCCGGAAACAATCAACCTGAAAGCGATCAATGGCGAGATCGGCATGCAATCCCGGCATATTCGTTTTGAGAATTATCCGCTGTTGATGGAACATGCGCGTCAGGGGCATTACCAGGTGCGGCGCTGGCTTGACAGCAATGGCGGGACGAATAACCTGATGGTGAATATGAACAGCAAAGACCCGGTGAAGAAGGCACTGTTCGGCGATAAACGCTTCCGCATGGCCCTGTCGTTGGCCATCGACCGCCGGGAAATTAACGAAGCCTGCTTCTTTGGCTTGGGGACGCCGCGGCAGTGTGCCCCACCGGCGGTGTCCGCCTATGCGGCGCCGGCCTACGCGCAGGCATATACGCAATTTGACCCGCGCGAAGCGAATCGACTTCTTGACGCCGTGGGACTGACCCGGCGCGACGCCGACGGCATACGTCTGCGTCCCGACGGCCAACCACTGATCCTGCGTATCGACTGCACGCCGATGTCCTGCAGCCTGGGCACGTTGGAACTGGTGGCCAAGGACTGGACCGCGGTGGGCGTAAAGACCGACGTGAATATCCTGGCGCGGCAGCTTTTTTACCAGCGCAAAGCGGCTTTGTTGCATGATGTGGGGTGCTGGTTCGGCGCCGATGAACAGAACCCGCTGCTCGATCCGCGCTTCTTCTTTCCCTGGAAAGACGAGTCAATCCAGGGGATCGCCTATGCCGCATGGTTTCGCTCAACGGGGAAGAAGGGGGAAAAGCCACCGCCGGCGATCCGCGCCTGTATGGACCTGTACAAACAGATTGAGCTGACGCCGAACCCCGCGGAGCAACGCCGCCTGTTCATGAAGATCATCGAGTTGAATCGGGAAAACCTGTGGGTGATAGGCACGATCGGGGAGGTGCCGGTGCTCTATGTGGTGAGTGATCGTTTCCGCAACGTGCCGACCACGGCGGTGTCTGGCTGGCAGTTCCGCGGGCCGGCGAATACCGCCCCGGAATGTTACGCCATTGTGGAGCAGACGCCATGATGCATTTCATCCTGCGACGACTGCTGTGGATGCTCCCGACGTTGTTCGTGATCTCGCTGATCACCTTCACCATCATTCAGTTGCCGCCGGGCGATTACCTGACCTCCTATATTGCCGCACTGGAGCAAACCGGCGACACGGTCTCTACCGAGCAAGCGGAGGCGTTGAAGAAACGCTTCGATATCGATGCCCCCTGGCATATCCAGTATATCCACTGGATGTTCGGCAAACGCGACCCGGATACGCATCGCGTCAAAGGCGGGCTTATTCGCGGCGACCTGGGCATGTCCTTCGAGTGGAACAAACCGGTGAGTGCGCTAATCGGCGAACGCATCGCGGTGACCATCACCATCTCGCTGGTCACCTTGCTCTTCACCTGGGTGCTGGCTATCCCCATCGGCATCTATTCTGCCGTTCGCCAGTATTCACCCGGTGATTACGTCTTTACCTTCCTGGGGTTCCTGGGCCTGGCCATGCCGAACTTTTTGCTGGCGCTCATCTGCATGTACCTGGGGTATGCGCTCTTTGGCATCAGTCCGGGTGGCCTGTTCTCCTCGGCCTACCAATCCGCCCCCTGGTCGTTCCCCCGTTTCCTGGACCTGCTGCAGCATATCTGGATCCCCGTACTCATTATCGGCACCGCGAATACCGCCGGGCTCATTCGCACCATGCGCGGCAACCTGCTTGATGAATTACATAAACCCTATGTGCTCACCGCGCGCGCCAAGGGGTTGCCGCGCGTGGGGCTGCTGTTGAAATATCCGGTGCGCGTGGCGATTATCCCGCTGGTCAGCACCATCGGCTGGGTGCTGCCGGCGATCATCTCCGGCTCCACCATTACCGAAGTGGTACTCGGGTTGCCCACCACCGGGCCGCTGCTGCTGCAATCCTTGATGGATCAGGATATGTACCTGGCCGGCGGCATGCTGATGATCATGAGTTCCCTGACCGTGGTGGGCACGCTCATCTCCGATATCCTATTGGTTCTTATTGATCCCCGCATCCGACTGGGAGCGCCGGCGAGTGAATGAAGGACAAAAAAATGGTAGTGCTTCGGGCAAAAATGGTGACAGGCACAAATTTCCTGGTGGCCATACCTGGTGGTTGCTACCGGATTTGAGGAAATTTGAGCCTGTCACCATTTTTGCCGCCACGTCCATATCGCCGCCCTCCGCGCATCACGGGGCGTGACGCGCGGAGGGTGGCGACTGATCAGTTGGTCGACGACGAGAGGCCGAGGGCCGGTTCGTCGGCGGGGAGCTCGGGCAGATGCGGTTTCGAGAACACCACCTTGCCGTCCTGCACGTCTACGAAGATCGTATCGCCATGATGGAAGAGACCCATGAGCACCTGCTCCGCCAGCGGGTCTTCCACCAGATGCTGAATGGCGCGGCGCAACGGGCGGGCGCCTAACGCGGGGTCGAAACCCTCAGCGGCTAACTTCGTCAGCAGTTCATCGCTCACCATGATATCCATCCCTTGTGCGTGCAGCGATTTGCGGACACGCTCCAGGAACAGATGGACAATCTGCGCAATCTCATCGCGCGTCAACGGATGGAAGACGATCACATCGTCGATGCGGTTCAGGAACTCCGGACGGAAGGTCTGTTTGAAGCGATCGAGCACCACGGTCTTCATACGTTCGTAGCTTTGCGTCGAGGTGGCGTCGGCTTCCGCCATGAACCCCATCCCGCGGCCCAGGTCCATGGAACTGGTCCCCACGTTGGAGGTCATGACGATGACCGCGTTGCGAAAGTCCACCGTGCGCCCCTGGCTGTCGGTCAGGCGACCATCCTCCAGCACCTGCAGAAGGATATTGAACACCTCCGGGTGGGCTTTTTCGATCTCATCGAGCAACACCACCGAATAGGGGCGACGACGCACGCGCTCGGTAAGCTGGCCGCCTTCGTCATATCCGACATAACCCGGCGGGGCGCCCACTAACCGCGACACCGCGAAGCGCTCCATATACTCCGACATGTCGATGCGGATGAGAGCGTCTTCGTTGCCGAACATGAACTCCGCCAGCGCGCGCGCCAATTCCGTTTTCCCGACCCCGGTAGGGCCGAGGAAGATAAAGGAGCCGGTCGGCCGTTTGGGATCTTTCAGGCCGGCGCGTCCACGGCGCACCGCGCGTGCGACGGAGGTGATGGCTTCTTCCTGGCCGATCACGCGCTCGTGCAGGTGACTCTCCATTCCCAACAGGCGCGTGGTCTCATCCGAGGCCAACTTACGCACCGGCACGCCGGTCCAAATCGCCACGACGTCGGCGATATCGTCTTCGTTGACGATGGTGCGCGCCGTGCCGCGGGTGCGTTTCCATTGCTCTTCCAACTCCTGCGCGCGTTCTTTTAGCTCCCGTTGGCGCTCGCGCAGTTCGAAGCCGCGGTCGTAATTGCGTTCGTAGGGGCTGACGCTCAATACCTCGAAGAGTTCTTGCGTCACTTGTTCCAGATCCTGGCGCACCACGCGCAATTCCGCCGGCACGATACAGGCTTCCAACCGCACGCGAGATGAGGCTTCATCCATGACATCGATGGCTTTATCCGGCAGGAACCGATCGGTGATATAGCGGTCGGACAGTCGCGCGGCGAGTACCAGCGCATCGTCGGTGATCTTCACCTGATGATGCTCTTCATACCGCGTGCGCAATCCTTTCAGGATGTTGATGGACTCATCCACGGAAGGTTCCGCCACCTGCACCGGTTGGAAACGGCGTTCCAGCGCGGGATCCTTCTCGATGTATTTTTTATACTCATTCAGCGTGGTCGCGCCAATGCATTGCAATTCCCCGCGCGACAGCGCGGGTTTGAGAATGTTGGACGCATCGATGGCGCCTTCCGCCGCGCCGGCGCCGACCACGGTATGCAACTCATCGACAAAAAGGATGATTTCTCCCGCGCTCTTGCGGATTTCATCGGTGACGCGCTTCATGCGTTCCTCGAATTCGCCCCGATATTTTGTGCCGGCCACCAGGCCCGGCAGGTCCAGTGATACCACGCGCTTGTCGAAGAGTATCTCCGGGACATCCTTCTGCATGATGCGTTGCGCCAGGCCTTCTACAATGGCGGTTTTGCCCACGCCCGGCTCGCCAATGAGCACCGGGTTATTTTTCGTGCGCCGGCTGAGGATTTGCACAACGCGCTGGATTTCTTTATCGCGCCCGATCACCGGATCAAGCTGGTTGTCGGCGGCCATCTTCGTCAGGTCGCGTCCGAAGGCATCGAGCACCGGCGTGCTGCTCCGTTGGCGGGCTGTCGGCGCCGCGGACGGCGTACCGCCCAGGTATTGCATCACTTCCTTACGCACGCGTTCCAGGTCGACGCCCAATCCTTCCAGCAAGCGCACGGCTTTACTGCCGGAACTGGACCCTTCGCGAATTAGACCGAGGAGGAGATGTTCGGTATCGACGAAGTCCAGCAGACCGAGTTTGGGATTGAGCTCGCGCGCTTCCTGCAGCGCATACTCCAGCGCTTTTTTCGCCTTGGGGCTAAGGGTCAGGCGCGTCGAGCCGACGGCATGGGTGTCGGTTGCGCCAACTTGACGGGAGAGTTCGGAACGCACGCGGCCTAAACTTACGCCCAGGCGCTCCAGCACGCGCGCGGCAACGCCCTCGCCTTCGCGGACTAATCCGAGTAACAGATGTTCAGTACCGACCACATTCATCCCCAGGCGTTTTGCTTCTTCCTGGGCAAAATGGATCACCCGAGTCGCAGGGTTGGTAAATCGTTGCCACATATCGCCATCCGGCATGCTATCCCTCCTCTCCGTCGCCCACAAGGTCATGACCGGACAATTTGCACTCGTCCGAACCTTCATGCACCCTCAATGACGACTTCTGCCTCAATCTTACCCACCGCGCATGAGTCGCACACGCGAAAATATAACCAAATCCGGACTTTCGCTTCCGCTGACTCCCCTCTCCTCGGGGAGAGGGGTTGGGGGTGAGGGAAAATACGCTCGCAAGCGAAAGTCCTGCAAATCACACCGTGCCCGCGTATATACTTACTCCGATGCGCCGGCACACCGTGCGCAACGCGAATACTGTGTCCCATACAGGTTATACCATGTTTCTCTGCACTTGTTCAATGCGGCTATCCACAGTAGTACATCATTTCGTCGATATTTTACTCAGATGCCTGGCGGCGCCTCTTGCCACGCCGCCGCGGATTCCGGTAGACTGGAGTGGTTCGGGCAACGCGCATCCTGAATATGCTGACGATGCAGCGCTCGCCTCAATAGCGCCTGTCCCAAATGGAAAGGATCTCCCGATGACGACGATTATGCCTTTGCGCGTGCAACCCCTGACCCTGGCGGCGTTCCAGGAGTTCGGGTCGTTTGCACCGCTGACCCCGCCTACCGCGACCCCCCTGGTGCGCGGCGACATCATCTCCTTCTGGCCGGATTGTGGCGGCGTTCTCACGCTGGGGCCGGATGGCGGCAACCAGGTGTCGATCGGCATCTGCCAGGTGCAATGGCGTCCCCTGGCAGTGGACGTGGTGGAGTATCACACCCTCACCGGAGAAGGCATTCTCCCCCTCGACGGCGACATCTATCTGCATGTGGCGCGACCGACATCCGGCGCGACGCCGACGGCGGAGGAATTAGAGGTTTTTCTGGTGCCGCAAGGGACCGCGGTGCTGCTGAAGCCCGGCGTCTGGCACCATGCGCCGTTCGCCACCCGCCGCGGCGTGACAGTGAACACCGTCATCCTGTTGCCGCAACGCACGTATGCCAATGACTGCATCGTTCGCGAGATCACACCACCGGCGCCGTTCGCGGAATAACCGTACCCCATCTTCTCCCACAGGAGGTTCGTCATGGCTGACGATGCGGTGATGATCCGCGATTTACCCGAGGATGAGCGCCCGCGGGAGAAGATGAACCGTTATGGCGCGTCAGCGTTGGGCAATCCGGAGTTGTTGGCGATCATTCTTCGCGTGGGCAACGCGCGCATGTCCGCGGTGCAACTCGGGCAGCACCTGCTGGCGCATTTTGGGGGATTGCGCGAACTGGCCGCGGCTTCGGTGCCGCAATTGAGCAAGGTGAAAGGGATCGGGTTAGCCAAAGCGTGCCAGTTGAAAGCGGCCTTCGAATTAGGTAAACGGCTGGCGGCCACCACCAAACACGCGAAACCGATCATCACCGGCGCGGAGATCGCCGCCGACGTGCTCATGGAGCAATTACGCTATCACCCCGAGGAGCATTTCCACGTGATGTTCCTTGATGCGCGCAACCAGATTATCGCCAACCGCGATATTTTCGTGGGTACGCTCAACGCCAGCTTGGTACACCCGCGCGAGGTGTTTCACGCGGCCATCACCCTGTCCGCGGGGGCGGTGCTGCTCGCGCACAACCACCCCAGCGGCGATCCGACACCGAGCAAAGAAGACCTGGCGCTCACCGCGCGCATGGTGGATGCCGGCGCTATCGTCGGCATCCCGGTCCTCGACCACGTCATCATCGGCGACGGCGTGCATGTCAGCCTCCGGGAGCGCGGACTCATGAAATAGTGCGTGCACGCCGCCGCCGGGACAGACGCTCAATACCCGGTGTGGCCACTGCCCGGACCGTCGATGGCGAAGCGTTTGCAGAAGCCGTGGCCGGGCGGACCGTTGCGCAGGGGGAAGGTGTCCAGCAGCACGGTGGCGGGCATGACGCTGAAATCACCGAAGCGGTCGTTCACCTGATCCATGGCCCGTTGGGCGTCGCGCTGACGCACGCGATCTTCCAGCAGGGAGAGTTGCAGCACGTTTCTCCGCAGATCGCTCATGGTCACTTGCAACTGGCGTACCGGATGGGGCAGCGCTGGTTGCGGCACGAAGGCCAACGCGCTCTGAAATATCTCCTGACTGACGTCGGTGCAGTGGGGCAGGGTGCGCCGCCCGCCGAAACCGTCATGGGGTTCGTGGCCGTCGTAGCGCGCCCAGACGTGCAGCGTGCGTCCCATGAGGCCCAGGCGTCGTAAGCGCCGTCCCACGCGTTCACAGAGTCGCTGCAGAATGCCGACCAGGGCGCCCCGCTGGGGCACGGCTTCCGGCAGCGTCAGCCCGTGTCCCACCGACTTTTCCTGTGCCTGTGCGTGGTAGGGGGTCACCGGCGCCAGGTCGATGCCTTGGCCCCACAGCCAGTAGACATTGCCCAGGACGCCGAATTCCTTGATCAGCGTCTCCCGCGGGAATCGGCCCAGGCGTTCCACGGTGTAAATGCCCAGACGGTTCAGGCGGCGTTCGACGCGCGACCCGATGCCGCAGATATCCGATAGGCGGATTTGTGCCAAGAGGGTGGGGGTTTCCGCCGCGGTGTAGTGGGTGATGCCATCCGGTTTGTGCATGCCGGACACCACCTTGGCAATCATCTTGTTCGGCCCGATGCCGATGGAGCAGGTAATGCCGGCCCCCAGCACGGCGCGCAGTTCGTGCTTGAGGTGCTGGGCCAGCATGTGCGGGTCGCCGAACTCCGCCACCAGGTCCGTGGCATCCAGGAACGCCTCGTCGATGGAGAAGGGCTCCACTTTATCGGTGTAGCTGGTCAGTACGCGCAGCGATTTAGTGCAGATTTCGCCGTACATATCCATGTCGGCGCGCACCGCTTCCAGGCCGGGGCACCAGCGCAACGCCTCATTGATATGCATGCCGACTTTTACACCGCGCGCCTTGGCCTCCGTGGAGGCGGCGATGATGGCCGTGCCTTTGGCCGGTCCACGGATGCCCACCGGTTTGCCGCGCAGCGGCGGGTAGGCCTGCTGCATGCAGCGGGCGAAGAAGGAATCGTAATCGAGTAAAAAAATCACCCGCGCGGCGACGGCCTCCGGGCAAAACGCGGCGTGCGCCTGGGCCTGGATACTCTGCCCGAGTGTGGTGCGGAAACCGCTGACCATGCGGACCCCTTTCCGCGCGGCGCTCCGGGGTCGCCGGGCGCGCGCCTGCTGTGTTCATCTGTTGATCTTATAATGCAAACGTATGTTTGTCAATACATATGTTTGTGTTTTCATTCGCGCGGGGGTGCGTTATAATAGAACGATGCGCAAACGCTCCACCCTCGTCGTCTTGCTGCTGATCCTCGGAGTGTTGCTGGTCGTGCGCGTATGGTGGCCGCATGTATCGTTTGGGTACGGTGGACGCTGGCAAGCCGCCATGCCCGGGATGGATGTGCGCACCCTGTACTGGAAAACGGAGTACTGGTTCGCGCGCGTGGCCGTGGTGCGGGCCGAACCGGCACGCTGCGTCGTTCGTGTCCTGGAGTGCCATGGGCGTCTTGCCGGGGCCGGCGCGCGGGCCGGGATGGTGTGCCCGTGGCCCGGGGCGGCGATCAACGCCTCGTACTTTGCCGAGGATTTGACGCCGATTGGTCTGCTGGTGACGAACGGTCGTCATCTCGCGTCGCGCTATCCCATCGGGAGTTGGGGGGCGTTCTGGGTGCGCGCCGGACAGCCGGCGCTGCTAATGACTCCCGACGTGCTGCCCCACGATGTGACCCAGGCGCTGGAGTGTAAACCGCGTCTGGTGGTGGCGGGGCGGATTCCGCATTTTCTCCCACAACCGCCCGCGCGGCGTTCGGCGGTGGGGATGGATGCGCAGGGACGAATTGTGCTGGCTGCAACGGATGCGCGCCTGACCCTGGACCAGTGGGCCGCGTGCATGCGAAACGGTCTGCGGTGTGTCGAGGCGCTGAATCTGGATGGCGGCCCGTCCACCCAGCTCGCGGTCCGCGGGGCCGTGCCGATCGATATTTACGGTGGCGGGGCGGTGCCGGTCTTCGTGACCATCGCACCGATAAGGCGCGCCATGGCAATGCCGTAGATCTCGAATAGAGGTGAGAGCGATGTTGCCCTTTTCCTACCGGCGCATGGCCGGCTATACCCCGTTTATGCAGCAGCGCGGAATCGCGCCATTTCTGGTGACTCTCGTCGGTTTGCTCATGGCGGTCCAATTCACCGCCTTTATGGAGTCGGAAGGGCATTGGCAGGAGACTGCACCGGGGATCGCGGTGCGCACTCTCCATTACCGGGGTGATGTCCAGGAAGAAGTGGTGACCGCCGTCCGCATCGAGCCGGCGCGCGCGATCATACGCGTTGTGCAGAAAAATGCCGGCGTGGTCAGTGCCGGCGCCACGGCGTCCGATATCTGTCCGGAATCCGGCGCGGCCATCAATGCTCCATATTTCACCAAAGAATGGAAACCCGTCGGCTTACTGGTGATGGATGGGAAAGTCTACCACCCGCTGCGTCTCGACCACGATTATTCGGTCTTCTGGATGCGCAAGGGGCGACCGGAGATTCTACCACGCATCGGCCATGTGCCGAAGGGCGTCATCCAGGCTATTCAAAGCAAACCCCGGCTGGTGGTCGACAACTGTATCCCCACCTTTAAAGAGCAACCGGCCACACGCCGTTCCGCCATCGGGATCGATGCGTTGGGGCATGTCATCCTCGCCGCCACGGACGGCGATTTCACCCTCGATCAGTGGGCGGAATGCCTGCGCAACGGCCTGGGGTGCGTGCAGGCGCTGAACCTGGATGGCGGGCCATCGACGCAACTCTGCGTCAACGGAAAATTCCCCGCGATGCTCCGCGGCGGCTGGCGCGTGCCGGTCTTCATCACCGTCGAACCAAAACCTGCGAATTAACCCGGGTCGTCCGTGGTAGGCACGACACGCATTGTTCGAGAGGTATGTGTGCGTGCTTATGCCCCATGCGCATCCGGTGCGGCCAGCAGGTGTCTGATCTCTTTCTCAAAGCTGCGGATGTGCATGTTTTCCGCGAAGACGTGGGCGATGATGTGTGGTTGCTCCGCGAGGTGACGCGGATCAGCGGGCAGGTGCAGGATAATGCGGCGTCCGGTTCCCCGCGTGACCATATACGGTTGGTCGTCATGCGGAAAGATGGGGATGGGGCCGGCGCCATCGCGTAAATAGGAATCGCACCGGTACATGTCTTGCCCGTTGTACGTCACCGGGCCGTGCGACCCATTCGGTTGCCAGACGACGGACCCGAGCAGCGCGCGCGGCAGATAGAGTCGTACCAGTACATCTTTCGCCGTCACATTGCCGTCGTTGAGAATCCCGGCTTCCAGACGGTAGGGGTGCAGACCAGTACTCAGTATTTCACCCTCTGGATGCAGCGTGCAGGTGAAGGATAGTACCGGTTCGGTCTGCCGCCGCCGCAGGTCCTCAATCTCATAGTGCTCCATCGGGACGCATTCAAAATTGTAGCGGCGGTAATAGCGCAGAAAGGGCAGGCACATGTGCGGAGCGCGCATGCTGCGCGGGATGCCGATGACGAAATAGGAGAAGAACGGCAGCGCCGGGTTCGGTATTTCTTTGATCACTAAGCGTTCGATATGCGGCGTCACCCGCGCGCGCAGTGCCGATTCGATCGCCTCTTTACTCGCCAGTCGCGTATCGACGCCGTCATCCAGGATCGTCGGCTTGTGCTGCTCCTCGCCGATGCCGATCACAATCGTGCCTCCGGCGGCGTTGGCGAAGGCACTCACATCCTTGGCTAACTCATTGCGCTTGCTGTCTGTCCATTCTCCGATCGCCAACGACGCCTTGTAATCCAGCACCAGATTCTCTTGCTCATTTTGCGCCAGCAAGTGCCGCAGGTTCTCCACCGTCCAATCAATGATGCGCTGCGAATCCATGAGGGGAAGGCCCTTTCTTCAGGAGGAGTGGATACTGCGCTATACGCGGCCTTCGCGGGCGTTGAAGTGCACACAATGGAAGGCCAGGGCCTCGCGGATGTGCAAATCCCAGTACTCCCAGTTATGGCTGCCGGGGAATTCGTGATAGGTGTGCGCGATCTGCAGACGCTGCAAGTGCGCGTGGAAATCACGGTTATGTGCCAGGAGAAAATCCTCGACGCCACAATCGAAGTAGAGCGCCGGCTTGGGACCGGGTCGCGCCGCCAGGGCAAAACAATCGTCCGCGGGATCGAGTACGTCGCCGAAGACGGCGTGAATTTCGGTGAAATCCCGGTTGCCCAGCATGGCGTTGGCGTCCAGCGCACCGGAGTGGGCAGCCACGGACCCGAAGAGCTCCGGGTATTTCAACCCCAGCTTCATGCACCCGTAGCCTCCCATAGAGAGCCCACCGATGGCCCGACCTTGCGCCGTGGGGATGGTGGGCAGCAGACGATCGATGACACGCACCGACTCCAGAATGTGCTGCTCGTAATTGCCGGGGCTGCCTTTCATATCACAATAGAAGGAACGCGCACCGTCCAGCATCACCACCATGACGCCGGCGTCCTCGGCATATCGTTCAATACTCGTGCGCCGTTGCCAGATCGTATAATCATCCGATAGGCCGTGCAGCAGGTATACGACCGGGAACGGGCCTTCCCCATCCGGCACGGTGGCGTACAGCGCGCTTTGCTTGGAAAGCGCCTGGCTGAAATATTGCAAATGCAGCAAAGACATAGTGACGTGTCACCCCCGTCAGTCTATTCCCCGCGAGCGCGAGAAACTCCTGTCAACCCGCATTGGCAGACTAAGATCCGGCGACGGAGATACTGGTTGTCGCTTGCACACGGCGCGCACGATTTTCAACGCGCCATGCAGACTGATCTCAGTGTCTTCTCACCCACAACGTCTGGTAGGCTTTCCAGTGCGCTGCAGTGGTCGTATTGTCGGCGAAAGGGGCGACGCCGGCAAAGGTCGTGGAGTTCGCGCCGGGCAGGCCTGCACGCACACCGTGCAACGCGTTCGACAGTGTTTCCGCGAGCGGGTTATGCACCAGGGGGTTGCCGGCAGCGCCGTAGGTCGGCACGCCGATGAGAATGCGGCAGTGCGGGTTGCACTGCGCGGCATCCTGTGTAAAGTGCACCGTCTGCTGCTGAACGAACCCGACATAGGCCCACGGGGTGGCCGCGCCTGAATCATACGCCATCACCGCTATCTGGTCGCTGGCGGCGGCCACCTGGCCGATATAGGCGTCGTCCCATCCATAGATGCCCGTTGCCGGCGCCGGATACCAGGGGCACCCGCAAACCCCCAGTATTGTTCCGGCCGGCAGGGCCGCACGCGTCTCGCGGAGGAGCGCCAGCAGGTCGGCATTGCCGTTGTTGCAGATTTCCGCATCCCATTGCACACCGTCAAATCCGCACGTCTTCACCAACCAGACGGCCTCCTGCACCATGACTTTCCGCACAGAGGCGTCATGGAGATGTACCTGGTGATACTGCCCCCCGATCCCCACATAGACCCAGGCCAGCAACCGTGTCCCCGGCGCCTGTTTGTGCAACGCATGCACCAGTTGGCGTGCCTGTTGGGGGTTGCGGAAGCGCAGGCGGCCTTTCGCGGTGATGAATCGGACATGGAAATACGCATACCGTACCTGCGCGCGGCGCAATCGGATCGCTAAATTGGCAAGGTCGTGCGGCGAATGCTGGCCGAAATACCAGGTATAGCGTAACCAAAGGCCATTTTCGCCGCGATTGCCGCGAACGTGGGCCGGGGGGGGATGAGGTCGGGAACGGAAGTAAGCAACTGCGAGCAGCACCAGCAATACGCTCAACCCAACGAGCCACCAGCGACGACGCGAGCGACGGGCGGACATTCCGAGATCCTGTGGTGTGGCATGACGCTCCATAGCTCGGTAGTATAGCAGAGAGTGCCGATGATATCATCTGAGGTGTTAGCCGGCAGTCGCCGCAGATCAACGCTCTAGCGACAAGACTCGCGTCCAATATGGATGTGGCTCCGCTCCTACACCGTCACAATGTTGTCGACGATCTGCAGGAAGAACTCGCGCGACCACAACCCGAGTGACGACTTGTCGCGAACATAGCGGTCCGCTTCATTCCTGATCTGGTCCATGTCTACATCGGCGATGAGTGCGCGCAGGCGAATGAAAAGGTCGGTTCGCGTCAACGGGACCGATTCTGTCCAGTCGCCAGAGTGCCGTAGGCGGGATTCCAGGTGACTCAGGCGTAATTGCGGATGGTGGCCGATATACCAGACTAGATCGTACCAGTCACGTCCTTTGACCCGCGTCTTCCATCGTCGGCAGAGGAGGGCATGCATCTTCCCGGCAAAAAGATCAGGTAGGCGGTAGACGTGCACGGCAAAGGGAACCGGCAAGAGCACTACACGACTCTCAGTCGCGAACCCGCCTGGAGGATCAGTATCCACCTCCAATTTGATTTTAAGCACTTCGCCGGGGTGCTGCATACCGGTTTTAGACCCCGCGGCGTTGATTACAATCAACTGCTGTAGGGTGTTAGTTTTCAGAAATGCCGATTCAATAGCAGACTGGGCGCTTCGTTTTCGTGGCTCAAAGGAGACTTCAAAACCGAAACTGATGAGTTCCCGGCGCAAGGCATCACTATACGCACCTAGGGAAAAGGCGGGGTCGGGTATAAGGAGCGAAAAATCCAGGTCTTCGGAATACCGATCCAATCCATACAGCAATCGTAAGGCCGTACCGCCGTAGAAAGCGGCATGCTCGAAGAACTTGCTACGCCATAACCCAAGGAGTGTGATCTGTTGCAGGATCTCACGCAACGCATTGATATAATCGTCGCGCGTCTGGCACGCGTGGTGTTCGAGCATCTGTTCTATGGCGGTATGCATTACAACCGGCTCCTATGGCGCGTCAGGCATTGTGCCAGCATCTGTATCTTTCGTGACGCGAAGTCTCTGGAGATGGCGGCGACTTCATCCCAATCGAGTATAGACAATCGGTCTTCGTCAAGGCGTAAATCTTCAAAAAGATAGGAATCGAAGTCCTTCAGACTATGCGGACTAAAACGCTTGTCGGTCCACACTTTATCGACCAGCGCCTTCTCGGGTGACGCCATCAGATAGTGGATGTCACCTTCACCCAACCAATGCGTGCCAAGCGCATAGCGGTGTAGTTGCAGTGATCGGTAAGTGAATATTCCGAACGGGGTGCTGTAACGCCGATTCTCTCCCGTGGTTACCGATGTCACATTGTCCACGCGCTCCGGGATCATACCATACCGGCTCAGAGCATAGTCGAGGCTCACGTAGGAAGGACCGTAGATCATGTTTGCCAGATATTCACGGCTGAGCGGAGCACGCCGATAGCGTTCACCAAACACATAGAGCCCCTTGCGCAGGCGAATCAAGCTGCCATCCGCCAATAATCCGGTAATGCGGTCCCGCGGCTTCGCATACTCACGCAGACAATCCTGCAACTGCTGATAGTCCAGCACATCCATGCGCACCCGATCTCTAATGTCAGAAGCGGTAATCACGTCTACAACATACTATTTTCCACGCAGTATGTCCACAAATTTTGGACATACTGCGGAAATAAGTGATTCTCTCGCGAAACGCTTTAGCCCGGATTATTCATGAAGTAATCGACTGCCGGGCTAGCAGCCCGGACTATTCGCAAAGTGATGGACTGCCGGGCTAACTGTGGCATGATTCGAAATGTAAAAAATTTATTGCCGGTTTGTAGCACAATAATCAGGTTCTCGATCTTTCCACTGGAACGGGCAGTGACTGGCTGTGACGCGATTAAGCAAACACTTGGAAGGGAAACATGTGGAAGCGCGTCTGCTTTACGGGGATGTTACCGCAGACGGGTGTAGTTTCCTGTTCTGCGTGCACATCTCGACGCTGGTGTGCATGGCTGAGGTGCGCAGGAGGGGATGATGACCCCGTTTTGTCCCGCCGCTCTTGTACTATCCTGAGACGAAGCGTATCATGCCGAAAGTCAGTGCTTTACGACGCCTCAACTAGCAATGCTGAGCGTTGTCGCCGTAACAGGCGTAAAGGAGACCGGTCGAATGTATGTATACCAGCCGACAACACCCACTTCAAGTGCCGGTCGTCATGTCTACATCCGCCACGATGTTGGCGCGCACTGCCAGGACTGCGGCGATTTGATCACCCCAACCGCACAGTGTCATCATGACTGGTATTTCTGCTCACGGTGTGGTGTCCTCCACAAACTGTGCACTTATTGCCGTCGGCAGCGAACGTGCCGTGCTTGTGGACGTGGGATGCTCCTCAGCGTGGTGGAATTACAAATGCCCTGGTGGTGGCTGGCGCGAGGGCTCTGGCACGTCCGTGCGGACATCGGGCGTATACAACGTGCGTATCCGAAGCCAATGCCGCATCTGCGTGTTCTCGTCGCGGAGTTGTAGGGAAGCTGAAGAGCTTGCTGCGTTACCCACTCCGGCGTTATTCATATCATTTCGAATAATGCTTGAGTCAGCCCGGCAGTCAATGCATTTATGAATAATCCGGGCTCTTTTTCTCGCGTTCCTCGACGCTGCTTCCTCCACAGGCTACAATGTGACTGGGAGGCTTCATCTGCATGGCAACATGTTACATCCGCTACCTGGATGATCGTGGGCGTCTGCGGTTACCGAAGGTGCTGCGCCCACAGTACCAAGATCGCTGGGTCATCTGCCGGTCACTCCACGGGAGCGATGCGATGGCGCTTTATCCTTTGCAGCAGTGGGAGCATTACCAACAACGTCTGCGCATTCTCCAGGAATATGACACCGTCGGGATTCACGACCTGGCTCGACATTATTCCAGCCATCGCATTGTGACCTGTGACCATGTGGGACGTGTCAGGATTCCGCCATCATACACGCGGTGTTCTTGTCTATCCGCCGGCATGATCCTGCGGGTCACCGGCAGTGATGTGGAGCTCTGGAGTATCAGATTCTGGCGGAAGGTCGCAGCATCACGACCGATAGAAGATCGCGCCCTCGACCAGGAGCTATCGAGGCGCGAATGTGAAGTCGGGCACGTCCAGCAGAGTGCTGGTTAAACTTCAGACGCACATGACTTCTGTGAAATCATTGGAGAACTGCCATATATGGGTTGGTCACGGTTGGGTGCCGATTGTGGGTCAATCTCGGATGCCGATTAACAACAAGCAGTTATGGTCAGAATGATGATATTACATTAAGGTAAGCAAAAAAGTGTAATTGTTCCTTATCGATTGGAGATATATAATATGCTGTCGGCTAAGCCACCTGTATTGTGGTTAGTGATGTCGTGATGGCAGCATTCTAATGGGACGAGGTATTTCTTTCCGAAGGTTGATTCGGGGTTGGAACACTTCAAGGCAAGGTCATAGCGATTCGATAGCAGTAGCAGGTGACGGGGCAGTTATTTCATTCTGGCTCGAGACTGAAAGGAAGCTGCAGTTGATAAAACTGGAGGCTGCGCGGATATAGATTGCTCGGATTGTTGTGGTTCACTTTGAAAGGTCATGAATATTGCAGGATAGTCCTGCCGGAGCGAAGTATCTAAAAATGATAAGCTTTTTTTGATGTATGGGGTCAACGTAATGGCGGAACACGAAAGACCGAAACGACTTCAATACATTGAGGCCCTCGATACGGTTCGATATCGCGATCCTCGAACGTGGGATATCTATTGCCATCAGGCGGAAGCCGAGATGATGCTTTCGCTCCTGTTTGGGATGCCGATCGTCATCCCCGAACCCTTTGCGTTTGACTCACGGGCCTTTCTGGCAATTGCGCTGCGCTGCCTGGCTGCCCGTCCTGTTGCCCGACGGAACTATCTCTCTCCGGTCTGGAACCCATTTGTGCTGGCGTTACACGGGACACACCAAACCTATGCTGACGGGATCACCGAACGTTTCCGTGCGGGGAACTTCAATCTTTCTGCGCTCAACAATATCACAGATGAAAAACGTCAGCGCTTTGTTAAAGCCTTACGTCTGAACCAGAAGCGGGATTGGAACTATTTACATGCGGTCGATGAAGAAACGGCCATCGTTGCGGACGGCATGCGACGGTTACGGGACTATTTTTCCGCACGGAAACACGCCTCCCCGCCCCTGATACGCACAGATGCCAGTGGGCACACACCGCAGCTTCGGCAATATATCAGCAGTGCACTGGCCAAACGTCGGCTGCGTGACACGCATTTTTCGACGATTCGGGAAGGGTTACGACTCCTGTATGCAACGTGTACAACTGAAATTCCCAACACGCGGAGTTGGGCCTACGACCATGCCGACAATATCGCTGATCCTGAGATGCGTATGAAAGTGCTGGAATACATCGATGCCTGCTATAATCGCGTCTTGATGGCATCGGTACAGACCGATGATGCGGTGTTGACGGGATGCCGCTCCAGTACGGTGCTGGACGCCTTAGCGGGAGAACGATTTGCCGCGGTGAATCAGGGCAAGACACCCGCACGCGTCTCACCGCTGCAAGTTCAGGTCATTCCTGGACCGTTTACTGAACATGCCCGTTTGTCGAATTTACAGTGGGAGACAATCTGGGACATAGTCAGTGATCGAAAATGGGCAGAACTGACACAAGCTGTTTTTCAGCCGGCGTCGCGGTGGGGTGCACGGATGTCGAGTCGGGTGGAGTTGATCACATTTTTAACGAAGGCGTTGCCGGACAACTTCTCCTTGGCGCAAGCAGACACCTTGCTGTCGTGCTCCATGTGGAAGGCAAATTTGCTCACAAAACTTGCCATGAATATTTTGCCTGAACTGATTAAGTGGCCCACGATTGAGGGATTCACTTTCCCGGATGAGGCTGCAGAATACGTCGATATTGGACTGGAACACGTAGCCAGAAAGGTAAACATGCCGATTAATAGATTTCTGACGTTCGGCGTGTTATGGACGAGTCACCGATGCTAGCAGCCTGCGGCTAAGGAGTATATCAATATGACTGATCTCTCTGCTGAAGACTATCTTCACCTTCTTCCGGCAAGGGCGCAATACCGGGGATCTCACCTGGAGGGGGAGATTGAGATCATTGAAGCTGATAACTCCGAAATTGGCGATGACAACACCGCGATAGGCGTGGTGTATCAGGATCCCTATCTTGCCGTGGTGCGCGACAGAGTTCGCTTTCCATCGGGGAATGCCGGCACCTATCTTCGTGTGTTTGAACAACCCTGGCAAGCATGGCCGGTGGGAATTGTTGTGCTCCCTATATATGAAGGACGAGTTTTGTTGCTGCGCATTTTCCGACATGCAACACGTCAATGGGAGTATGAATTGCCTCGGGGATATCGTGACCGGGATGAAGACGTGGCGCAAGCCATCACCCGCGAAATCGCTGAAGAAGTGGGGATGAAGGTCATACGCATGCAGACGTTGGGGAATATCAGACCAAATACGGGACTCCTGGCCAGCGAAGTGCTGGCGGTAGTGGCCGAAGTTGCTCTCACTACTTCTCAGACCGGACGCGAGAACGACGAAGCGATTAAGGAGGTAGTCGTGCGAAGTACAGTAGATATTCAGGAAATGGTTCGCCGCGGTGAACTTCGTGACAGCTTCACCCTGGCGGCGCTATACTTGGCTGCCGTTGCTGGCGTTATACTGAAATAATCACCTCATTGGAAGGAGAACTAATGTCAACACAACTATTACTCGCGCACCGCATCCTTTTTCTCAGTGAAGAGATTACCACGGAGCGCGCGAACGCGCTGGTGGCCAGCTTGCTCCTCCTCGATGCGGATGACCCCGGCAGGCAGATCGACCTGTACATCAACAGCCCAGGTGGAAGTGTGCGCGATGGGTTGGCGATTATCGATGCTATGCACTGTATCGAAGCGCCGGTCAGTACGTTGTGCATCGGCACCGCCGCCTCAATGGCCGCCTGGGTGCTTGCGGCCGGTGAACCGGGGTGCCGGTTTGCCACCCCCCATGCTGAAGTAATGATTCATCAGGTGATGGGGGGCTATCGCGGCACTGCCGACGACGTACGCATTTATGCGGATCGCATCCTGCGCGATCAACGCCATATGGTCGAAGAACTCTCGCGCTATACCGGCCAAACGATCGAACGGATTCAGCAGGATACCTCCCGTGATTGCTTTATGACTCCCGAAGAAGCTCAGGAATACGGTCTGATCGATCACATCATTACGCCGCGGGAATCGTCGGCGTCTCGGATACACACGCGATAAATAATGCACATGGAAGGATTTCCTCATGACGAATAGTGTTCCATACATTTACCTTATTGAGGCGCCGGCCGATGACGCACGCTCTACAGCAGTTTGCGCATTTCGTCTACTGTCCTGCCTGTCGGAGCGACCGACAGAATCCGGCTATGAGGGGGAGGCGTTCAGACGCCGACATCGTGCGCAGACGGAATTCATCTGCGCGTTATCCGACCCGTTCGAGAAACGCATCTATACAATCCGCTATCTGGCCACCCCGAATCCGGCCTCGATTTCCGCCGGCGAACTCTCAGTTGTTTTTTTTGTGGCGTGCGCGGGTGCCACACCGGGTGACGCCAGAAGCGAAGCCGCAGAAGCGAGCGCGGATATTTTCCCTTTGCTGGGCGGCGCCTTTCCGGATAATCAATGGTGCATCATCACCGACGAAGCAGATTTTCTACGGGTCTGGCAACCTTTTGCCGTGCAGGATGGACATGCCGTAGAGATTCGTCGCCGCCATGATCTGTTGCGTCTGGAAAGTCTGCGGACCCACCCCTCATTCCATGGCAATCTTAGGAAGCAGACCGCGCAAGTTCAGCCGGAGGATAGCGTCTATTTCGTACATCCCTTTCTCCCGACTCCCTCCAATTATGGACGGTTGATGCGTATCCTACTCATGCAAGCCCATCCGACCCTGGTAGATATTACATTGGCGCCCACCACTTTGAATGCGCAAGAAGAAGAGGCCATGCAAGGCGAGGTCGCAAAATGTGAGAGTGTCGGTGTAGGCAGCCAGCAGAATGCCTCTCTATTAGTCCATGCACAAGATATCTATGCAACACAGGCCCGTGCTTTGAACCAGATACTCATCCAACGCCTCCACAGCCTGCAGGATGATCCATTTCTAATGCGGATCAGTATTGCGAGTGTGCATCGACTACCACGGAATGTATTGGAATCTGTCGGAGTCGAGGTGACGGCGCCTGTCGGGTATAGTTTGGACGCGCCAGGGTCACTAGAGGGGGCATCTTTGCGCGGGGGCTATGATGTCGTGTTCCCCGCCACGGATGTAGAACGACATCTCGCTTGCGCCAATATCATGCAGCAAACCTTTCACCCCTGGGGAGAATGCCTGGGTGCGAACCAGATGGCGCGTCTCCGGTATCTGTATGATGCGGCTGAGGCGGCCTGTGCCTTCCGTTTTCCGAATGCCGCGGTTGGGGGGGTGCCGGGCCTGGATGTTCATGCCACCCGCATGTTGCCGCTACCCAGTGAAATGGCAGAAAAGCGCGCGCCGGCTATATGTTTGGGGGTGAATCACTATCTTGGCTTGCAACAGGAGATCAATATCGGTGCACGTGACCGGTTGCAACATATGTATGTGGTGGGGCAAACGGGAACCGGAAAAACCACGCTGTTGAAGTCGATGATCTATGAGGATATGCTTGCCGGCAACGGTCTGGCAGTCATCGACCCCCATGGCGATTTGTACAATGAATTGCTGCCCCTGATTCCCGCCGCACGCCGTGATGATGTGGTGTTGCTTGATCCGGAAGATACCGAGTATCCGGTCGGACTGAATCTATTAGAATGTGACGACGAGGAAGAACGCTATTTCGCCGTTCGCCAGATGCGGGCGATAATGGAACGCCTGATGAGCGATCAGTATCAGTCACAAGCCGGAAATTTTACGGGGCCGGCCTTTTACCAGCATATGCAAATGAATATGCTGCTGGCCATGTCTGACGCGCGTGATCCGGGGACGTTGCTGGAGTTTTATAATATTTTTCAGAGCAATACCTACTGGAAACGCTGGTGTCCGCTGGTATGGGCTGACGGTAAGTTGCGGCGCTGGGTGGAAGAGAAGTTGCCAAATATCAATTATACCCAACGCCATAATGATGGCTCGAACTGGGGAGAGTATTTGAGCAGTAAATTTGAGGACTTCGTATTTGATCCCAAACTGCGTCTGCTTTTCGGCCAGAAGCATTCGACAATCGATTTTCGCCGGGTGATGGATGAACGCAAAATTCTATTCGTTAATCTGGCCAAAGGCAAATTGACGGAAGCGAATTCGCGCTTTCTCGGCATGGTGCTGATGGCGAAAATTCAGGCCGCGGCAATGGGACGGGTCTCGATACCGGTGCAGGAGCGCGTACCGTTTTATCTGTACGTCGACGAATTTCAATCGCTGGCCACGGAAAATTTCATGGTGCTGCTCTCCGAGGCGCGGAAATTTGGCCTGGGGTTGATCCTGGCCAACCAATTTGTCAGCCAGATCAAAGATGAGCGTATCGCCGAATCGATTTTCGGCAATGTCGGAACGCTGCTCGCGTTCCGCGTAGGACATCGTGATGCCGAGATGCTCGCACGGACCTTCCGACCCTTCTTTGATCAGCATGATCTGACTAACCTGCCGAACTGGCATGCGTGCGTACGCAGTACGGTTGCCGGGCAAGTGGTGACGCCGTTTAGCCTGTGCACCAGGCCTGTGCCGGAGATCGACGCCCCCGAGTTTGTCGCGGAATTACGCGAATTCTCACGCGGACGCTATGGCACTCCTCGTGCTGAGGTAGAAGCGACCATTGTGCAGAGTTATGCATCCCGCCGAAAGGCGATAGAGGAGCTTCCGCTGCCGCCAGCGGTGTCGGTGATCAATGGGGTATCCCTGGATTTACTCATGGAATACGCCCGGCGAATCGCCTGGGGAACTCCAGAACTCGATCATAATAAAGGCCGGATCATTTTTCACTGGGATTCTACGGTGTCCGCCCAGTCACAGAAGATCACGATCACCCCCAATATGGAAGGGCAGATCGTTGGCATTCGCATGCCCTTTCTATTCAAAACTCCATGGAAAGAGGGGCGAGAGCGTCAGTTTCGGCGTCTCCTGATGTGCTTGGCGAATGCGAATTATCGGTCCCCTGCGGCGTGCTATGCCCGCGATGTCAACGATGGTGAAATCGCGCTCTGTTACAACGTCGTCATTCATGACAATTCGCTGTCATTCACCCAATTCGAATGTCTGTTGACACAAATAAAGGACCTCTATGAGGCAACCTTCAAAGAAGTACAGGAGCTTGTGCATGCGACAACAGAAGACGAACCGGCTACGAGTGACTGAGAGCTATTCAATCGCACACGCGTCAAATGTGATACATCCCGGGCAATAGGGAGATGCATATGGCCAAACGCATTCATATCTCGCTTATCGGCGAACAGCCAATCGTCGCCTTGCTGCCGGTGTGCGCTGATGCGCCGGATGAAATCATTCTGTTGCAGACCGGGGCGGATGAGCGTCATGTGATAAACATCAAGCGCGCGCTGGCCCTGGCCGCTCCGCACCTCCCGATTTCGCTGCATCCCGCCCAATTACCGTTATACGATCCGGCGGTCGCCTACGAACTGTCCGCACAGCTCTTTCGCCAACTGCGCGCGCATCAGGTGACGGTGAATATCACCGACGGATCCAAGCTCACCGCCGCAGCGGTGACGATGGCGGCGCACGATAATGGCGCGGATGTGCTGTATGTGCGCAGCTATGCCGAAGGAACCATGATTCATTGGTCGGCGGAGGAAATTCTGGAAAAACCGTTGCAGATTCGAATTCCGCTCGACATTCGCTTTGCCTGTTATGGCTTTTCCCTGACTGTGCGTCCGTCCGACTGGCAAGCCCGTCACGTGCACGCTGCGATGGTGCTGGCGCGGGCGGCCGCAGCGCCCAACAATACCCCATTCATGCACGAAATTAAAGAATTTGGCAAAAAGACCACCGGGACGCTAAAGCTGGCCAAGCGCGAGTATGCATCGGTGGCCGCTGTCATTACGGCGTTGCATCGCGATCACATCTGGTGCGTCAAGGAAGACGACGTACAGTATGTGCTCACCCACATGGGTGATGACACACGATTGTTTCTCGCCGGCGGGTGGTTGGAACTCTATGTGTTCACCATCTGTCAGCAGCTACAACCTGACGATGTGGTGTTGAATGCGCTGGTGGAGTGTGAAGAAGCCCTGGCGGCAGAGCGAGTGACCGGAGAGAACACCGGCGCGCTTAATGAACTCGACGTCCTTTGCTGCCGAAATGAAGAGTTGCTGATCTGTTCCTGCAAGTCGGGCCTCGGTCTGCAAACCAGCAGGAATATTAATGCCGCGATTTACGAGTTGGACTCTGTTGCCGGCCCGACACGCGTGGGCGCTTACTGTCATAAAGTGCTGGTCACCACCTGTCATAACATCACCGCAAAGACCATGGATCGCGCACGGCATAGCAACATCACGCTTATCTCCGGGGGAGACTTGCCGCGGGTCGCGGAAATCGTGGAAGGGTTGTTAGCGTCGTGAGCGTCGCCCTTCGGTTGGCCGCTAGACAATAAGACGGGGCACCCACATGATGCATGTGGTCATGAATCATGTGGGTTTGCGAAACACACGTCACGTCGTGCGTGTGTTCACCCCTGACTCGTCATTCGATCCGCCGCGCGTTGTCCGCCCCAGCGGGACACGATTTTATCATCGTAATCATCCGCGACAAAGGCTACGGCAAGCACGGAAGCCTTCAATTCCTCTTTGTCGCACGACGGACCCACGATAGCATACTCGAAAAAGATATCCCCATCACTATCGAGACCAAAAGCGCCAAAACGCATGTCGTTATTCTCAGTCAGCAGGAAACGCATCAACTCTGGAGTGATTTCCGCACCAAACACCACGTAGGCGCGTATGCAAATTGTCGCGCTGTCGTCACGCCAGGGATAGATGACGATTTGTGTCATGGCTGATCCCTTGGGGATCAAAAACGAGGGGCGCTCATCACTCGGGAACACGCCCGTTTCACCGAAGAGTTCTTTCAGCAAGACGTTGACTTTTTCATACGTCGCCTGCTGGGCAGGTGTATTGAAGTCCATGGGAATGCCTCCTGTATATAGTGTAGGTTTCGAACGCCGAATATATGGATGGGTGAGGATCTACCGAACCTTACCCCTGGACTGTCCATGAGTGAGCAGGCACTTGATACGTCGCCTTTTCCGCGACCAATGCACGACATCAAGCCTGCAAGTGAATAAGAAACTTGGGTATGCTGTTGAGTCAGGAATTGAGCGCGGCGCACACCATACAATTGGTGGCTGAGAGCGTGACGACCGGTTGGTCTTCCGTCTGGCGTTCGCGGAGGTAGGGTACGAGTGTCGGACTGACCTGTTCATCGATAAGGCGTTCCCACTCATGATCGTGCGTTACCCGGGTGGCCTGCTCACCGAGCCAGGCCAGAAAAGTGTCGTCAAACTTGATCGCGACGCCATGTTTCCGGTATTTATCCGTCAAGCGTTGCAGCAATTGTTCCTTCACCCACTCCTGCGGCGTGCCGTGCTTGGGCGGGACGGCGGTAAAAATGCGATCGACCTGCGTGAGCAGCGCCGGGCCGAAGATACGGGTCAACCCCTCCGTGATGACCCTCGCCGCGGGCACGTCATCGGCAAGGAAGCCGAGGGTATGTGTGGCCTGGGGGTTAACATCGGCCGTCAAGAGCACCACGGTATCACTGAGATAAATGCGTTTGCCGCGCGCCTCGGTGAAGTAGCCCGTCGCCAGCGCTTCGGTCAGTATCTCGATGAACAGGGGATGGCAGACATGGAGATTCTCGAAGTGCACCACGCACCACGGCATTTGCGCGATGTCATGCAGCGGCAACTTTCCGCCAAAACCGACATAACCGGGAGGCGCACCAAGGAGTTGGGTGATATCTTCCGGACGGAGCAAGGTGGAGAAATCGATGGTCACGCAGCGCTCTTTGGCGCCGAACAGCGTGCGGGCCAGAGTGTCGGCCAGCGCGACACTCCGCGTCGCGCACGCACCGACCAGCAGCAACACCACATTGGGGCGTTCTGCGCGCAGGTCAAGTCCGCGCATGGTCACCGCCAAGCGGGAGAGCAAAGCCTCCCGGTCCTCCAGCGTGAGTAACTCCTGCTGCAATAACTGGTCGCGCAGCAAGGAAAAGCGTTCCTCCAACGCCGCGGGCATACCGATCAGGCGCTCCGACACACGCACCACATCGGCGTTGGTGACCGCATGCCGTTGCTGGGCCATCACCGCGGCCACACACTGTTCCAGCAGGTCCACAGCCTTGTCCGGAAAATGCCGATGGCGCAAAAATTGCTCCGCGATGGCGATCATCGAATGCAGTTGGTCGTCCGACACCTCCACCTGGCGCAAGCGGAAGAAATCATCGCGCAGCGTCTGAAGCACCGGGAAAGTTTGTTCGGCGCTGAGCTCCTGCACGCGCACCGGCTGAAAACGGCGTTCCAGCGCCGTATCCTGTTCGATATAGCGCCGGTATTCATCGTCCGTGGTGGCGGCAATACAGGCGATGTCGCCGCGCGCCAACGCCGGTTTGAGCATATTGGCCACATCGCCGCCCGCTTGATTGCCGCCGGCCCCGATGACCGTATGCACCTCGTCGATAAAGAGCAGGATGCTCGCCTGGCTGGCTTCGGCGATGAGTTGCTTCATCCGCTCTTCCAACTGGCCGACCATGGAGCACCCGGCGGTGATAGACGCGGCGGACAGGGAGATGAGACGCGCATCTTTGAGCAAATCCGGCACGTCCCCACGTACGATTTTGTGCGCTAACCCCTCAACAATGGCGGTTTTGCCGACCCCGGCGGGTCCAACGAGTACTGGATTGCGTTTCGTGCGCCGGCACAGGGTCTCGATGACGAGTTCCAATTCCACGTCGCGCGCGACCACCGGCGGCAACTTGCCGTCGCGCGCCGCGCGTGTCAAATCCCAGCCCAGTTTTTCGAGGGTCGGCGTGGGGCGCGTGACGCGGGCCGGGAGCGGCGGGCAGGTAACTGGTGCGGCATCCGTGCCGGCCGCGGGGGTGTCAACGGGTGGGGTAGGTGATCCCAGCGCGGCGGCGGGTACAAAAAAGGCATCATTCTCCGCGGTCAGCGTATACCCCGCCAGCTGCAGCACGATGGCCGTCAGGTCGCGTTCGCTGATTTTTGCACTCTGCCGGTGTTGCGCGCGCGCTAACGCGCAGGCCAGCAGGGTGGCCGACGGCAACAGGTTGCCGCAATTCTTCTGGGCGATTTGCTCCAGCAAGTGTGCGCGCAAGTCGCCGGCGACTATCCCTTCGGTCAATGACTCCGCCATGGCGCCATGCCGTTCGAGCAGCGCCGTCAGCCAGTGATACACGCCAGGTTCGGCGCTGTCGTGTTCACCCATCTGGCGCGTCACCACCGCAATAATATGCGCCGCGCCGGGAGTGAGCAGGTCGGAAGGGGTAGGGGATGCATCCGTGCTCTGGGGTGTATCGGTCATTATTCGTTAACGCTTTCTTGGAAAGATGTACAAATGGTACTCGATATTCACGGATCTGACCAGACAACCGCGGCCAAAAAAATAAAAAAGGTAAAAAACCATTCGTGAACGAATGTCTTTTTTTAGCAAACCATTGCTGTCGCGGCTCGGTGCTGGATGCACGCAACGATAAATGATATAAATGCATCCCATCTGACGCCCTCCTGTAAATCGTGTTTGTAGACGTATCAATACTGGAGACGCAAGGATGCCCACACTACATATAGATTGTACCGTCCTCACCCCCATGTTCGTGGGTTTCGACCAGGAAGACGTCGAGGTGACCGAACAACCGGTCGCCGCGTGGTTGCGTTTCTGGTTGCGCGCCGTACTCGGTGAAAGCTGTCACAACGACCTTACCCGTTTAAAGTTGGCGGAGGAAGCGATCCTCGGCAGCCAGCGGAGAGCATCGGCGGTCGCTATCGAGGTCACGCAGCGTGCGTCGGCGCCGTTGCGCCATGCTTTTACCCTCCCTATCCGCTACCTTGCCGGGCAAGGCCTGTTCGATGGCGAGCGGCAGGTGCGGCGTTGCCTGGCGCCCGGGACGACGTTCGAGATTGCCCTTACTGGCCCGGTGGAACTGGTCACATTCCTTTTAGACATATTGTGCCTTGCCTCATATCTGGGGGGCATCGGCAGTCGAAGTCGCAAGGGATTTGGTGCTTTTCAGATCACTGCGCACCGCGCCGATTTCCCCATTACCGCACCGCCGCGGGTGCTGACAGCGTCGGACATCGCAACCCAGATCCCCAAACTGGTCGAGAGCGTGCTTGACACCGCGCAAGCAGTGTTGTGCGACCTGCGAATTCTGACCGATGCAAAAAAGCTGACCTATGTGCCGTTCCTGGAATGTTATCCACATCCGCCGGAGCGCACTGCGCCCATCACCTATGCGTCGCTCGCTGCGATGACCTTGCGCTGGCACGCCCTGGACGCCAGTGACTGGTCGGTGGCGCTGGAAATGTTGGGGGAAGCCTATCAGGCCATACGCGGGCAAATGCCGATGGAAGATTTCACGCGCGTCATACAGCCGGTCCTCGACGGCGAGACCGACGACCTCGACCCGCACTTCGACATCATGGGCTTGCCGGTGCACTTCAAGAAACAGCGAACGTTGACGGTGCAAAGCCGCGATCGTGAAATAGGAGATCGACGGGCGTCCCCCCTTTTCTTCAAAGTGAATAAGATTGACGAGGATTGGTTTCTCAGTATTCTGTTGTTCAACGCGGTCTTTTTGCCGGACCAGGCCCGGGAGGTGGTGAAAGTCCACGGCAACGCGACCGCGGTGACTACAGCCGATCTGACGGCGATGGACTATTTCTGGGAAGGTTTCCCGCATGAGAACCCCGACGAGAGTACCGTCGTACGTTATGCCAGGAGTCCACTATGACAAACATGATGTTCTTAACCTGTGAGCTCGATCGTGTCGGTGAGCTGATCGACAATAGCCGTAAAGCGCGCGATGCCTGGCTCGGGTCGTATATGATCAGCTATCTCATGGCGCGAGTGGCAGTGAAAATCGGCACGCTCTTCACCGCGCCAGAGTTCCTCTTCCCGGATCCAACGCATCCATTGCATGAGTTTGTCAGAAATGGGCATCACTGGCCGGATTCGGTGTCACCGGACGCCCGGCGCATCAGCAGCGTGCCGGATCGCATTCTGGTTAAAGTCGCCGCAAACGAAGCGCTGGAGAATGACAAGACGCGGATAAAGGCGCTCTGCACCGAGGTTGAGCAGGCCTGGCAGGAGATTTGGGAGCTCTCGCGCACCGCGGTGGCGCAGCAGACGCCGGTATTGGCGAATCCGGAAGAGTGGAAAGCGCAGTGTGAAGGCTTCTTTACCCTGCACTGGGCATTGACCACCATCGATCCCGCGCAGGAGAATCTCTCGTATCGCCGGAGTAACGAGGCGATGGCCGGCGTGAACAACTCCCGCACCTTTCAGCAATCGTGGCAACCCGGCGTCAAATGTTCACTGTGCGGGGAATATTCCGCCTTGCCCATCGGTAAGCCGCGCGGGGAGGTCAAGGCGGCGTGGGAAACCCTGTCGCGGCGCAATATAACGCTCGTGCGCAGTACGGAACGCCTCAGTGCGCTCTATGCGGCCAAGCGTTTTGCCGGGCATGGCAAAATTCGCGCAGTACTCAATCAGGGGTTGCCCCACGCCCAGGATCTCCCCGTTGGCTTCCCGTCGCTGGCGTCGCTGGCCTCGGCGTCGTTTTGCGCCCGTCTCCTCTCCGGCGAGGTGGATCTCGGCGCGCTCGCGCGTTTTCAACAGGCGCTGGGAGAGTTATTGGTGCAATGCGGCATTACCGATACGCAACTGGAAGCGCCGGTACCCGGAGTCGCGCTTCTCGCCGGCACGGAGGCGCAGAAACGCTGGCTGGCCCGCCTCGATGGCGAATGGCTTTACGAGGACAGTTATGCCCCCGCCTACCTCGAACGCGAATACAACGCGACCGGAGCTGCAGCCGCGGAGGCGGCTACCACGGCGTTGCAACAACTCAAAGCGCTGAAGCGTGGAAAGTCCCCGCGGCCCTATTATGCCCTCATCGCGATGGACGGTGACGGCATCACGGCAAAAATCGCCGCGCACTACGCCAATATCCACGACGTGACGACGGCGATGACCGCGTTTTGCTGTGACACCGTTCCCCAGGTGGTGCACGGGCAATTCCACGGACAACTCATCTTCGCCGGCGGCGATGAATTTATCGCCTTTGCGCCACTCGATGAAGCGCTGGACATCGTGCAGGCAATTCGCGACCGCTTTACCCTGGAAGGATGCAGCATCTCCGCCGGGATCGTCATTGCCCATCTGAGTGCGCCGCTCCGTCAGGCGATGAGCATGGTGCATGACGTGATTGGACGCGCCAAAGGTGAAAAAGGCTCCACGCGCTATGGCAACGGGGTGCGTATGCTGGTCGATAAACGTTCCGGCGCCCCCGTCGAAGCCGGGTGGCGCTTTGATGAGCCCGCGGTCTTCGCCTTCATCGCGCAGACGGTCGCCTTGCGCCGCGACGGAAAACTCGGTCGCGGCTTCCTCACGGATCTACTGGGCGTGGTGGAGCTCTTCACGGAAGGGGGAGGCGACGCCGTGCGTTTGGAAGCGCACCGCCTGCTGAAGCGCCATAAACACTGTCCAAAAGAAGAACGCAATGCGCCGTACTGGCAGGACTATGGGCAGGCGCTGGACGGCATGCTCGCCAGCCCGGTACAGGCCGCGGAAGTGTTGCGCCTGGCCGATTGGTTGGCGCGGGAGGGACAATAATGGCAACAACACAAATGCTGCTGACGCCGTATGATGTGTGGCTGTTCCGCGACAGCCGCCCCTTCACGGCCGGCGACGATCATACCGCCTCCGGCGCCTTTCCCCCCATGCCCACGGTGTTGCAGGGGGCATTGCGCACGGCATGGCTGACCGGCAACGCGCTGGGGGTTACGCTGCAGAGTTACCTGACCCAGGCGGAGAGCCCGGCTCGCGCGATTCTCGGCGCCCCCGGCGACGAGGCCTTGCCCGACGCCTCCTGGATGAAAGGTCCATTTCTCGCGGAAACGCGTCCCACGGGCGCCCGTCTCTGGTTTCCGGCGCCGGCCAACCTTGACTGTGTGGGCGGGACGTTGCTGCCGCAACCGAAAGCGGAGTTGGCGGCGTCCAGCATGGCGGACGGCCTGTTGCCCATCGGCGCCCAGAATGGCGCCGACCGCTGTTGGGCCCCTCGCTATTTGGCGGAGGAGGGCATGGCCGCCTATCTGGCGGGTCACCCCGTACCCGCGGACACCGTGAAAGCGGAAGCTGACCTGCTGCACCGGGAAACGCGCACCGGCATCGCGTTGCAAGAGGCGCGGGCGGGCGTGGTGAACAAAGTGGTGCAGGAAGGCCGCCTGTGGTCGGTGGAATTCATCCGCCTGCAGCCGGGGTACGGACTGGCGCTCGAAACGAACCTTCCCGGACTGGCGACTGCCCCGCGACGCCTCGCGAAGTTAGGAGGCGAGGGGAAAGCCGCCCAGGTCGCCGTGACCACCTTTACCGTGCCTCCGGCGCCGGCGCTGACCAACCCCAAGTGCCTGCTGCTCTATCTGGCGACGCCGGCGCTGTTCTGCAGCGGAACGCACACCGGGTGGCGTCCGGAAGACTGGACCGCGGTCGGCATGCCGCCCGGCGCCCAACTGGTGGGCTATCTCCCCGCCCCGGGGACGGTCACCTTCGGCGGGTGGGACCTGGCGCGTCGCGCGCCGCGCCCCAATCGGCGCGGGGTGCCCGCCGGCACCGTCTATTTCTTTGAGTGCCAGGAACCCCTGACACCGACGGCATATCAAACGCTGGTTGACACGCGACACAACAAACCCCTGCCCGGCCCGCTGGCGACCGTGGGGGCCGGCATCACATTGTTAGGAGGATGGTCTCATGTATGAACACGCCGCGCTAATACTGCTCTATGCGGAAGAGCCGGTCCACCCCGGTGCGGGAGGCGGCATCGGCGCGATCGACCTGCCCGTGCAACGCGAAGTCCATACGAATCTGCCGATCATGTACGGCAGCGGTCTGAAAGGGTCGCTGAAAGCGCGCATGAAAAGCGCTTTCACCGAGTCGGCGCAGTTTGAAGCGCTGTTCGGTAAAGAGGAAGAGACAACCGGGGTTGAGGATCACAACAGCGCGCTCTCCTTCACCGACGCCAACCTGCTGGCCTTCCCCGTGAAGGCGGCCAGCGGGCTCTTCGCGTGGCTCACCTCTCCCCGGCAGCTCACGCTTTTCAATACCGTGCGCCAACACGCCGGGTTGCCGGCGCTGCCCTTGCCGGCGAATTGGCCGGGTGATGAACAGTGCCTCACCCCGCCCGGTTACGGCCACGAAGCGATTCTCGAACATTTCTGCTTCACCCGCCTGGCTGACCACGCCGTGGCAACGGCGTTGGCGCCTGTGGTCTTTCCGGAGGCGGGCTGGCATCGGGAGCACTTCACCCGGGCGCTGCTGATTGTGTCGGATGACACCTTTGAATACTTCACCACCAAATCGACGGAGATCCGCACGCGCGTGCGGATTGATGACGCGACCGGCGTGGTGGCGGATGGCGCCTTGTGGATCGAAGAGTATCTGCCGGTGGACACCATCCTCTTCGCCAGCGTGCTCGCTGCGCGCCCCTCCCGGCCGGAGTGCGGGGTGGCCGATGCGCAGGCGGCATTGACGCTCTTTTCCACCCATTGCCCGGCGCTGGCGCAGTTTGGGGGGAATGAAACCGTCGGCAAAGGCTTCATGCGGCTGATCCCCGTCACGGAGGCACACTGATGATGAACGCGACATTGTTGAATCGTGAGCAACAACGGGCGTTGAATGCGCAACAGGCGGTGCGGCAAGACGGAAGCCATGCGCCGACAGACTATTTGACGCATGCCCAGTCCTTGCCGACCATGATCCGGGTGAACGGTCTGCTGCCCACGCTGGCGTTCTACCAGGCAAAAAAATGGGACAATATCAGCGATGCGCTGGCCCGCTGGTTGCTGGGCGGGCGCGTTCCCGGGTTGGTCACTCCTGCCAACCCGCAGGGGACGCCCACCGCGGCGCTCATCGACCAGTTGTTGCAGTTATCCTCGCGCGGCAATCGTCTGGCGGAATTGGAAGCCGAAGCATGGAGTATCTGGCTCAAGCGTTTCGCCAAAGGGATGCTGGATACGTAACCCGCATTATTCATAACATTTCGAATAATGCCACAATTAGCCCGGCAGTCAATTCGATCATGAATAATCCGGGATAAGGAAGGAGTAACCGCCATGCGCTTATTGCTACCGCGCGACACCGCCGCGGCGGTGACCGTCGCACACCGCACGAAAAGGACCGGGAACACCACCAGTGTGACTGATCAGGTCCGCTGCGCCAACCTGCGGCTCATGTTCAATCAATATGTTTCGGACTCCTGCCAGGTAATCGAACACAGCCAGAAGGGGGATAAAGTCCTTGTCCCGAGTCTGAATGATCGCCATAGGGGTGCGCAATTGCGTCACCTGCAGGAGGTGTATACTGAAGAAAAAAATGAGGTGCAGGCCGCGCTGACGGGTCATCACGCCCGACGCCAGGCGTTGCTCGCGGCGTTGCGTGGGCAGGGCCTGCGCGTGCTCACCCGGCCGGTGATCTCGCGCAAAAAACTGCTGGTGGGGCATGGTGAACCCAGCGTCTACGACACCGGCATGACGCTGCACCACACGCTGGGGGTGCCCTACCTGCCGGGCAGCGCGCTCAAAGGGCTGACCCGGCACTGGCTGACCGCGCTGGCCGCGGGCGGCGAAGCGCTGGACGGCTTCAGCGCGGAGGCGCTCACCGCACTGGTCACGCAACTCTTCGGCGCCGGCGGGGATGACGCGCACGCCGCCGCGGGGCTGGCGGTCTTCTTCGACGCGCTGCCGTTGGCGCCTCCCACGCTCAGTCTTAGCGGACAAACGCCGCATTACGGGCCATACTATGCTGAAACACCGGATACCCCCGATCCTAAGCGCCCACCCGCCGACTGGTATAAGCCGGTGCCGTTTTCGTATCTAGTGTTGAAAAGCGGCGTAAAATTTGACCTGCACCTGGCGGTGCGCCGCCACGCGACGTGGGACGACGCGCAATACGCGCATGCCGTCGACAGCCTGGGTCAATGGGTAACGCGCGCCCTGGATGCCTGGGGCATCGGCGGAAAAACCCGCCGCGGCTTTGGCAAATGCCGTGAACGGACCACGTAGTCCGCGATCCCGCGTCATATGTGATGGGTGCCGTGTGCATGGACCGTCCCCGGCGGGTGAGTTGATCACCCGCCGGGAGTGAAGCCCTTTGATTGTGTCTTCTTTGCGTTGCCTGCCGGCCTAATACCCTAAGGGATTGAAACTGCGGACCGACCGTCCACACATGAAGATCGTGAAGACTGTTACCAGCCGGCCTAATACCCTTGAGGGATTGAAACTGGAGGGCGTTGACCTTGCTGAGTAGCGGGTCTTGCAGTTACCAGCCGGCCTAATACCCTTGAGGGATTGAAACGCCGTCGTCCGGCCGATATAGATTCCACCCACGAAGGTTACCAGCCGACCTAATACCCTTGAGGGATTGAAACTGCGTCGCAATAGCGTTGAGCTGCTGCTGGGATCCAGCGGTTGCAGTTACCAGTCGGCCTAATACCCTCGAGGGATTGAAACCCGTCGAAGTTGCACACGCGCTGCGCATCCTTGCTAGTTACCAGCCGGCCTAATACCCTTGCGGGATTGAAACGTGGATCTTTCCGTAGCTGTCCTGAATGACAATGAAGGGTTACCAGCTGACCAAATACCCTAGAGGGATTGAAACCGAATCGGGTCAAGCTTGTTACGATTAAACCATCCGACCGTGAATTACCAGCCGGCCTAATACCCTTGAGGGATTGAAACAGGGACATCAGTGCCCACAGACGAACGTATTCACCTGGTTACCAACCGGCCTAATACCCTTGAAGAGTAGAAACGCCGCCGCCCCTGACGCGTTGTGCCGTATTGCGTTTGTCCCGAAAGGGACATCCGAAAATAGCCCGCCAGTTCACTGGCGGGGTCGGCAGTTCCGGTTAGCGAAAAGTCCCGAAAGGGACGACCGAAGGGTATAGCTCGGCAACAAGTGAGTTTCGGTCGTCCCTACCGGGACTGATCATGCATTTTCGTTGGACACCCACCAGTGAACTGGTGGGCTATTTTCGCTTGTCCCTATCGGGACAGTTGAAGGTGCTTCTGCGCGAAGTTGGAGTCAGCAGCCGGCCTAATACCCTTGAGGGATTGAAACCTGAACGCTTCGCACATCACGCGGTACTCGCCACGCGTTACCAGCGGGCCTAATACCCTTGAGGGATTGAAACCATGACCCCCAACACTTGCCGTTTGGATAGGCGCCAGGTTGTCAACCGGCCTAATACCCTTGAAGAGTAGAAACGCCGCCGCCCCTGACGAGTTCTGCCGTGTTGCGTTTGTCCCGGAAGGGACATCCGAAAATAGCCCGCCAGTTCACTGGCGGGATCGGCAGTTTCGGTTAGCCAAAAGTCCCGAGAGGGACAACCGAAGGGTATAGCTCGGCAAGCTGATCGGAGCAGGAGTGATGTCTGCGCGATTGGTCGTGATCTGTTTTGATGTCTGCAATCATCGCCGGCGGGCGCGGGTCGCGCGCTGGTTGGAACGCCACGGCCGGCGCGTGCAGAAGAGCGTCTTTGAATGTGAACTCACCCCCAAGCAGTTGGCGGCTGTCCTGGAGGAAGCCGCACGGCGCATGGACCGCGCCACGGACAGCGTGCGCGCCTACCGCCTGTGCGCGGCGTGCGGCGCCCGGGTGACGCATCTGGGGTGCGGCGCGGCGCCGTTGGCTGAAGAGCCGGTGATCCAAGCATGACGACGTGGTTGGATGAGGCCTATACGCTGGATGCCCTCTTCGCCGCCTGGGAGCTGGTACGGCGGAAGCACCCCGGACCCGGCGTGGACGGCGTGACGGTGGAGCAGTTCACCCGCCATCTGGACGAGCACCTGCGCGCCCTGCGCCGCGACATGCGGCGCGACACCTATCAACCGGCGCCTTTGCTGCGCCGCTATCTGCCCAAAGCGGACGGCGAGTTTCGCCGCGTCGGCATCCCCACCATTCTGGATCGCCTCGCGCAGCGCGCGCTATTGCAGGCCGCATTGCCGCGCATCGACTCCCGTCTGCATCCCGCCAGTTATGCCTACCGTCCCGGACGGAATATCCAGCAAGCGACGCTGCAAATCGACGGCTGGCGCGCGGCGGGGGGCGCCTGGGTGGCGCGGGCGGATATCGACCTCTGTTTCGACAGCATCCCCCACGCGCCGTTGCTGGCGCGGGTGCAAAGTTGGCTCGGGGACGAGCGCGCCGTCGCCGCCATCGCGCGTTGGCTCACCGCCGGGGTCATTGACGGCGATACGTATACCGAAGGCCGTATCGGCACGCCGCAAGGCGATATTCTCTCCCCGGTGCTCTGCAATATCTATCTCGACCAGATTGACCGCGCGCTTGCCCGGCATTGCCATTCCTTCGTGCGTTATGCCGATGATATCCTCATCGTCAGCCATACGCAATCCGCGGCGGAGGCCGCGTTGGCCCGCGCGGCGCAGGCCTTCACCGCCTGTCAGTTGCACTTGGATCCGCAGAAATCGCGGGTGGTCAGTTTTCAGCAGGGGTTCAAGTACCTGGGCACACTCTTTGTGGGGTCATTGGTCTTACCCTGCGTGCAAATCGTGCATGCCGATGGGCACGTTAGCTACACGCAGGGTTATGACGACGCGCCTTCCACGCTCTCCGTTGTGCACACCCGACAGGGCCTGATCGTCACCGCGCATGGGGGTGCGGGTACGGAGCCGGCGCTGACGCGGGCCGTGGCGGAAGAAGTGCACCGCGCCCGTGCCGGCGCGCCCACGGCGGTGGGGCAAGCGTTGCTCGCCGCCTGGCGCAACGCCAAACGCGCGCGCACTGGCGCTGCACGCGCCGCCGCCACCGCCGGACCGGCGGACTGGGCCTTTGTGATTTAACCGCGCCGTGCGTGTCTGCGCCGTGTCCACGCGCGTTGTGCCGAGAAGGAGGCCGATATGCCGACCTTTTTTGTAACCATTCCGGGCACCACCATCCGCTGTGAAAACCACCTGTTTGTCGCGGAGGCGCCGGGCCAACCCCGGGTGAGCGTGCCGGAATTCCGCGTGGAGGCCATTGTCGCCTTCGGCGCCGCGCATCTGACGCACGCCGCCATCGCGCGCGTGCTCGCCCGGCACACGCCCGTCTACTGGTTGACGCGCTATGGCCGGCCCCTGGGGATGCTCGTGCCGGCCTACGACACCCGCGCCGACGTGCGCCTGGCACAATTCCGCCGCCATGAGGATGCCGCTGCCGGTCTGGACTTCGCGCGGGCCGTGGTCACGGCAAAAGTGCGGCACGCGCGCGGCTTTCTGCAACGCTATCAGCGCAATCATCCCACCGCGCCGTTGGAACCGGGTATTACCGCGTTGGCGGAAGCGCTCGAGCACGTGGCGCGCGCGGCGTCCGTGGCCTCTCTACGCGGACATGAAGGCGCCGCGGCCCATACCTACTTTGCCGCGTTGCGCCACCTGTTGCCGGCGGAACTCTTCGACGGGCGTTCCCGCCGCCCGCCGCTCGACCCGGCCAATGCGTTGTTCAGTCTGGGGTATACGCTGTTGGGCTGGGAAATCTGCGGTTTGCTCTGCGCGGCGGGGCTCGACCCCTGCCTGGGGCATCTGCATGCCACGCGCCGCGGATTGCCGGCGCTGGCGCAGGATCTGCTGGAGATTTTTCGGACCCCGGTGGTCGAACGCTGGGCCATCGCGCTGCTGCACCATCGGGTGGTGGGCATGGACGATTTTTGCGCGGGTCCGGGCCAGGCCATGCGCCTGAGCAAAGCGGCATTGCCCCGCGTGCTGCAGAGTTACGAAGCCGCACTGCAGGAGACCTTCACCCGGCGTGATGGACAGGTCACCGATTTCCGCCGTATACTGGCCGCGGAGATTCGCCATCTCCGCCACTGGTATGCCGGCACGGACCCCTACACGCCCTTTCACTGGGAGCGCGGGTAAACAAGAGGCCCAGGGTAGTGTCGGGCGCTAGTCGGTATCCTCCCCCGACCGCTGGGGAGACTAGCGCCCGAACACGAGATGGGAAAAGAGGATTTTTTTATGCACCTGGCGAAAGATGTATATACTGTACCGACTAGCGCCCGTGATCGGGAAATCTGCTCGGAACGGTTACCAGCCGGCCTAATACCCTTGAGGGATTGAAACCCCATTCTGGTCCTTTGGGACCACGACCACAACCGCGACTGCGTTACCAGCCGGCCTAATACCCTTGAGGGATTGAAACCGACGCGCACGGCGTCGAGCACTTCCAATAGGTTCGCGTTACCAGCCGGCCTAATACCCTTGAGGGATTGAAACATACTGGGTATGCTATTCGGCCATGCCATATTCGGAAGTTACCAGCCGGCCTAATACCCTTGAGGGATTGAAACGCTTCGCGTCTGGCGCCAATGGCCCCCAAGTGCGCAGTTACCAGCCGGCCTAATACCCTTGAGGGATTGAAACTAGTCCGGCAACACTTGTTCCATCCGCGAACAACTGTGTTACCAGCCGGCCTAATACCCTTGAGGGATTGAAACATTGCTTCGCGCAGTTCGTCGCGCTGACTTTTCAGTAGTTACCAGCCGGCCTAATACCCTTGAGGGATTGAAACTATGGGATGCTCGGCATGAGCAACGCAATGCGCTGGAGTTACCAGCCGGCCTAATACCCTTGAGGGATTGAAACTCACGCGATTCGCTATCGTGGCAACTCGCACACAAGTCGTTACCAGCCGGCCTAATACCCTTGAGGGATTGAAACAGTAGACAACGAAACCGAGTGTCATGAGCCAGGCCCCATCGTTACCAGCCGGCCTAATACCCTTGAGGGATTGAAACGCCTGGTGACATGTAGGCCTGTATCGTGATGGGGCGAAGTTACCAGCCGGCCTAATACCCTTGAGGGATTGAAACATCACAGTACCAGTTGCCGTTTGGCGCGTTCTCCAACAGTTACCAGCCGGCCTAATACCCTTGAGGGATTGAAACGACGACGAAGGAAGACCAGCACGCGGGGCAGAACGGCGTTACCAGCCGGCCTAATACCCTTGAGGGATTGAAACGTACGTTTGCGGGCGGTCTGTTGCGCCTTGTGTAAGGTTACCAGCCGGCCTAATACCCTTGAGGGATTGAAACCCGTTTCCCCGCACTTTCCCTCGCTCTGAATATTCTGGTTACCAGCCGGCCTAATACCCTTGAGGGATTGAAACTCCGCTTAAGATGCGGAATACTCGATCTCGAAACAAGTTACCAGCCGGCCTAATACCCTTGAGGGATTGAAACACCAACAAGGCCCAGATGGCCAGTCGGAGCGACCGGGTTACCAGCCGGCCTAATACCCTTGAGGGATTGAAACTCGGCCCAGAGGCCGCAGACGACATCCATGTCGTCGTGTTACCAGCCGGCCTAATACCCTTGAGGGATTGAAACTTGTTTCCGTTGCATGGCCAGTACTTGCGCTATGCGTTACCAGCCGGCCTAATACCCTTGAGGGATTGAAACGTAGCCGGCGGCGCAGTAACAGTGGATGAGCCGTTCAGTTACCAGCCGGCCTAATACCCTTGAGGGATTGAAACAATACTGGCCACAGCCAGCAGTACTACGAGGTAAGTTACCAGCCGGCCTAATACCCTTGAGGGATTGAAACCGTAAGATATGTCCGCAGTCCATACAGGGCATTGCGCGTTACCAGCCGGCCTAATACCCTTGAGGGATTGAAACTTTTCCAGGTCGGTGATGGGGAAGGGAATGTCGACGTTGTTACCAGCCGGCCTAATACCCTTGAGGGATTGAAACGAACGCTTCGCACATGATCTTGTATTCCCCGCGCAAACGGTTACCAGCCGGCCTAATACCCTTGAGGGATTGAAACAGCGATTTAATCGCGGACTCGCACTGAGTCACGCGAGTTACCAGCCGGCCTAATACCCTTGAGGGATTGAAACAGAATAGTTTCGAACATCTTGGTCTCCTTACCCTATTAGTTACCAGCCGGCCTAATACCCTTGAGGGATTGAAACGGGTTTTGAGTCGGGTCGACAAACGGCCCGAAGCTGACGTTACCAGCCGGCCTAATACCCTTGAGGGATTGAAACTCGAGTGACTTGATCTGCTTATCTTGTTTTTGAATTGGTTACCAGCCGGCCTAAGTGAGCGGCACAGATGCGTTTCGGTCGTCCCTACCGGGACTAATCATGCATTTTTGTCTGGACACCCACCAGTGAACTGGTGGGCTATTTTCGCTTGTCCCTATCGGGACAGTTTGAGGTGTTTCTGGGCGAAGTTGGAGTTAGTATCCGGCTAATACCCTTGAGGGATTGAAACCTGTCCAGGGTGGCGTATTCGTCAGGCTTGGTCCGTTACTAGCCGGCCAAATACCCTTGAGGGATTGAAACATCGCACTGGGTTTGTTCGCTGGGTAATCCGCATAGTCAGTTGCCAGCTGGCCGGCAACAGATGCGTTTCGGTCGTCCCTACCGGGACTGATCATGCATTTTTGTCTGGACACCCACCAGTGAACTGGTGGGCTATTTTCGCTTGTCCCTATCGGGACAGTTGGTGGTGTCACAGGGCGAAGTTGGGGTCAGCAGCCGGCCTAATACCCTTGAGGGATTGAAACGGGCGATCGCCCCGAGGAACATGGCCATTACGACCAGTTACCAGCCGGCCTAATACCCTTGAGGGATTGAAACTTGGCGATCACCGAGTTGGCGGTTTGATACTCAACAGTTACCAGCCGGCCTAATACCCTTGAGGGATTGAAACACAAAAGCGCGAAACGCTTGATCATTTCAATTCCTCCGGTTACCAGCCGGCCTAATACCCTTGAGGGATTGAAACTTCCGAATTGTGCCTTTGCTCAATTCCAGAGCCTTGTGTTACCAGCCGGCCAAATACCCTTGAGGGATTGAAACGAATACCTGGATTTCCTCGTAACCCTCGCGCATTGCGTTACCAGCCGGCCTAATACCCTTGAGGGATTGAAACCCTTTTCAGCCAGGGTGAGCGGCGCGGGAGGCGCGGTTACCAGCCGGCCAAGTGAGTGGCAACAGATGCGTTTCGGTCGTCCCTACCGGGACTGATCATGCATTTTTGTCTGGACACCCACCAGTGAACTGGTGGGCTATTTTCGCTTGTCCCTATCGGGACAGTTTGTGGTGTCACAAGGCGAAGTTGGGGTCAGCAGCCGGCCTAATACCCTTGAGGGATTGAAACCAGTCTGCGTAAGCGACTTCCTGCGGATTGACAGTGTTACCAGCCGGCCTAATACCCTTGAGGGATTGAAACGAAGCAAAGCGCAGCCATGCACACGGTGTGCGTAATTGTTACCAGCCGGCCTATGTGATCGGCAACAAATGAGTTTCGGTCGTCCCCACCGGGACTGATCATGTTGTTTCGTCGGAAAACCCGCCAATGAATTGGCGGGCTATTCTCGCTTGTCCCGCCGTTTATGCACTCATTTTACTACCTTGGCGCGATTGAAACGCTGAAAGGTGAACGTGAATTGTGGCAGAATAATCTGGTTAGCATCTGACCTAATACCCTTAAGGGATTGAAACGCGCCACCCTTGCGGCCGATCTCTTCGTAGAACTCGCGGTTACCAGCCGGGCTATGTGTTCGGCAACAGATGCGTTTCGGTCGTTCCCACCGGGACTGATTATGTTGTTACGTCGGGAAACCCGCCAATAAATTGGCGGGTTATTCTCGACTGTCCCGCCGGGGCAGCATCCGGTTTACTACCCTTATGGAACTGAAACGCTGAAAGGTGAACGTGAACAGTGGCAGAATAATCGAGTTGGTAACCGGCCTGATACCCTTGAGGGATTGAAACTCAAGCGCGAGCACATCCTTCGGCAGGAATGGCTCGATGCGTTACCAGCCGGCCTAAGTGAGTGGCAACAGATGCGTTTCGGTCGTCCCTACCGGGACTGATCATGCATTTTTGTCTGGACACCCACCAGTGAACTGGTGGGCTATTTTCGCTTGTCCCTACCGGGACAGCCTACAGCAGCCAGCCTAATACCCTTGAGGGATTGAAACCGACCCAGTGCCTCGATTTGAACTGCTTCGGCTGCGTTCAGGTTACCAGCCGGCCTAATACCCTTGAGGGATTGAAACTCACGGGACGGGTGTGCCTGCAACGGTTGTTACAGGCGTGTTACCAGCCGGCCTAATACCTTTAGAGATTGAAACTGGAAAACCAACGACCAGACCTGCATTCGCTCCATCTTGGTTACCAGCTGACCTAATACCCTTGAGGGATTGAAACGGGTACATAGACCCCGTGGTGTCAAACGACACCAGGATGTTACCAGCCGGCCTAAGTGAGTGGGACAGATGCGTTTCGGTCGTCCCTACCGGGACTGATCATGCATTTTCGTCTGGACACCCACCAGTGAACTGGTGGGCTATTTTCGCTTGTCCCTACCGGGACTGCCTAAAGCAGTCGGCCGAATACCCTTGAGGGATTGAAACTCGTAGGCCTTCAATGTCGCGATCTGCAACACGGGAGTGGGCGCAGTTGGGGTCCGGAACCGGTGAGCGAAACGCCAGGTCTCCCGACTGTCAATTCAATCGACAGTCGGGAGACCTGGCGTCATTGCGTGTGTTGTTCGGCTTACCGTCTATGGGGTATATATCGCCACCGGCGGGCGATTGGCGGTCGGCATTTGGAGTGCGAGCGCCTGTATGAACGGCGGCGGTGTAGCACCCGTATCTGCCCAGGGGACCGTGGCGGCGCGTCCCCCCGTGGTGATGATCTCCTCGGCGCCTGCCGGTAGGAACGCGGACTGGTCGAGGTAGAGACTGAGCAGCCAGTGTTCGCCGGCGTGGCGCAAGGTGAGGATGACCGGCGATGCCCGGCGTTTTTCTTCGCCGGCGCCATAGGCCTTCTCATCCGCGTCACTCGCACCCGGCAGGCGCCAGCTTAAGCGCGCTTCCTGTTTTTGAGAATTTTTGTAGGGGATAGGCAGGCCGAAGATATCGAAGCGCGGGTCTCCGGGCAGATCACCCCCGAGGACCGGCGCCACTACGGCGTCGTAGTCCACGGTATGGATGATGCCGCGGATTGTACCGGGCCGTCCTCCGACGCGGCGCAGGGTATAGATCCATTGTCCCACGCTCTGCAACGCGGCCAGCCCGTCTGCCGCGGCGGGCAGGCGAAACCAGTAGGCCCGGCAATTGCGCAGCGCGGGATAGGTCGACGTCTCCGTGGTCGGGTACGATAACGCGAGTCGGTGATGGTCGGGGTTAGCGCGGGGGTCTTCCTGGTGACGCCGCACCAATAGCGCCCGGAAGCGATCCATCTGCTCGGACGCCCAGGCGATGTCCGTTCTCAGATTTGGTTGCTCCGGAATGATTGCCGACGGCCAATCGGGACGGGCGCCGTGCACGGCGGTCACCGCAAATGCGCCAAACCCCTTGCGTTTGCGCGCCCCCAGGCCGTCAAAACGCGCCGCCAGCAGCAAGGCGGCGTAGGCGATCTTCACTTCCCAGTTGCGCCCGCACAGACGGATGGTGAAGGGCTGCGGCTGCAGGGCGGCGCGCGCGGTGAGCCACGCCTGGCCCTGCCGCGCGATCACCCCTTGCCCCCCCAGGTAGGCCACACCGTTGCCCACTGCGGCGCCCGCCGGCAGCAGCAACGGGGGGTCCGCACAATCAACATCCACGCGCACCGCCGATGCGCGGCGTTGCGACCCGAAGATCGCTTCCTCAAGCAACTTTACCTGTTGCAACTCATTAAAACAGCAGGTTCCGGCCAGTGCCCGCACCCACCAGCGCAACATGGCGGTCACCGGTTGCGCGTCGAGTTCCGGCTCCTCCTGGTCGAACCCGACAAACATCGGGGTGAGGCTGCGACAGGTGACGGTAATGGTGAGATCAGCCATGGTTACATCCTCTTCTGCTTGATATTGAACACAATCATCATGATAAATCCCGCGATGATCATGGCCCCAGCAACACCCCGGATGACCCACGGCGTGTTCAACGGCCACCAGGCATTCGCGATCCCAAGCGATCCCGGCATCGCGGTTAACCACAAGGCCGCGAGACCGATGGCGCCGAAGAACCACTGCGCTCCGAAAAGAATGCGCGCCTGTTCACGATCGGCTTGCATGCTGAGATAGTTGAAACTGTCCTGTATCTCGGTTGATACCTGGGCGTTCAGGGTGCGTAACTCCGCGGCCTGACTCCAGGCCTGATATAATTCGTAGCCCTGCACTTCATAACTGACGCGCGTGCACCAGGCTTCCCCGACGAAATCCATGCTATCTTTTTGCAATGCCGAAATCCGTGCGTCGTAGCCGCCGGTAATCGGATGCAATTGGGCGAGTTCGCGCGCATAGACGGCCAACGCACTCATCTGGTGCACGATAATCTGCGCCATCACCCCGGCGTACAAACCACAAAAATGGATATCGCAAATCCGTTGCCGCTCATGCTGGTAAAAGGGCTGGTGCTGATCCAGGTACCAGGCCATGCTGTATTGCGTGAAGCCGAAGCGCTGTTGCGGCGCCCAGCGCGAATATTGGACAGCGCCGCGTTGTAACGAGGCATACTCCGGTGCGGGCAACGACCAATCCATCTCATCGAGGGTCACGAATTTAAAAAAGTGGTCATCCGCGATCGGCTCTCCCGCGGCCATGGTACAGGTGATGAGCTTATTAAACCCCGGAAGCGCAAGGGTCTGCTGCTCAGGTGCAAAGAGCGCGGTAATCAAATCACTCGCCAGTGCGGTTTCATGATTTGCCAGTGTGATCCCTTGCTTCACCGTGAAGGTGCGCTTCGCCTTTTCCGTAGCGTTATGCTTTTGATATTGCTTTAATTGGAGGTAGCGAAATCGTTCGTTGAACTCCAGTAATGCGATCAGATCAAGCGGTGGGGCGTGTCCGTCGCCATTCAGCGGCGCGGCATCGAAGGAGACCAGCATAAAGCCCGTCTTCATGATGGACAGGGTGGGGGTCAGTTGCCAACTGCGCGCCGGTGACCAATTCGTCTGAATGATGATCGGATCTGCCCGATAGGCGGCGACGAAGACACTCAGGGCTTCGCCATCGAAATATTCCTGTGCGTCCTCAGTTTCATGCACGCCCTTCTCACCCTTTGGGACTTTCGTCCACAAGGTTTTTGTCAGGCGTTTCTCAATTTTTCCCACATCACGCATACGTTGATCGTGGGCATCGAGAAAATAGTACGCACCTAAAAATGTCGAGTGGGCATTGTCGAGTGGGTACGTCGCACCTTTCATCACTGCTATCCTCCTGGAGTCGTGCATTTCCCGGATTATTCATGAAGTAATTGACTGCCGGGCTAACTGTGGCATTATTCGCATTGTTGTGAATAATGCAGGTTATGGAAATATCTTCATACCATTATTTTTATTTCATTTCGCCATCACGGCGACCACCCCTTTTTCACGCCATCATCATTATTTATGATTTTCGCTGCGCAGGCTAAGCGGGCTAAATGTCACGGCATCTACGCGTCTTCTTACGAAGAAAGCGTGATCGGGTGGATTGGCGCTGGCTGGCGTGTTTGGCGCCGTCTCCCTCACCCTGACCCCCTCCCAGCGGGAGATGGAAGCGTTGGAGTGCTGATGACGCCTGCGCGAACGTGTGTCGCGTCGACTTTCGCTGGTTCCCTGGAGTTTAGTCCTTTTTTCTCCGGTTATTTCTCTAAAACACCGATCGGTGGTCGGTTTCACCTTGGCGCGCTCGCGCGCCAGATGTGTGCTGAAGTTCGTATGTAACAGCATGATTGAAAAGGGCTAATCTCCAGGGTTGGGGGTGAGGGCCAGACGCTCGCACGCGAAAGTTCTCTATCTAGAGCCTGTCCCAAAGTCCACGTATTCGCCTCGCGGTGTATTTTCCCGCCAGGCGTTGTCGAGAATTCCACGTTTATCTCCCGTCGATAAAGTGTGGAATTTTCTTCGAGCCTGACGAAAAAATCTCCTCGCGATCCAAATACGTGGACTTTGGGACAGGCGCTATCTATGCTCTGGGCTGCGGCGTGTTCGTGGCATGACTGTTTGCCCCTCTTCCAGGAGGAAGCGATGCATTTTTCCCCGCAAGACCGTTCATCGGGAGGAAAATCGATGGCAGGAAGTGAATGAACATGGGTATCAGGAAGGTCAGACATGCCGCAACTGCTGCGTATTCCGGTTGAAATATCGCCGCTCCCGGAGGAGCGCCTGCATTACGCGATCTCACCACATGCGTTGTGGCCCACGGCGGGTCGCCTGCAGGCGGTCTATGCCTATAACCATGCCGTGCTGGCCACGTTGCTCGCCGGCGCACACGCCAGTTCATCCGCGCTAGCGGTCGACACGCCGGCGGATGCGCATCATTCCGGGGCCTGGTCCATCAGTCCGTTGTTGTGCCGCGATGCCGCGTGGTGGCTCGAGGTGGCCTGCGCCGACGACGATCTGGCCGTCAGGCTCACCACCGCTCTGGCGGAGGGCTGCACCTTTACGGCCAGTCATCCCGCGTCGCCGGCGCGGATCACTTTGCATCCGCCGCTGGTCGTCGCGCACACCTCCTGGTCGGCGCTCACCGCCAGTACCGACCCGCAATGCCATCTGTATTTCCTGACGCCCGCGGCGATTGCCCTCCCTCGCGCGCCGGGGAGCGCGCAACTTCCGCTGCCGTTGCCCAGCGCATTGTTAGCGCGCTGGCGCCAGGGGTGGAA
>Ga0073936_10000807_pt1 | contig 49363 bp, 44 predicted proteins | sample AliMusrvi5mmetaG_FD_87041 | JGI IMG/M metagenome (GOLD analysis project Ga0073936, IMG submission 87041) | Freshwater lake bacterial and archeal communities from Alinen Mustajarvi, Finland, to study Microbial Dark Matter (Phase II) - Alinen... | ecosystem: Environmental > Aquatic > Freshwater >...
AAAATAAATTGTATCTGCGGTCTTTGAATAAACGAATAATGTTCGAATAAACGCCACAAGCTCCACTGGGTGAGCACAGATCTTTGTAAGGTTATTAATTATGGTTTTGTTAGTTAATTGTTTCACAAAGAATATAAAATAGCCATAGTCAGGTAAGCTATTCTATTCACTGTGTTTCTAATGGTTAAGCAAAGTAAATTTCTACTTTCTTGTAAACCCTAAGACTCCATGGTACATTTGACGGCTAAATGTGTCTGAAAATGATATTTTAAGTGCCATTTGATTAGGTAACGTAGATTAAGAGTTATAGATGCGTTTGAAAATATTTGATAACCTTCAATTTAATAATCTTCACTGTATGCGACCATTTCATTTAGCAATTACACCTTATGCGACCATTTCATTTAGCAATTACACCTTCTGTACCTGTATGGAAATCGGATAACTTATTAATATTTGATCTCAAATTTTATAATGGGATGCTGTTGTATACTGAAAAATGGCCTGGGGATGTGTCTTGCATTATCTCATTAAGCACCGAACCACTTCCTGAATTTGGTGTTAAAGCTTTAAGTTACAATGAGTTACCGTTTAAGTGTATCACTTTAATAGAAAAGGAATTAATAAGTGCAACTCACCTACAGGGCGTTTCTATTGTGCTTGCATCTGGCGACTCTGACAATCAACTTCATCTGAGCAAGTTATGTAAAAAAGAAAACATAAAATGTGTCTATATCATTGAATATATACCCGAGACTCGATATCAAATCGCTGCATTAAGTACCTCGAACCCAATCGTAAAAATACGTAGGTTTTTCTATATATGGGAAAAAGAAAGAAAAAGAGTGGCAGCTTTTAAACTTTGCGACGGTCTGCAATCAAACGGCGTACCTGCTCATAGTGAATACAGTGAAGTAAAAAATAATTTATTATTCTTCGATACCCGCGTTTTTGAAAACCAGATAATAAAAGATAATGAATTAGAACAAAGAGTTAATTACTTATCTGAATATAAGCCACTGCGTATTGCATTTTCAGGGCGGTTGATCCGGATAAAGGGCGCTGATCATCTTGTTAAATTTGCCTTAAAATTAAAACAAATCAATATTCCCTTCCATTTAAAAATATACGGCACAGGCGAATTAGAAACAGAAATGAAAAAGTTCATTTCTAAACATCATCTTGAAAATGATATTTCTATGCTAGGATCAGTTGATTTTTATAAAATACTTATTCCTGAGCTTAAACAGACAGTCGATCTTTTTGTGTGCTTACATAGGCAAAGCGATCCCTCTTGTACCTATTTAGAAACATTGTCCTGTGGTGTACCGATAGTCGGGTACAAAAACAGAGCATTTTCCGGTCTATTGGAGATTTTCGATGTTGGGTGGGGAGCTGAATTAAATGATCTTGATGGAATCTGTAAAATTGTAGCTGATTTGAATAGTAATAGAGACGAGCTGATCAAAAAATCAAAAAACAGTGCAGTTTTTGCTCGCAATCATGATTTTGAAGCTACTGTTCAAAGGAGACTTGATCACCTTCTCTCTATCGTTAATAGCAAAAAATAATACGTTTGGAAACTGTAGCACTTGAATGTTACTAAACTGGCGACATAAAGAAAAAGAGCCTTTTAACTAATTGGGTATCTCATGAACAAAAACAAAAACATTCGCGTGTTATTATCTGCCTATCAATGTGGGTCTGGTATGGGATCTGTATCTCAAATTGGTTGGGAATGGTATCAGCGATTAGCCGCAGTTTGCCAAGTTACTTTATTAACTCATATCCGCAATCAGGAGGCGTTGAAATCATCAGGTATACCACTTGATGACGCATCGGTCATTTTTATTGACACTGAGTGGTTTGCTGGGCCGCTTTATCGCTTTGCCACTTTTTGTTTTCCTCGGAGTGAACATCCACGGTTCCTTATTGCCTCACTGGATTTTTTCGTTTATGACTGGCTTGCAGTTCGAAAAGCAAGGCAGTTAATAAAGAGTGGTCAAGATTGGGATGTTGTACACCAGGTTACTCCGGTAACGCCTATGGCGGCGACAAGATTATATCAATTGGGACGTCCATTAATTCTTGGGCCTTGGAATGGCGCTATGGCATCACCTACAACCTTTCCAGAGATCATGAAAGCAGAGTCGAAATGGTTATATCCACTTCGCAATTTTGGCCGAGTGATAGATTTTTTGATTGGATCAACGCGGAACGCATCATTGATTTTAACTGCCACACGTTCTACTTTGGCAGGAATATCGGCTGGCTATCGATCGAAGTGCCGATTCTTACTTGAGAACGGCGTGGATTTAGATTTATTTAACTATGAGGAATGGCCACCTGTCCCTTCGGATAGCAATCCTTTACAAATAGTATTTGTGGGGCGTTTACTGCCTTTCAAAGGTGTTTCTATGCTTTTGGAAGCCTTAAAAGCGCTCGACTTTCCTGTGCAACTCACTATTGTTGGTGAAGGGCCAGAGCGAATCCATTTAGAAAGAATGACCGCAGAGAACGGTATGAGTGAAAAAGTTAAGTTTACCGGTAATTTGCCACTAAAAGCGGTCGGTAAAATCATGCAACAAGCGCATGTGTTTTGTCTGCCGTCAGTACGAGAATCGGGTGGGGCCGTATTGTTAGAGGCAATGGCGGTTGGCCGACCAGTCATTGCCATTGATTTTGGTGGCCCTGCTGAAATTGTCGATGACGGTGTGGGTATTAAGTTACCGGCAACAGGTAAAGCCGATGTTGTAAAAGGGTTGATTAAGCAATTTGAAAGTGTCCGACAACAGCCGGAAGTCTGGAAAGTTCGCGGGCAAGAAGGTCGCATACGCGTTGAAAACAATTATAGTTGGGATGCCAAGATTGCTAGAGCTATTGAATATTATCGTGAATTGATCGGGTCAAAGACATGACTCAGAGTATCGCATATCTAGTAAGCCAATATCCAGCTTACTCTCACACCTTCATTTTGCGTGAAGTCCAGCAACTTCGCCAATTTGGAGTTCCAATTGTTGTCTCATCAATTCGGTTGCCTGATCGAACTTTTGAAAAGCTGACAGATATCGAAAGAAATGAAGCAGAACACACTTTTTATGTTAAGTCACAAGGTCTTTTAAAGGCAAGTATTGCTTTAGGCAAGACATTGTTTTTAAATCCCATTGGATTATTAAAGGGTTTCAAACATGTCGTTAAGTTAGGTGGTTGGGATATTAAGCGTTTGCTATACCATGTTTTTTATTTAGTAGAAGCGATGCTTTTAGGTCATTGGATGCGGTCACAAAACATAACGCATTTGCATGTACATTTTGCGACACCAGCGGCTTCAGTCGGTATGCTGGTTAAAACTGTGTTTGGATACAGTTTTTCCTTTACCGTGCATGGGCCAGACGAGTTTTATGATGCTCCTGGTTATAATTTACCTGAAAAAATCTTAGCTGCAGACTTTATTTTTTGTATTAGTCATTATGCGCGTAGTCAATTGATGAAGTTATCTCCAGTAGAAGCTTGGTCGAAGTTTGACGTCTGTCGATTGGGTGTAGATCCAGAGCGATTTAAGCCATTAACTCACGCAAAAGAAGCTGAGATTTGTAATTTACTCTGTGTCGGTCGATTGACCTCTGCTAAAGGCCAAGCTATTTTACTGGAGTCATTAGCGCAATTAAAAAATGAGGGTATTTTTTGCACTCTTACCTTTGTGGGGATGGGGCCAGATGAACAAAGTTTGCGTGATTATGCAGAATCTTTAGGGATTGGTTTGCAAGTGGTTTTTACTGGTGCAGTCGATCAGGATCATATTCTCGATTACTATAAAGTCGCTGATATTTTTGTATTACCTAGTTTTGCGGAAGGGTTGCCAGTGGTATTAATGGAAGCAATGGCTATGGAAATCCCCTGTATAACGACTGTAATTACAGGGGTTCCAGAGCTTATTGTGAACGGTCAGAATGGTTTGTTGGTTCCTGCCTCTGATACTGACGGATTAACTAAAGCCATTAGACTGTTAGTGATCAATTCCGCTTTACGTCAACAACTGGGTAGAGCAGGAAGAGAAACAGTCCTGGCTGACTATGATTTATATAGCAATGTACATTATCTCTTTGAAAAATTATCCTTGCACCTTGAGAAATTATAATTTCGCCATTTTAAAGCATGGTTTTGTTATACTTATCGCTGGTTGAGATAGGAAGAAGTTTTAACAGCCAATTATAAGTTAGAAAGCGCCTTTAGTGTGTGAATGCATATTTTTATGGCTGATTTGATATTGAGGTGTGGATTTAGATGATCGCGACTTTAGTTTTTTTTATCCTGTTGTTGGCAAAGATAATGATACTTTGTTTAACACTACCGGGCACATTGGAGTTACTAACCTTAACCCTTGCTGCATTGGCGCCAAAAAAAGGTTTGGTGTTAGATTATTCGATCAGCAAAATATCATTACCTAAATTGGCTGTTGTTATACCCGCACATAATGAAGCTAATGGCATCTCTGCGTGTATCGGTAATGTGCAAGCCAGTTTGAATCAGGTTTCTAATTGTGATTTGATCGTTATTGCTGATAATTGTCAGGATGATACCGCAGATAGAGCTAAAAGCGCAGGTGCTCGGGTTTTGATTCGCCATGACGCTGTTAATCGCGGCAAAGGTTATGCACTGGATTACGCTTTTACAGCGTTGTTGGCAGAGGCGTATGATGGTTTTTTGGTGATTGATGCTGATAGTCGCATAGATAACAAATTAATCGGTGAGTTTCAGTTTGCCTTTGCACAAGGTGTCGATGCGCTTCAGTGTCGTTATCGTATCTCAAACCCCGATGATTCTTTAAAAACCAGGCTTCAGTATATTGCCTGGTTAGCCTTTAATGAATTACGCTTATTGGGTCGTGAAAAGCTAAATGTTTCAGTAGGTCTTTTGGGTAATGGGTTTGGCTTAAGTCGAAAGATTCTTGAAGCGGTGCCTTACAAAGCCGGATCTATTGCAGAAGATATGGAATATCATTTACGGTTGGTTGATGCTGGTTATCAAGTACATTTTCTTGATACAGTGACGGTGTATGCGGATACGCCAAATCAAGATGCGAATCATGCTGTGCAGCGGACGCGCTGGGAAGGGGGGCGATTTAGGCTGATTATTGACCATGTGCCCACGTTATTTGTGGGCGTACTCCGTGGCAAATTAAACCTGTTTGAGCCTTTGGCTGAACTATTGTTGTTACCTCTAGCCTTTCATGTATTGCTATTATTGTTGACTTTGCTTATCCCTATTACACTGCTTCAATATTATGCTATCGTCGGGCTATTGCTTGTGTGCATGCATGTTTTGATTGCTATTTTCTTGGGTGGAGGCGGGCTAAAGGATATAAAAGTGTTACTCACAGTACCTTTTTATATACTTTGGAAGCTGACTTTGTTGACCAAGTTGTGGCGCAATATGCGTGTCAATGCCCAATGGCAACGCACAGAAAGAGGGGATTCATGAAGTTATTATCAGTTTTTATTGTAACGTATAACAGCGCGCCCTTGTTACGCTTTTGTTTAGACAGTTTACGGGCACAGACTCTAGTGGCTGACCTTGAAGTGATTGTGGTAGATAATGCCTCTCGAGATGAGTCCGTTGCTATTATTCGAGCAGACTATCCAGAAGTCCTATTAATTGTTAGTGATGTAAACCTAGGCTTTGGTAATGCTAATAACAAAGCGTTAGAGATAGCAACTGGACACTATTTAGTGTTACTTAATCCAGATGCAGTGTTGCCTCCAGATGCCCTGGCCAAGGCTGTGGAGCACATGGAAGAAAATGTTGATGCGGGTATGGGAGGGGGGCTTTTACAAGATCCACAAGGTAATTGGCAGCCTTCTGCCAGATTATTTCCTTCTTTACTGAATGATGGTTTGACGATATCCGGCTTGGCCTATCATTTTGCAGGTTCTCGATTTTTTGGGCGTTTCGATCGTACCTGGGCTAACCCCTTGACTGCGGAAGCAGTTGATTGGGTGCCAGGTGCATTTGCTATTATGCCTCGACACTTAATAGTGCAAATTAGTCTTTTTGATCCTCGTTTTTTTCTATATTACGAGGAGGTTGATTTGTGTCGACGTATCCATAAAGCCGGTTTTAAGGTTTATTACTGGCCAGATTTGGTTATCACTCATATAGGGGGTGCCTCATCAGAAACGGTCGACGAATTAGCTTTTTCAAGTTCGGGTAAACAATTAACCTTATGGCGTATGCGCAGTCAATTATTATACTATCGTAAATGGCATGGTTTGGTTTACAGCTGGTTAGTGAAAGCGCTAGAGCAAGGTTGGCATGGTTTGCGGGGCAGGCTAAATAAAAACAGTTCGCCCGCTAAAGCCGCAGAATCCAAACGCATAGTACAGCTTTGGCAGCAAGCTTGGCAGGATACGCAGGGGGGGCTTAATTCCCCAAAACAACCTTGGTAAATTGGTAAATAACTATGTTTGAAAATATTCGTGAAGACTGGCGCACTTATGAAGGTGATTTGACGAGGCAAGGCTTAATGGTCATGTTAGTTTATCGATTGGGATGCTGGCGATACGAGATTCAACAAAGGTGGTTGAGACTGCCCTTCTCGTTTGTCTATAAAATGCTGAAGTTATTATCGCAAATGTTAACGGGTATTGAGTTGCCTTGTGAAACAACGGTGGGTCGGCGTGTGGTGATCGAACATTTTGGGGGGATCATTATCAGTGGTGACGCGGTGATTGGTGATGATGTGGTTATTCGCAACGGCGTGACTATTGGTTTGAGGCGTACCGGAGAAAAGGGTGCGCCGGTAATAGGTAATCGCGTTGATATTGGTGCAGGTGCTAAAATTTTAGGGGCAATTAAAATCGGGGACGACGCTGTCATAGGTGCCAATGCCGTCGTACTTCAAGATATTCCCGCTAATTGTCTGGCAGTTGGCGTGCCGGCAATAATAAAACCCCGCTCTTTGAAACCGTCTAACGAGAAAACCAGTGTTTGAGTCAAATACCAAAATACCAGGACCATTAGGTCAGAAGATTAAACCTGTTTCCCGGCGACTATTAAGTCCTTGGTTGCTTTTTATACAATCTTGCTTGCCCCGTATGTTTGATTTAGTGAGTAGCTTAGTATTAGTGCTGCTTTTATTTCCTCTATTGTTGTTGAGAGGTATTATTGCGTATCTGCAAACGGGACATGTTTTAAAGAGACAAATTCAGCTTGGGCGCTTTCAAAATGAATTTGAACGCCTATCATTTAGTGGTTCATTACCGGGTAAATCCTTAGCTGTTTTATTAAATGTGTTACGCGGAGATTTGTCATGGGCAGGCCCTCGTCCAATGACTCATGAAGAGTTATTGAATTTGCCGACTAACGCATTGTTTCGATTTGATATAACACCGGGTGTTATTTCACCGTATCTGCTTAGGAAGAAAATGGGTTTAGCTTACGACGATGAGCTAATGACTGACCGTGAATTTTATTACGGAGGCGCGGTTAAGGAACATGTGGGTTTAAGTTTACGTGGTGTAGTGGGTTCATTTTTAGGTGGTAATGAAGCTAGGGTAGTGCCGCCGATGTTGAATTTTTGGGGTGTGAATATCGTCAATACGACTATGCTGGAAGCACTCGACTGGGTTGAGTATCAGATTGAGAAAAAGAAGAAAGTCTTGTTGGCCTTTGTTAATCCTGATTGCTTGAATATTGCTTATACGAATACACATTATCGAGCTATTTTACAAGCCGCTGATCGCGTTTTACCGGATGGTATCGGCATTAACATTGGCTGCCGCATGTTGAATGAGTCTCTGATGGCTAATATTAATGGCACTGACCTTTTTCCTCGATTGTGTGAACGAGCAGCAAAAAATCGCCACGGCTTGTTTTTATTGGGAGGCATGCCTGGAATTGCTGATTTCGCTGCTAAAGCGATGCAAAAAAGGTATCCCGACCTAATAGTCGCTGGCGTTCATGATGGTTACTTTACGCCCGAACAAGAAAGCCAAGTGATTGAAATGATCAATAAATCAGGTGCAGTTATTTTATTCGTTGGGTTTGGTGTGCCTAAACAAGAATTGTGGTTAGCACGCAACCGAGAGTTATTAGAACCCAATGTTTGTTTAGGGGTAGGTGGTTTGTTTGATTTCTATTCGGGTCGTATTAAACGTGCGCCAGTTTGGATGCGAGAAGTTGGTTTGGAATGGACGTGGCGGTTACTCCAGGAGCCAGGTCGTATGTGGAGACGATATATAATCGGTAACCCTTTATTTCTTTATCGTGTCTGGTTACAGAGCCATCAAGGGGAAAAATAATGAGTTCCGATATGCACAATGAATTATTGCGCCGCTATAGTCGTCTGTCCTATTTTAAACATAATATTTCTTTACGGTTACACTTAAAGCGTTTGCTATGGTTGACTGTGATCCGGGGCGCCTACTTAATAAAGCGATCAATAGACATTGTCGGTTCAATCGTATTATTGATCATATTAATGCCACTATTTATTACAATTATGGTTCTTATTTATTTAAACTCACCTGGGCCAGTTTTTTATAAACAAACCCGTGTCGGTCGTTGGGGTGTGTTATTTATTATGTGGAAATTTCGCTCCATGTATCTTGATGCGGATGCACGGCTTAAGGAGATCATGGAAGAGAATGAAATGAGCGGGGGGGTTATTTTTAAGATGAAAAATGATCCACGGATAATCCCGATTGGTCGTTTTATCAGGAAGGCTTCGATTGACGAATTACCTCAATTGTGGAACGTTTTAAAAGGCGATATGTCTTTGGTCGGTCCTCGACCCGCACTTCCTAGTGAGGTTAATCAATATTCCTTGCAAGATCGCCTGCGTCTGGAAGTCATTCCAGGTATAACCTGTATCTGGCAAGTCTCAGGTCGTTCAAACATCCCTTTTCCTCAACAGGTACAACTGGATACGGAGTATATTCAATCCCAGTCGTTACTTCTTGACCTAAAACTTTTATTAAAAACAATTCCTGCAGTTCTGTTAGGCAGGGGAGCCTACTGATGGATGCTATTATTTTTGCTGATCGAAATGGACAAGAATTACTTCCGTTGACCAATGAGTCCAGTATCGCTTTGTTGCCCTTGGCTGGAAAATCGATCTTGGAACATACGCTAGACGCATTGGTTGATGCGGGTATTCGGGAAGCTCATGTGGTTTTGTCTTCTTATGCTGAACAGGTTAAAGCCGAATTGGGTCATGGTGAGCGCTGGGGGATGACGTTAACCTATAGCGTCACTCGTGGTGAAGTATCGCCAGAACAAGAGTTAGAGCGAATTCAAAAAAACTGGGAGCCGCCTTTTCTAATACTCCGAGGTGATATTATTCGAAGTGGCGATATGAAAACGTTTCTGCAAAAGGCTGGCTCTATGAACTCGGCCTGTGTGCAGGCATTATATGGTGGTGAAAATGCCTATATGGTACTTTGCCTGGATCCGCTAAAAGCTAATTTTGATAGTTTAAAATGGACTGAATCAGCGCAGCCCGTTTCATCACAGGCGAGCGTTGATGTTGAGGGCGTGGTGGCAAGACTTGATTCGTTAAAAAGTTTCTATCAGGCTAATCTGGATGCTGTGTCTGGAGAATTAAAGACATTATTGATTCCAGGTCGTCAATCTGTATTGGGTCTTACTCAGGGGCGTTGTTCTGAAGTATATCCACAAAACTTAAAGCAGGGAGTGGCTTTGATTGGTTCTAATTGTCATCTGCATACATCAGTCGAACTTTCAGGTAAGGTTGTTATTGGCGATAACGTGATCGTTGATCGTCGGGCGACTATTGAATCATCCGTTATATTACCTTATTCATATATTGGTGAACTGGTGGAAATACGCAATGCAATAGTGAGAGGGAATGATTTGATTCGTGTCGATAATGGGGCTATCCTGAAAATTAGCGATACTTTTTTACTTGCTGATCTTAAATCTGCGACTATTAATAACACCTTGGGTGTTTTTTTTAATTGTTTTGCTGGGGTGTTATTACTAGTAATAAGCTTGCCATTATGGCCATTAGCTATAGGGCTTAGTGTGTTAAAAACCCCGGGGAAACCCTATAGTAAATATTGGTTGCGAGGAAATAAGAAAGAATTAGATGATTTTGGTGTGCCTCATCGTACGGAGTTTCTGGTAGGGGAATGGAATGTAAGTTCGCCTGTGCTTCGATATTTACCACGCATTCTGGCGGTAGTTAGCGGTGATCTTAATATGATAGGTGCCTTACCGGTTAGTCTCGAAATAGCATCTCAACGAACCGAAGATTGGGAGAAACTGGCAGATCGAGTACCCGCCGGGTTATTGGGGCCAACGCAATTAAATCTGCCCGTGGATGCGCCTGACGATGAAAAGTTGATGAGCGATTCTTTTTATGCTGCTCATGTTAGTCTTAGACAAGATTTACTATATATGTTGCAATCTGTAAAATCATTGTTTTCAAGTAAAGCCTGGTTTAACTAAATAAAAAGCTCTTGTGTTGATAATAAGAGATAGCCAAATTTATAGGTGGGTAATATAAGATGACAGCCAATAAAAGTGCTCCTGACATCATCACTTTAAAAATAGTCAGTGACCCCCAAAATGTTTCACTCCTGGGCGAAGCTATCAGTGCTCTTTGTCTTTATGCAACTAAAAATGAAAAATGCGCTCAGGATATTCAACTTGCGGTTATTGAGGCGCTCAACAATGTTATTTTACATGCTTATAAAAATCAGGTTGGCAATGATATTATTGTGCAATGGAGGCAGACAACGGGGTGTTTATCAGTTGAAATAACTGATTTTGGGGTATCCATGAAAAGCATTCCTCCTGGATCGTTTCCTGAGTTTGAGGCAGAAAATGGGCGAGGATGGTGGATTATTAATGCTTGTGTGGATGAATACTATTACAAAGTTGTGGAGTTTATCGAAAGAGAGCGGGTTTGTACGCCATCACCCAAAGATGAAGCCTTTGATGCTATATCAGTCACGTCGTCCAAAAATACGTTGACTTTAATCAAACACTTTTAACAGTCCGGATAATTCACACACAACCTTACACTTATTAACTATTTGTGTTGTAAGTGTTTTTATAATTTAACCAGGAAATTTTTATGATTCTACATGAACGAAAGCATAATGATATTGACATTATAGAATTATCGGGTCGCTTTATTATGGCAGATACGCCGGAAGTGCGGATTCGTTTGACTAGTTTGATAAAAGGGGGGGGCGGCAAGCTTATTATAGACTTGGAAAAAGTCACCTTTATTGATTCTAGTGCTTGTGCAGTGCTCATCTCAGCATTTAAAAATATGCAAATAAAATCAGGACACCTGGTTTTAGTGACCAGCCCCGTTGTTCAGTCATTAATTGAATTGACTCGCTTACATACTATTTTTGAAATTTCACCCAATTTAGCCAGTGCGTTGGATGCTTTGGAGTCAAAATAATAGTGGGCAATAAGAATAAGATTTTGAGTTATCGACTTAAGCTGGGATACGGTGTGAGCTTTAACTTTAAACAGTCCCGCCTTAAGTGGATGGCTTATCTGTTTAACTGTTAATACCCATGTCTGAAAACTATTCTGAAAACTATTCAATGGAACGTGATTATTCACTGGATGCTCTGAAAGTTCCGCCCAATTCTATACAAGCCGAACAATCTGTCTTAGGTGGTTTGATGCTTGATAATCAAACCTGGGATTCGATTGCCGACAAAGTAGTTGAGACCGATTTTTATCGGCGTAACCATCAGCTTATTTTCAGAAAGATTGAAGAGTTGGCAGAAAAACAGATTCCTTTCGATGTCATTACCTTATCGGATGCTTTAAAAGCCATTGGGGAACTGGACAATATCGGTGGGCTGGGTTATTTGATTATGCTGGCAAAGGACACCCCCAGTGCCGCCAATATTGTTGCTTATGCGAATATTGTTAGAGACCGTTCAGTCTTACGCCAATTGATTCATATTGGCACAGAAATTTCAAATTCTGCTTTTAATACTGAGGGACGTGATACGGCTGAGTTATTGGAAAATGCAGAACGACAAGTTTTTCAAATAGCCGAGCAACGACAAAAAGGGCAGGGTGGTGGTTTTGTATCGATAAAATCTCTGCTTGCCCATGCCGTCAATAAGATTGAAACCTTATTTGAGCAAGAAGGGGCTATTACGGGTGCGAGTACCGGATTTGCCGATTTTGATGAATTAACCTCCGGCTTACAACCGGCTGATTTGATCATAGTGGCCGGTAGGCCTTCTATGGGTAAAACCACTATTGCCATGAACATGGCTGAAAATATTGCCTTAAAAAGTGATAAGCCCGTAGCTGTTTTTAGTATGGAAATGCCTGGCGATTCTTTAGCTATGCGAATGATGTCTTCATTAGGCCGAATAGATCAAAATAAAGTCAGAACGGGTAAGTTAGACGATGATGATTGGCCTCGCTTAACATCCGCCATTAACCTTCTGGCGGGTACCCAATTATTTATTGATGATTCACCGGCACTAACGCCGACTGAAGTCCGTGCAAGAGCAAGACGTTTAGCGCGGGAACATGGCCAGTTAGGATTGATTGTGGTGGATTATCTGCAATTAATGCAATCTCCGTCCAGTGGTGATAATCGGGTACAACAGATTTCTGATATTTCCAGAGGCTTAAAAGCGCTGGCAAAAGAATTGAATGTACCGGTTATTGCTTTATCACAGTTAAATAGAAACTTGGAACAACGCCCTAATAAACGTCCAGTGATGTCTGATTTACGAGATTCAGGCGCTATCGAGCAGGATGCCGACCTGATTGTTTTTGTGTATCGTGATGAAGTGTATAACGAAGACAGTCCTAGTAAAGGCATGGCTGAACTGATTATTGGAAAGCAACGTAACGGACCACTAGGGACAGTGCATCTTACCTTTTTGGGACAATATACCCGTTTTGAGAATTCTACGGGTCATTCTTATCCTTCTGGAGATTATGAATGAACCCTGCGGCTTATGCTGTTTTAAATTTAGAAGCGGCGCAACATAATTTGCAAAAAGTACGTAGCTACGCTCCCGGCTCAAAAATCATGGCGGTAATTAAAGCCAATGGCTATGGGCATGGTTTGTTACGTATAGCTGATGCCTTACAAACGGTTGATGGTTTCGCAGTGGCACGGGTAGATGAGGGTGTACGTTTACGTAGAGCAGGCATAAAAAGTCGTATTGCTGTTTTAGAAGGCTTTACCTGCACTGAAGAATTAGATGAACTCACGCTTTATCAATTAGATGCGGTAGTGCATTCATTTCAACAGGTTGAAATATTTGAAAGCAGGGCAGAGCAACAGCAGATTGCTATCTGGTTGAAAATGGATACAGGGATGAATCGATTGGGTTTTAAAGCTGCTGAGTTTGAGTCTGTTTATCAACGGTTAAAGCATTGCTCTATAGTTCATCAGCCTATCAATCTAATGACGCATTTAGCCAGTGCGGATGATATGCATGACGCAACGACGCTAAAACAAATCCACTTATTTCACAATACGGTGGCAACGATTGAAACTGATTTAAAGTTTAGGAACGAGTGCAGTATTGCAAACTCTGCGGGTATTATAGCCTGGAAAGAAGCGTTAAGTGACTGGGTTCGTCCTGGCGTTATGTTATACGGTATTTCTCCTTTTCCAGAGAATACCGGTAAAGACTTAGGGTTAAAACCTATTATGAGCCTACATTCCCGGTTGATTGCGGTGAAGAAATTAGCAGTAGGTGATAAAGTCGGTTATTCAGGTACTTGGGTCTGTAAGAAACCAACCACGTTAGGCGTTGTTGCGGTCGGCTATGGTGATGGTTATCCGCGTTATGCCAAAGTGGGTACACCCGTATTAGTCAATGGTCAACGGGTGCCTTTGATCGGTAGGGTATCAATGGATATGATAACCGTTGACCTTGAAAGCCAGACACAGGCAAAACCGGGCGACTCAGTAACTCTTTGGGGTGATGATTTAGCCGTTGAAGAAATTGCCCAGTGCGCTGACACTATACCTTACACACTAGTCTGTGGCATTACCCAGCGTGTACAGCTTGTCGAAAAATCAAATCCAGCTTCTAAATAGTAGCCATACGCAAACATTAGTCACAAGATTTTTATTGTAAAATGCAAATTCCATTCTACCTGGGTTCTATGATATGAATAATGATTTATTTCTCTATGATATTGAACGCTTTAAGACTGTTGCCTCAGATGATACTGTCAAACAGGGCTTAGCGTATTATTCTGAGAATAGAGTCTTTGCGCTGGACGTGCAAGATAATTTATTAACCGCTCAAGTAGAAGACGAAGATGTTGATAATCCCTATTGGATAGAACTGACCCAGGATGAAGACAATAATCTCATTGTCAGTTGTGAGTGTGCGGAGCCGGGTGTCTGTAAACATGCCATTGCTGCTCTGTATAGCTACGCAGAACACTTTGGTTATGATGATAGCAAGATTTTAGGCAGTGCCGTCGAAGAGGCTATTTTAGAACGGACAAAGAAAGGCCGGAATGAAGTTAATGTTAAGTTAATCAGTGGTAATTTAGGTTTTGGTATTTGGCAAGCGACCTCTATTATTTCAACGACTCACGCTAAGAAATCCTATCAAGTACACATTCGTTCACTGGATCAACGACTCAATTATTGTACCTGTCCAGATTTAGCGATTAATCGTTTAGGTACCTGTAAACATATTGAAGCGGTGTTACATTTCGCTAAGAAAAGACCCGGTTATAAAGAGTTAAAAGCAGCGGGTTCACCACTGTCCTTTGTTTATCTGACTTGGGAATCAGCCACTCGCCCCATCATTCGTTTATATAAAACCGTGCAGATTGATGCCGATGTGTTGGCGTTATGCACAGAATACTTTAATGAAGACGGTATTTTTTGTGGTCGTTTACCTGAAGACTTCTTCCGTTTTGCTGATCAACTTTTGGGGCGAGAAGATATATTCGTTGGGGAAGATGCGCTTCAGTATGCACGTCAATGTGCAGAAGATGCAGCACAAGCGGTGCGATCTCAACAAATTACTCAAGACATTCTACGGGCTAATGGCGTTTTGCCCGGTATTAAAGCCAGGCTGTTTCCTTATCAAACAGAAGGCGTGGCTTTTTTAGCATCACGCGGTCGGGCTTTATTGGCGGATGATATGGGCTTGGGGAAAACCCTGCAAGCGATTTGTGCGGCTTCCTGGTTAAGTGAGCATGCGGGAGTAAAGAAGATTTTAATTATCTGTCCGGCCTCATTAAAACATCAATGGGCTCGAGAGATTGAAAAGTTTACTTCGCATTCAGTACAAGTCATTCAGGGTGCCGCAGAAAATCGCAGTGTACAATATCGGGCCGATGCACTCTTTTTTATCGCTAATTATGAATTGATTCTTCGGGATCAAAGTGTTATCAGTGAAATGCTAAAGCCTGATTTAGTGATACTGGATGAAGCGCAACGCATCAAGAATTGGCGTACGAAAATGGCTTCAACTATCAAGCTGATTTCTTCACGCTATGTGTTTGTGTTGAGCGGTACTCCGCTAGAAAATAGACTGGAAGATTTATACAGTTTACTGCAAGTGGTTGATGCCCGAGTACTCGGGCCTTTATGGCGGTGTTTGTTAGAGTTTCATGTCACGGATGAGCGGGGTAAAGTGATTGGATATCGGAACTTGTCAGAATTAAGACGGCGCATTGCTTCAGTGATGTTAAGGCGTAATCGGAGTTTAGTGAGTGACCAGTTGCCCGATAGAACCGAAGTCTGGCTGGATATTCCTTTAGATAAGAAGCAGGTTGAATTACATAATTCAGCCATGACAGCCGCTGGATTATTAGCCAAGATAGCGAAACGTCGACCGTTAACACCGGGAGAACAAAATCGGATGATGTCCGCCTTGCAACAGGCGCGGATGGCGTGTGATGCAGCTGGACTGGTGGATAAAGAAACGCAAGGTTCACCTAAACTGGATGAGTTGGCGCGTTTGTTAGAAGAACTTTGTTTACAAAGTAACTGTAAAGTGGTGATCTTTTCCCAATGGGCGTTAATGACAGAAATGGTGCAGTCATTAGTGGTATCTATGGGATTGGGTTGTGTGCGTTTACATGGCGGTGTGCCGACCCACAAACGTGGCGAACTGATGGATAAGTTTCAGCAGGATGATGCTATTCAAGTATTTATTTCTACGGATGCGGGGGGTATTGGTTTAAATTTGCAATCAGCGACGGTGTTGATTAATTTGGATATGCCCTGGAATCCTGCGGTTCTTGAACAACGCATTGCGCGTATTCACCGCTTGGGACAAAAACAAAAGGTACAAATATTTTTGTTGTTGGCAGAAGATTCTTATGAGCAACAAGTCGCTAGGCTGGTCAAAGGTAAGCGGGATTTATTTGATAACGTCATCAGCCCAGAAGCCACCGAAGATGTGGTGGGCGTTTCTAAAAAATTATTGCAAGTCTTGATAGATAATTTGATTTCTGACGAACCTGCGCGTACTGCTTCTACTGAGGCGGATGCCAACCCGTCTATTGATTCCGATACAGCTGTTGATACGCCTAGCACCAATGACATCAGGCCGCCTGATACCTTGGGAGATGAAGAAGCAGTCTCGACGGCTACTGAAGCGGTGGTCGTTAAAAAATCGAATAGTGAAAGTATTGATGATGAAACCCCCATTCGGCGGATGATAGAGAACATACAGCAGACCCTCAAGGCACGTATTGTGCGTATCATGGGTGCGGGGGGTGGCTTATTGGTGGTGGTTAATCAGTCTAGCGAAAGTGATGAAGAAGAGGCTGGCTATTTATCTGAACCCGGCGTGCCTGTGGCTATTATTGATGCTAAAACCTTGGCGAGTTTACAACGTTTAGGTACGGGTTCGCCTGTTGCAGAATCACGCTTACTGTTTGAACCCGACGAGGTCGAACAAAAAACGATTAGTCCACTCTTTAAGTCAGCAGAAGCAAAACTGCGTTCTGCGGAAATATTAATGGGACAGCAAGCAACCGCCGGCGTGATGGATTTGTTGGCCTCTGCCATGTTAATGATGGCGGCTGATAAAGCCGGGTTGGCTCAAGTTCCCGCGATGGATGCTGCTGTACTGTGGTTGTACAGTGAAGCTTTACCCCAACAGCTATTAAATCAGGAACAGGTTGGTTCTATTGTGCGTGCCTTATCGTTAAGTCATCATTCGGAAGTGCCTTTAACTTTACTGGAGCAAGTGTTGACTGATGCGCGGTTATTATGCGCTACGGCAACGGCGCCCTCATGATAAATAACACGCCTTGTGAATTAAAAACGAGTCACAAGCAAGACACTCTTGAAGTGACTCTGGTCGGTGACTGGGTACTTGATGCAGACATCCCTTCTTTAGAACCTCTGTTAACACAAATGACGCAAGCGGGGATTAAGCGAGTGGTTTTTTCCACGAAAACCTTAGGGTGTTGGGATAGTTTGTTAATGACGGATCTTATTCATCTGATTGATCAAGGGGCGCAACAGGCTATTAACGTTGATACAACTACGTTGCCTGAAGGCATTCAAGGTTTGTTAAGTCTGGTTTATGCCGTGCCAGAGCGGGTGGGTGCAAGGCGACCGGTGACTAAAATAGCCTGTATTGAAAGTCTGGGTCATGGGGCATTACATTTCGTTAAAGAAACGCATGACTTGATTGTGTTTATTGGTGAAACAGCGCTGAGTGTTGTCGCTTTAACGCGCGGTAAAGCTCGCTTTCGCTGGCTTGATCTATGGATGAATATACAAGACTGCGGGCCATCGGCTTTACCTATTATTACTTTAATCAGTTTATTGGTGGGCTTAATTTTAGCTTTCGTAGGCGCTATTCAATTAGCCTTGTTTGGTGCACAAATCTATATTGCCAATCTGGTGGGGTTAGGGATGAGTCGGGAAATGGGCGGCTTAATGGCGGCTATTATTATGTCGGGGCGCACTGGTGCCGCCTATGCTGCCCAGTTGGGTACCATGCAGGTTAACAGTGAAATTGATGCGCTTAAAACGATGGGTTTTCAACCGATGGAATTTTTGGTGTTACCTCGCATGATTGCGCTTATTTTGGTGATGCCTCTACTTTGTCTGTATGCTGACATGATGGGTATCGTGGGGGGCGCAATGGTTACCGTTGGTTTCTTTGATGTATCTTTACTCGAATATCTACATCGTACCGCAGAGTCCGTGCACTTGATGGATTTGATGATAGGTATTACCAAGTGTGCTGTATTTGGTGTGTTGATTGCCCTTTCGGGTTGTATGAGAGGGATGCAATGTGGACGAAGTGCTTCGGCGGTGGGTGAGGCGGCGACTTCAGCCGTGGTGACCGGGATTGTTTTTATTGTCATGGCGGACTCATTAATGACCTTAATGTGTAATCGTCTGGGTATCTAGTATGACGGAAACCTGTCTGACTGTTAAAAATATGACTATGTCGTATGGGCATTTTATTATTCAACGGGATCTGGATTTTACAATTAATCGGGGGGATATTTTTATTATCATGGGTGGGAGTGGCTGTGGTAAAAGTACCCTACTCATGCATTTAATTGGTTTACAGAACCCTACCAGGGGGGATGTATTTTATGGTGAAGAGAGTCTCTGGGATGCCGATGCGTCAACACGCAAACGTATTTTGAAACGCACTGGGGTTTTATTTCAAAGTGGCGCCTTATTGAGTTCAATGACTTTGGCAGAAAATATAGCCTTACCGATTGTTGAGCATACAAAGTTGGGGGCAAAGAGAATTCGTCAAATTGTTTCTTATAAACTGGCCTTGGTGGGTTTGGCGGGATTTGAAGATTATTACCCTTCAGAAATTAGCGGAGGTATGCAAAAGCGTGCCGGTTTGGCACGGGCTATGGCATTGGATCCAGAGATTTTGTTTTTTGATGAACCTTCTGCCGGTTTAGATCCTATCAGTGCCAAGTTACTGGATGATTTAATTCTTAGTTTACGTGATAATTTGGGCGCGACGGTGGTCATGGTCACTCATGAGTTAGCCAGTATCTTTGCTATTGGTACAAACTCAGTCTTTCTGGATGCAGAGACTAAAACCATGATAGCCCGTGGTGCGCCTAAAAAACTATTAACGGAATCGACAGACTCCAAAGTACTCCGGTTTTTAACCCGTGGTGAAACAGAAAGACCAGAACATAACACTCTCAATATCAGCAGGGCAGGTATCACTCATGAGTAAACCCGTTAATCCCTATACTATCGGTGCCTTTCTGGTCGGTTCTCTGACCCTTTTAATCACGGCGGTTTTGATTTTTGGTGGGGGGCAGTTTCTCAAGAAAAAAATTGAGTACGTCATCTATTTTGATTCAGCGTTAAATGGTTTAAATGTGGGGGCGCCCGTTAAGTTACAAGGTGTACAAATTGGTACCGTAAAAGAAATTTCTTTAGAATTAAGTCAACAGGCAAAAGATATTATTAAGCCGGTGGTGATTGAAATTGATCCAACAGCGGTTTTAGATTCTGACGGTCACCCACTGCATGTAGCTAGGACCGAAGAAGACAGTAAAGAAAACGCCAGGCAATTAATTGAATCAGGTCTTAAAGCCCAATTACAAACCCAAAGTCTATTGACGGGTTTATTGTATGTGGAGTTTAATTTTTATCGTGATATGCCCGTTAAGTTAATCGGGCTTAATTATAAAGGTCTACCCGAACTGCCGTCTGTTCCAACCACCGTTGATCAAATTAAAGATGCCGCTGAAGAAGCCCTCACTAGTTTTCGTCAGTTACCCATAGAACAAATAGTTAAAGATTTTGCCGCGACGGTAAAAGAATTACGTGTTATTGTCACCTCGGATGAATTAAAAGCCGATCGTGCTGCCTTGAGTAAATCTTTAAAAGAAACCGAGTTACTGATAGCGAGTTTAAATGCTACGCTGATTCCTTTAGTCACTAACATGAATGGCGCGACAACGGATACACGGGGGCTGGTAAAGCAGTTTAATCAGGAGATAATACCGTTATTAAAATCCACAGAAAAAACCTTAGAGACCGCGACTAGCGTATTATTGGAATCTAAGCAGGCGGTAGGCTCTGTTGAGGCACTTGCAGACCCAGGCGCACCCTTATGGCAAGCTTTAGAGGCCTTACGCGATGCTGCGCAATCGACAAAAAACTTGACCGATTATTTAGAGAGACATCCGGATTCAATTCTTTATGGAAAGGAATAAACGGCTATGAAAACGGTTATTGATGGTTTGGCTCTAACACCGCGCGGTTTTATTGTAATGGGTCTGCTGATTTTAGCATTGCTTGTTAATGGCTGCACTAACGGTACAAATCCTATACAGTTTTATCGGCTGACTGCAGATGTTGATGTGACTCATACTGCTCACGCCAACAAGGTGGATCAAGGGCCCGTGATAGGCTTAGGCCCTATCAGAATTCCAGACTATTTAAATCGACCGCAAATCATGGTGGCGATTACCCCACATCAGTATTTGCTTTCTGAAGATCATCGTTGGGCTGAACATTTAGATCATAATATCTCGCTCGCTCTTTATCAGGTGCTACCCAGTCAGTTAAATACGGATAGACTGGTACGTTATCCATGGGCACAGCGACAGGTGATTGATTATCAGGTGGGTATTGATATTGTAGAGTTTAATGTCGATGCAGCCGGGCAGGCTCGTTTGATTGTACAGTGGTTTATTAAGAATAAGAATAATACGATTCTGGATAAACGCTCTGAATACCAGTTTCCTGGCTCCAGTACGGATTATGCGGTGATGGTTAAGGCTCAAAGTCAATGCCTGACGGGGTTGGGTCTGGAAATATCCCAGACCTTACGGCAGTTGATGATGGCTGATGTGGATCAAGGTGTTGTACTTCAATAACGGTAATGGACTATCGCATCATTACCCTGTATTTCCCGTTGGCAACAATGACAGATTACGTTACAGTAAATATTCGCTTTCTGCTTCTAGCCAATCCTCAATTTCGCGCCCCGGTGCAAACCCTCGACTTTCAGCTTTTAAATAGGCAAGCTCAGCAATTTTGGCATTATGATCGGGTAGGCAGATCACATCGTTGGTTACTTTTAAATCTGGATTAAGTTCAGCGTTGATCTTGGACATATAGTACCCCTAATAAATTGATTATTTAATGAAATTTAAATCCTATGGCTACATAATTAATAAGCCAAGGCCATTTAATCACATCAATTGGATAATTAATATTAGTATAACTACCTATAACTCATCCGGTCAGTTATCTGTAATCGTTGTCAACACATCACTATTCGATGGCGGAACATCATCAGTTTATAACGTCTACATCAATTGCTCTTTTAGCATGATCATCAATTCAGAAAAATGTTGTACCTGCATTTTTTTCATCACACGGGATCTGTGTATTTCTATCGTTCGACAGCTTATATCTAACATTGTTGCCGTTTCTTTATTCGAATAGCCCTTAACAATACAGATTAAAACATCTTTCTCCCTCAGTGTTAGTGACGCCATCCGTTGTTTAATGAGTTCATATTCACTCGTCTTTGCTCTGTTTTCAAGATCACTTTTTATGGCTTCCTCAATACGTATCAGTAATATGTCATTATCAAAAGGTTTTTCAAGAAATTCTATAGCGCCACTTCTAAACGCTTTTGATGAGTCTAACACTCTGGAATGACCACTGATGAAGATGATGGGGATTTCAATCTTTCTTGCCAATAAATTGTCCTGAAGCTCAAGCCCACTCATCGGTTGCATCCTGACATCGAGTATCAGGCATCCGGGACGCATATTGTTATGGTTATCTAAAAATTCTTTCGCTGAAAGAAAGCTTTTAACGCTATATCCCGATGCCTGGATTAAAACCGATAACGAATCACACACGGCAAAATCATCATCAACGACATAAACTATGTGAGCTGTTTTAGCGGCTGACATGTGAAACAGTCTTAATGGGTAACAAAAAATAGAAAGTAGTGCCTTCATTTGTTTTACTGGTGAAGTCCAGGATGCCCTGATGGGATTCAACAATAGATTTACTAATAGACAAGCCTAGACCCAGACCCATAATTTTTGTAGTAAAAAATGTATTGAGTATTGTATTTTTTTCACCTTCATCAACGCCTGAACCATTATCTTGCACGCTAACTTCTACTTGATTAAGGTTTCTTATACACGATTGAATGAGTAGTTGTCGCTGATTCTTTGAGTTTTTCAAAGCATCTATGCTGTTTCTTATCAAATGTAATAACACTTGTTCAATTTGTACATTGTCAATCATAATTTCAGGCATATCCTCCAGTAGATTAAGACAAATATGGATGTTGTTTCTATTGAAATCCAGCATACATAGACTGACTACTTCCTGAATCAGCATATTAATATTAGTATTAGTACGAATGGCTGCCTGGTAACTGACTAAATTTTTTATTCGGTGGATAATCTGGCCCAAACTTAATGACTGCTGATGTATTTTTAACAAAATATCACTCAATTGAGTAAAATCAGGCTTCTCTACATGCATCAAACGTAAACAGGCTTGCGAATAGTTAGCAATCGCTGTTAGTGGCTGGTTAATCTCATGCGCAATACCGGAGCCCATTTCGTCAATTAAACAAAGACGAGCAACGTGGGCCAATTCTGTTAGATGCGTTTGCTCTTTCTGCTCTTGTTGCTTCCGTAAACTGATATCACGCAGGATACCGGTGAAATAGAGTGCCCCATCAATTGAATATTTAACAATTGAAACTTCTAAAGGCAGGGTAGAGCCGTCTTTACGAATCCCATTGACCTCGTAGATTTGATTTATTAGTACCGTCGGGTCTTTCGTTATTAATTGATGGATTAACGTTTGGAATGGTTTGTTGATCTGTAAGGAGGCTATCAGGATATTAAAAGGCCGGTTAAGTAATTCTTGTTGGCTATAACCAAAGTAGGTTTCTACGGCCATATTGGTAGAAACGATAAGACCTGACTGAGCAAACGTGACAATCCCTTCCATCGAAGCATCGAAAATAGAGTTGAGCTTTGCTTCCCGTTCAGCCAGTTGTTTTTTTGACTGTGTCAGCTCGGTTATTTTTTTTGTTAAGTCCAGATTATTTTGGACAAGTTTAGCGTTCTGTTGAAAAACCTTTTCTTCCAATTTCTGATTGAGGCAGGTAATAATTTCCTGATTACGCAAGGACTCACTGACATTTTGAATGGATAAATAGAATTCTACGCCATTTTTAATGTTACGATTAACAACGCCTCTTAACACAATATAAAGCAATGGATTCTGATGTTTACATAATGACCGCGAACAGTCGATTAGTCTAAAACCCGAGCATTCAGGTTGGCGATATTCGATACCCCGGTTAACCAGTTTGACCGTTACAATTGAATCATTTTTATTATCCAGGAGATCCTTGATGAAAAAATGATAATCATCCTGGTCTGAGGAATGAATAAATGTCTCCAGTTTCTCATCGAGAAGCACTTCATTAGAACCGGTCAATAAGTGTGTCGCAGAGGGATTGGCCTGCTTGATAACACCTTGTTCATTCAGAGTCAGGTAGGCGATGGGTGATGAGTTATAACACTGTATATAATTGTCAAACGAGCGACTCAGCTTCTGAAATGTATTGTGGAGCCTTTTGCTATTCCTATGTCCAGTCAATTTATAAAGCATGTTTTCAAGTGCAATGGTGAGTCAGAATGATAGGGTAAGGATGAGTGTATGATATTTAGCTAACTAAGCATATCCGTATAAATACGTATCCATAATTTGCACCTCGGATAATATTCACTTATCAAGATTCTCAAGTATGGCTAGTAACGTGTTAAAGTCTATCGGCTTGAGTAAATAATGATCAAACCCTGCTATTTTAGACTGTTCAATATCACTAGGCTGTCCATAGCCGGTTACGGCTATCAGTATTGCATCTTGAGTCTCAGGTAATGTGCGTAAGGTTTTGGCTACTTCATAACCGCTCAGATCAGGAAGGCCAATATCCAGCAGCACAACGTCCGGGGTATTGGTTTTGGCTAGTGCGATCGCTTTTATTCCGCAGTTGGCAATGTCTACCTTATGTCCTTCGGCTTCCAGAACCATCATCAGGCTTTCGGCGGCATCGGCATAGTCATCTACCAGCAAAATGCGATATTTTGATGATATTTGGATCTTCTGGGTTTCAATGGTCGAATAGTTCATTGAAATAACCGGCAAGCGCACCGAAAATAAACTGCCCAAGCCTACGCCTCGACTTTTCGCAGTAACCGTGCCGCCATGTTTTTCAACTAATTGACTGACTAGGGTCAAGCCAATACCCAGTCCACCTTGAGAATGAGCCAGGGAGCGGTCACCCTGGACAAAAAGCTCAAAAATATCATGAATAATATCAGGCGAAATCCCGGTGCCATTGTCTTGAATTTTTATAGTAACAGTGGTCTCTTCGCTTAAAACACTTAAACTAATTTTACCACCCATTTGGGTATATTTAGATGCATTGTCAAGTAAGTTCGATATAACCTGAGACAATCTGACACTATCGCCTTTAATCCATTGGGGTGTTTGAGCGTGAGAAATGGTTAAAACCTGAGCCTTTGATACCATCAACGGGTTACTGGTTTCTACGGCATGTGCAATAATATCAGTCAGTGCTAAAGGCTCAAGTTTCAAATTGATCTTACCATGCATAATGCGAGCCAGATCCAACAGATCATCGAGAAGTCTTGCCATGTGCGTAACTTGGCGATCAACAACCTTACAAGCCCGTTCGACTAAGGGATCATTACCTTTTTGTTTATTCAGTAATTGCACCATATTTCTGATAGGGGTGAGTGGATTTCGAAGCTCATGAGCCAGTATGGCCAAAAACTGGTCCTTACGAAGATTGGCTAGTCGCAGCTTTTCAGCAATAATTTTACTCTCAGTAATGTCGGTAAGCGCAATGTGTAAAATAGTGGACGTGTCGGGTTCAGTTCTGCGTTGGCAATCAATATGAACCTGTATCAACGATTTATCGAAACACTGCATTTTTAGATCGAAACTGTGTTTATCTTCTTGGTTAGTTTTCATCACATGATAAAACAATCGATACCAGTGTTCTTTTTCAGCATCAATAACAAAGTTGGCAAAGCGCCGCTGTATGAGCTGTTTGCGCTCCAGGCCAAAAATCTTGCAACCGGTAAGATTGATTTCAGTGATCAAAGCCTCCTTTGACAGTGTCAGATAACAGATAGGTGCAAACTCGTACAGATCAACATAACGGTCTCGTGATGTTTCCAGCTCTTCATAGGCTCTGCGTAATTCGTCATTTTGCATCTCTAGTTCAATCTGATGCACGTGCAGTTCATGCAGAAGCTCTTCTGCGGAGAGCGCCAGCCGTTTAATGACCTGATCTTTTTTATCGCTCATGTATTAAGCTTTATTGATAATAATATCAGTTGCAATGGGCTGTCGTTGTTGATTAACGGACGTGCATTCATTAGCAGCATGGGAGACTCCTGCCGAGCAACCGGTTGAGCCACTAAAAAATCGTTAAAGGGTAGACCTTTTGAGACCACTTCGCCGAACAGTTCACGCAGTTCTGGAAGATTCCATTCGCCGTTGCCAAACTCATAAACAGGTTTTCCTAAAGTTTCCTCCGGCCTGACTTTAAAATACTGGTAAAAAGTCTGGTTGGCAAAAACTACCTTTAGCGCCTCATCAAGAACCAGAATGGGTTCAAGTATAGAATTGACAATACCATCGGCTAAATTAAGCGCGGCTTGCGTCGCTACGCCTTTAACACTGGCACTGATATCGGTAAACGTCAGTACAACGCCATCAATCCTGTTTTCCAGTGTACGGTAAGGTTGAATCCGCACCGACATCCAGATATTGTTATTTAGTTTTAGCTCACGCTCAAAAGGCGTTAAAGAATCAAACACGGTCTGGGCGGCTGCCAGCAGGTCAATTGACGCTACACTTGATTTAAAGTCACTTAGGGGTCTACCGACATCAGTAGTCACCAGGGGATAGATGTGTTTTGCCTCAGGCGTGAAGCTACGAATCAACAGATGTTGATCGAGAATAATAATTCCGACCTTGATATTATCCAGCAGATTTTTCATGTCGTTCTGTAGGCCAATCAGTTGTTCAATTTTAGCCTGTAGTTCGGAGTTGACCGTCATGAGTTCTTCATTAACGGATTGCATTTCTTCCTTGGAGGTTTCCAGTTCTTCGTTAGTCGATTGAATTTCCTCATTGGTTGATTGCATTTCTTCATTAGTGGATTTAAGTTCATCGACACTGGACTGATAGCCCTCGGTCAGATATGCCAAATCGTGCTCCAATTCTTCTATACGCTCTAGTTGATAGGGTTTGGTAATCCGTTTTAACAGGGGGTCAGTCGCTGGGTTTGCGATATCCTGAAAGCTAATGAGCAGGCATTGACCACCGTCCGGGTCGGATAAGGGGCGAACACTAACACTCACGGTAGTGATTCCCGTGTTAGTTTTAACTTGCATTTCACGGTTGAGTGTCGGTTTGCCTTTACTGGCAGCTGAGCGAATAGCGGCATGCAAATACAAACCCTCACAGGCCATATCGAGGGCATTGAGGCTGGCCAGACCTGTCACATGGCGGAGGTATTTTTCGGTATCGCCATGCAGATAAAGGATATTGCCCAGGGTGTCAGTAATAATGGCCGCAGGCGCAAAGCATTGTAGCAGCATCTGGTGAGCCAATTCGGCATAGCTGACTGATTGGGTTTTAACCACCGCAGGCGGTTTAGATGTGTGTACTAAGGCTCTGCCTGTTGGGTTAGTCAACAGAGTGCCAGACCTAACAAAGTCATGTTTAGCCCGATAAAATTTCCATTGACGGTTGAGCGCTACAAACAAATCGGTATGATTACAGATACCCTCCGAGGGTGACAGGAAGAGTATTCCCCCCGGTTTAAGCGCGTAGTGAAAAGCGGGAATCAATTGGTTCTGTGCTTCTGGTTCCAGATAAATCATTAAGTTACGGCAGCTAATCAAATCCAGTTTAGTAAAAGGAGGGTCTTTAAGAACATTCTGAATGGCGAATATCACCATTTCGCGAAGTTGTTTCTTGACGCGATAGCCGGTTTCCTCTTTTATAAAAAAGCGCCGTAATCGTTCTGGATTAACATACTGAGTGATCGTGAGGGGATAAATACCGGCACGGGCAATATTGATGACGTCATCATCCAGGTCGGTACTGTAAATCTGAATCTTGAAGACCTGATGAGTCACCTCAAGCAGCTCGCTCAATAAAATCGCAATGGAATAGGCTTCTTCTCCAGTAGCGCAACCGGCCACCCAGACTCTGAACACATAGTCATCGGGTTTATCATTGCACAGTGAGGGCAGGATATTTTTCTCCAGCACCTCAAAGGCCTCGGGATCACGAAAAAAATTGGTCACATTGATGAGTAGCTCCTTAAAGAGTAAGTGCGCCTCGGAGGTATTTTCCTTAAGATAACGGGTATAGAGTTCAATGTTTTCTATATTGTGCTGTACCATTCGACGCTCAATACGACGCCCAATGGTGCTTTTTTTGTAGCGTGAGAAGTCGTTACCGGTAACCGTAAGCAACTGGTTTAGTACGCCATTTATACCGCTTATTACCTTAGACACAGGCTGTGGTTTAACAGGAGCAATTAAAGTACGGGCAAAAGGGCTTAGCAATGCTGACATTTTCTCAACAGGCAGAATATGGGTGACGTAGCCTGCTTGAATAGCATGAGTGGGCATGCCGTCAAACTTGGCATCAGTTGGTTCCTGAGCAACGGTAATACCGCCAACACCCTGGATAGCCTGTAATCCAAGTACTCCGTCGGTGCCAGTGCCGGACAGGATAATGCCGACCGCCAAGTTTTGTTGGTCATCAGCCAATGAACGCAAAAAACTGTCTATCGGCATGCGCAATCCCTGCGGCTCTTCAGGCATTGAGAGTTGTAAACAACCCCGAGAAATAATCATAACTCGGTTAGGCGGTATGATATAAACGTGGTTAGGTGCGATTTTTAGCTCATCGACGGCTTCCACAACCGGCATTATCGTAGCACGCTGCAAGATTTCAGCCAGCATTGAGGGATGTGTAGGGTCAAGATGCGAGACCACCACAAACGATAAGCCACTATCAACCGGGAAGTTCCGAAAAAATTGCTGTAGTGCTTCTAAGCCACCTGCCGAAGCGCCAATTCCAACGATGGGAAAACCGGTTGCCGGTTTTTTGGGGTTTATCTGAGCGGGCATTTTTTTGAGCCTATAGTCTTTGAGAAATTAAACATCCATAACGCGAAGCTATAGTTCATAGGGTAACAACCTAAAGGTGGAGTAAAATAGCTTTAGCTGTTTTTGCAGGCAGTAGCTGAGGTCATTGATGGTCAATAGGGTAAAAATATCGGTGCTATGATCAGCTTAAATTTCTAATGCATCAGTCCCGTTACTTTTGAATAATTCGGTAATTGATTATCCAGTTGTTGAAGTAATTCTAGTTTCCTAGCGTCACCGATGGGTATTGAGGTAGAGTTTGGCATACGTATAAGTCCTTATTTGTGGTGGGCGTTTTTGTCTGTATACTGGCTTGATCGGTTCATCATGCGCGTATTGCATCAAAATAAGCAATGTTTATTTAATAAGATTTACATGTCGTGCCGTAAAAGCGAGGGTTTTAGCCTATTTAATTGGTTGAGGTGATAATTAAACGGGTTATTACGACACGTATACCGGTTGACGTGCCTTAAGAATCATCAGAGAAGAAAAACTCCTGGTGCTTGATCCTTTTTACAGGCAATACCAGCTTAAAGTGCGTTATCGATTGATTCCATTTGTTATTTAACTTGATCGATGTAAGATGAGTTCTAAGACTAACTTACTGCCAAAGTAAGCCAATAACAGCAGTATAAAACCAATCAAAGTCCATTTTACGGCTGTTTGTCCACGCCACCCATAAAGGCGTCGGCCTGTTAGAAGCCCAGTAAAGATAATCCACGCGAGTATTGATAACACGGTTTTGTGGACAAGGTGTTGGGCAAACAAATCCTCAATAAATAAAAAGCCACTTGCCAGAGAAAGGGTCAGAAACAAAATGCCTGCGCCCACCATTTGAAACAACAAAGACTCCATGGTTTGTAATGGCGGTAATGATTGAATAAAACGCTTGGGTGGATGTCTTTTTAGCTGTTGCTCTTGAAGTGCCAATAAAATAGCTTGCAGTGCAGCGATATTCAACAGGCTAAAAGCAATAATGGAGCTTAGGATATGGACGCTCATTTCCCAGGTATAATGTGAAAGGGATTGAATCTGATGGGAAAAATTAAGTTCCAGAGCTAACATGCCCGCCGCAATTGGAAAGATAGCCGACCCTAGCATTTCAACGGGTTTATTAAGACTGGCTATTAATAGAAGCCAGACAACAATCATGGCAATCAATGAACCTGTGCTAAAAAAACTAAAGTTAAAACCGTTGTTTTGCTGAAATAATAGTCCGGTATATAAAAGGTGTGTCGTGGCTGCTGTCCATCCCAGATAAAGGGCACTGCGTTGCAAGCGACGTTGATCAAAATCCTTGATTATTAGCAAAGTACTGATGAGGTAAGCACAAATAGATAGAGTGGCTATTGCAGTGGCGTTCATGGGTTTATGATTAATTTTTGTAAAAAACAGAGTTTGCTAAGTTTATACAGTCTACAGTGTTTAAAGGCTTCTGTTATTGCAACGAGTGCAAAGCGTTTCCTGTATATGGTAATATATTGGATTAAATAGTCCTAGCGCATTTGTACCAGCGGGTAGTTTCCTTAGTTTAAACCACAAAGACCTCGATATGTTTGATAATTTAACCGATAGATTAAGTAGTACGCTTAAAAAACTTAAAGGTCAGGGACGCCTGACTGAAGGTAACATTAAAGATGCCTTGCGTGAAGTGCGTATGGCTTTACTTGAGGCTGATGTATCGTTGTCAGTGGTTACCGATTTTATTGCGCGTGTTAAAGAAGGGGCTTTAGGTCAGGAAGTACAAGCTAGCCTGAGTCCCGGTCAAGCGATGATCAAACTGGTTCAGTCTGAGTTGGTTAAAGTCATGGGGGCGGCTAATGAAGGTCTTAACTTAAATGCCGTGCCCCCCGCCGTCATTTTAATGGCGGGCTTGCAAGGGGCAGGTAAAACAACCACGGTTGCTAAATTAGGGCGTTGGCTGCAAGAAAATCAAAAGAAGAAGGTCGGTGTGGTCAGTGCTGACGTTTATCGTCCGGCGGCGATTAAACAGTTGCAGGTGCTGGCTAATGAGCTGAATCTGGACTTTTTTGAAAGTGATTTAACGCAACAGCCCGTTGATATTGTCAGAAATGCAATTGATGCCGCCAAGAAAAAATTCCTGGATGTCATTATTATCGATACTGCAGGTCGCTTGCATATTGATGATGAAATGATGGGTGAAATTAAAGCCCTGCATGCTGCGATTAACCCCGTCGAAACATTATTTGTCGTTGATAGTATGACGGGACAAGATGCGGCTATCACAGCAAAAGCCTTTAATGATGCATTACCCTTGACCGGTGTTATTTTGACCAAAGCGGATGGTGATGCACGCGGCGGTGCGGCATTGTCTATACGCCATATTACCGGTAAGCCCATTAAATTTATAGGGGTTGGTGAAAAAAGCAATGCCTTAGAACCTTTTTATCCTGATCGTGTGGCCTCTCGTATATTAGGTATGGGGGATGTGCTGGGTCTTATTGAAGAGATTGAACAAAAAGTTGATAAAGAGAAGGCTGAAAAGTTTGCTCGTAAAATTCAAAAAGGTAAAACCTTCGATTTTGATGATTTTCGTGAACAACTACAGCAAATGCAAAGCATGGGCGGGGTTACTTCCATGTTGGAGAAATTACCTGGGATGAATAACATGCCTCAGGAAATGAAAGATCAAGTCAATGATAAGGCCTTAGCCCGTCAGATTGCGGTGATTAATTCAATGACCTTTCAAGAAAGGCGTGATCCTGATTTAATTAAGGGGAACAGAAAAAAACGTATTGCCGCAGGTTGTGGTCAACAGTTACAAGATGTTAATCGTATTTTAAAGCAGTTCCTGATGATGCAAAAAATGATGAAGAAGTTTAAATCAGGGAATATGGCGAATATGGCGAATATGGCACGCGGTATAAAAAGCAATATGCGTGGCATGAGAAGGTAAGTTTTTTACTGACTTAACAGTTAGTTACGTGATAAAAAATAACTAAGTGCTGAATATTTCCAATTTATTCTTCACTTATGGAAAAATTCGCGTAAAATACGCAGATTAACAATGATCAAATGTATTTGAGGATATTAGATGGTAACCATTCGTCTTTCAAGAGGCGGCGCTAAAAATCGCCCTTTTTATCACGTTGTAGTAACTGATAGCAGAAGTGGTCGTGATGGCCGTTATATTGAACGTGTTGGCTTTTTTAATCCATTAGCCCGTGGCAACGAAGAAAAATTACGCTTGGACAGTGAGCGCGTAGACTATTGGAAATCCAATGGTGCGCAACCTTCTGACCGTGTTGCAAAATTAATTAAAGACGCAGTTAAATCTGCCGCTTAATCTGTTGTCCAAGCTACAACATATAAACGTTGGGAAGGTTTCTGGCGTTTTTGGTGTTAAGGGCTGGGTAAAAGTATTTTCTTTTACCTATGATAGAGAGAATATCATACATTATTCCCCTTGGTTATTAAAGAAAGACAATGAAACCAAGTCGTTTAATGTCACTGATGGTCATCTTCAAGGTAAAGCCGTTGTCGCTCAGCTTGATGGCATTAATGATAGGGATGAAGCAGCGAGTTTAATGGGATGGGATATTTTTATCTCTCCTAATCAATTACCCAAAGCAGCAAAAGATGAATATTATTGGTCTGATTTGATTGGTTTGCGTGTTGAAACAAATTTAGGTGTTCAGTTAGGCATTGTTGAAAGTTTATTAGAAACCGGTGCAAATGATGTTGTTATTGTTAAAGGAGAGCGTGAGCGAGTGATTCCGTTCTTGCAGGGACAAACAATAGTCAATATTGATTTGGCTGTAGGGATAATGGTTGTGGATTGGGATCCTGACTTTTAATTACGTTGATGCGTTTTGATGTCGTCACACTATTTCCCGAAATGATAACAGGCGCTGCAAGTTACGGTGTAACGGGCAGAGCGATTGAGCGTGAAATAGTGAGTTTGTCGGTATGGAATCCTAGAGATTATACTTGCGATAAGCATAAAACGGTTGATGATCGCCCCTATGGCGGTGGTCCCGGCATGGTTATGAAGTATCAGCCTTTGCATGATGCGGTGAAGCAGGCAAAGTTGGCAGGCAGTGCAGCAGCTAAGGTTGTTTACTTAAGCCCTCAAGGTAAGCCCATTACACAACGCTTATTATCAGAAGCTTGTCAGATCCCTCAATTGATTTTGGTTGCGGGTCGCTACGAGGGCGTTGATGAGCGCTTTGTTAACAGGGATTGTGATGAAGAATGGTCAGTCGGTGATTATGTCATTAGCGGTGGTGAGCTGGCGGCTTTGGTAGTGATTGATGCGATTACCCGTTTGTTACCGGGTGTTCTCGGCCATGAAGAATCGGCACAACAAGATTCTCATATCAATGGACTGTTGGATTACCCGCATTTTACCCGGCCTGAGCAACTTGAAGGCTGTTCAGTACCTGACGTGCTGTTGAGCGGTCATCATGCTGATATTAATAGCTGGCGTATGAAGCAGGCACTCGGTAGAACGTGGCAAAGACGGCCTGATTTATTAAAGAATATGAATTTAAGTGCAGAACAGAATGATCTGCTGCAACAATTTAAAAGTGAAGTTGAATAGGGTGTGGTGATGAGCAATATTATTGAAGTATTGGAAAGAGAGCAACTAAGACAGATTCCTGAATTTAATCCAGGTGATACTGTTGTGGTTCAAGTTAAAGTTAAAGAAGGCGAGCGTGAAAGAATTCAGGCTTTTGAAGGCATCGTGATTGCAAAACGTAATCGTGGATTAAATTCTGCTTTCACTGTTAGAAAGATTTCACATGGCACCGGTGTTGAACGTGTTTTCCAGACTCACAGCCCTTTGATCAGTGAGATTACTGTCAAACGTCGTGGTGATGTCCGTCGTGCTAAATTGTATTATTTACGTGATCTAACTGGTAAAGCGGCTCGTATTAAAGAAAAACTTTAAGTCTTTTTTGTTATACGGTCGAAAAAGGCAGCTTATAGCTGCCTTTTTTTATGCTTGACGCTGTCTTCAGAACACACGTTAATACGTGATCTATAAAAACATAATTCTATTTATCCTTTAAACAATGACCAAACAAGAAAAATCTTTAACAATGACAGTCCTGATGACACCGGATATGGCAAATTTTTCGGGTAATGTGCATGGCGGCTCTTTATTAAAATTGTTGGATCAAGTGGCTTATGCGTGTGCGGCAAAATATTGTAAAAGTTATGTAGTCACTGCCGCATTAGATCAGGTTTTCTTTAAGCAACAAGTCAATGTCGGTGAGTTAGTGACATTTTTTGCCCGTGTTAATCACGTGGGGCGCTCCTCAATGGAAGTCGAGGTTAAAGTGGTTGCAGAACATTTAAGGACGCATGAAAAAAGACACACGACTTCATGTTTCTTTACCATGGTAGCTATTGATGAACAAGGTAAATCGTTTGAAGTCCCTCGCTTACTATTAGAAACGGAAGCGGAAAAAAAGCATTATGAGGCGGCTGAAATGAGACGCGCCATGCGTCAGGAAAGTTTAGAAAAAAGTCGCGCACTTTATGATGAGATATGTGAGGATGAGTTTTAAGTGGCGCTACCCGATAACTTTGAACAACTGCCTTTAAAGGATTTTGCAGAGAAGGCGTATCTGGATTATTCCATGTACGTTATTCTTGACCGCGCCTTACCGCATATTGCCGATGGTTTAAAGCCCGTACAACGGCGCATTGTGTATGCAATGTCAGAGCTGGGGTTAACGGCGACTGCAAAGTATAAAAAATCTGCGCGTACCGTAGGGGATGTATTGGGTAAATATCATCCGCATGGTGATTCGGCCTGTTATGAAGCCATGGTGCTGATGGCACAAAACTTTTCCTATCGGTATCCATTAGTAGATGGTCAGGGTAACTGGGGTTCGCCTGATGATCCCAAGTCTTTTGCAGCCATGCGTTATACGGAATCTCGGTTAACTGCTTATGCCAATTCGTTGTTAAGCGAGTTAGGGCAGGGCACTGTTGAATGGTCGGATAATTTTGATGCGACTTTAAAAGAGCCGGTATTACTGTCAGCCAGATTGCCCAATATTCTGCTCAATGGCACAATGGGGATTGCCGTAGGGATGGCAACGGATATCCCCCCGCATAATCTGCGTGAAGTAGCAGCGGCTTGTATTCAATTATTAGATGAACCTGATAGTACTTTGGAAACACTATTTAAGTTTATCAAAGGCCCTGATTATCCAACCGAGGCAGAAATTATTACTTCTGCCGAAGAGATACAAAAGATGTATCTGACAGGGGGCGGTTCGATAAAAATGCGTGCTATTTATGAGCAGGAAGAAGGCGTTATTGTCATAACCGCCTTGCCTCATCAAGTATCGGGCGCAAAGTTCATGGAGCAAATAGCCGCGCAGATGCTGGCGAAAAAATTACCAATGATCGAAGATCTTAGGGATGAGTCAGATCATGAAAATCCTACCCGCTTATTAATCATTCCTAAATCCAAGCGTATTGATGTCGATGCGGTTATGTCGCATTTGTTTACCACGACGGATTTAGAAAAAAGCTATCGTGTCAATATGAACATGATAGGCTTGGATGGCAGGCCAAAGGTGAAAGGTCTAAGAGATATTCTGGTTGAATGGCTGAGTTTTAGAACTGAAACAGTAAGAAGACGTCTTCAATATCGATTAGATAAGGTGTTAGCAAGACTACATATTCTGGATGGCTTATTAATAGCGTATCTGAATATTGATGAAGTGATTGCCATTATTCGTCATGAAGACTATCCTAAGTCTGTTTTAATGCAGCGTTTCGGCTTAACGGATAGCCAGGCCGAGGCGATATTAGAGTTAAAGTTGCGACACCTTGCCAAGCTTGAAGAGATGAAAATTCGGGGCGAACAAGATGCGTTAGAAAAAGAACGGGCTTCGTTGGAAAAGACGTTGGCTTCAAAGCTGTTATTAAATCGTTTAATTCGAAAAGAGATTGAACGCGATGCCGAGTTATATGGTGATGAGCGTCGTTCACCTATTGTTTCAAGAGAGGCGGCTGTTGCCTTAGAAACCAATGCTTTAATTAGTAACGAGCCGTTAACGATTATCCTGTCCCAGAAAGGTTGGATAAGAGCTGCTAAAGGCCATGATATTGAGGTAGAAAGCTTAAATTATCGGTCGGGTGATAGTTTTCTGGATGCAGTAAAAGGGCGCTCAACGCAGTCGATTTATTTGTTGGACCCAACTGGGCGAGCTTACAGTACTTCATCGCATGATTTGCCCTCAGCACGTACTCAGGGCGAGCCTTTAACAGGACGGTTAAATCCTCCGTCCGGTGCATTATTTACACATTTATTAACGGGTAACCCTGCGGATTGGTATGTGTTAGCCAGTCATTATGGGTATGGTTTTAGGATTCAGTTAAAAGACTTAGCCAGTAAAAATAAAGCCGGTAAATTACTTATTACGTTACCTGATGGGGCTAAAGTTTTAAAACCGGTGCCTGTTCAAGACGAGTCGGAGTTATTGGCGGTTGTTACTCTGCAAGGTCGATTACTGATTTTTCCTGTGGCGGATCTACCGGCATTAGCGCGAGGTAAAGGTAATAAGCTGATACAAATCCCTCTATCAGATTTACAGTCGGAAAAAGATTATGTCATTTCAGTCTTATCCATACCCACGAACACTACGTTAAAAGTGCTTTCGGGTAAGCGCTTTTTGCTATTGAAAACAGCTGATATAGCGCATTACACGAGTACTCGTGCTAAACGGGGCGTTGCTTTGCCTAGAGGTTTTCAACGTGTTGACGGCTTGGAATGTGAGTTATAAATATGAGTAGCGTAACCCCCTTCAATTCATGACAGACATTATCAGCCCAGGCGGTATTTCATCCACCTTTAATAACAGACTTAATGGGTAAAGCACTCGCTTGCTTTAAAAGTGCGGCTGAAGTTGACGCTTTTATTCGTGCGGAGCGTGATGCGTGGGACGATTAAGGCAAGCTTTAGCAGGTCGGAAAATTTATTTAGGCGCTAATATTATTACCTCTGTCCGGTAACGATAAACCCTGATATTATCAGACCAATAATCAGCCGGTAGACCTGCTTTTTGTTTTAAATGTCGAAGGAATGTTTTGGGGTCTGGTAATTGCTCCCATACCGAAGGTAAAAAAGTGCCACGATGATAAGTTTCTTCCAAAATTAAACCGTCAACAGCCGGTTGAAGCTGATTGATTAAGTCCTGTTCTGAGGTAAAGAGTAATCGTTCTGGAACGGTAAGTAGGGACAAATGAATCTCGATATCCTTAAATTCATCTCTTGAAAGAGGAGGAAACCGAGGATCTCTAAAGGCGGCTGAAAAGGCATTTTCTGCAATATCTTTGACCAGTGGTCTGACAGCTTCTAACATGCCAATACAGCCTCGTAATTGATGATTCTTCTCTAAAGTAACAAAGCTGGCGCGATGTTCAGTTAATTCCTCAGGAAAATCAGCTAACTCGATGCTTAAGGGTCGGCCGGTCGTTAAACCATTGTCTATAGAATGCTTTGCTATCGCCATTAAACGTTGTTGATTAATCTCATTCAATGACATAAGCACCATACCCTACCACTCTGCTTTTATCGCCAGCCGTATCCCCTGAATTACGTAGATCGATGGTCTTAATGCTTAGGCTATTTTCTCTGGCGTACTTTAACAGACCACTTACAGGCACTTTGCCGCAGGCTGATCCGGGTTCAAGTTGTTCATATTGCAAATGTTCTATGATGTCACTGGTTGCTTTATCCTGTTGTCTTGCCGTCGCATAGTCATGATAGTGGCTTAAGTCTGAACTGATCACAATGAGGGTTTCATCACCCCCCCATAAGGCTTCAAGCACTTGACTGACTTCTTCAGGGGAGGCATCGCCCGCAACGATGGGTATAATTTTAAAGTCAGATAGCATGTCCTGAAGAAAAGGTAACTGGACTTCTAAACTATGTTCATAAATATGGGCTTCTTCAAGGTAATCAACAAAAGGTAAGTCTGATACGGTTTTTAGAGCCTCTTGATCAAGGCGTACCGAACCTAAGGGAGTTATAAATGAAAGCGCTTTACTTAACGCAAGCCCTTTAAAAGCAACCCGATGAGAAGGGCCTATCATGACAACACGAGTAATGCGGTCGCGTGCGGCCTTGAGTCGGCTATAGACACTGGCGGCAATAGAGCCTGAATAAATATAGCCCGCATGGGGGGCAATAATCGCTTTCGGTACGTGCGTAACAGGTTCATAATCAGCCAGAAAGTGACTCAGTATTTCATGAAGCTGTCCTGGATCTGATGGATAAAAAGTACCTGCTACTGCGGGTTGTCTGTTCATGATAAAAGCTCCCAGGTCGTAGAAAAACGTATTTAAACCGTTGTAACTCAATAGACTGCATTCTACTCTAATTGCTTGGCCACATACAAAAGACCTCAACAGTAAAGGGTGAGATGATTTAGCAAGACTTTCAGGAGCATAAAATGACTACTTTTATTACCCATGATACGGTTAAAACCCGCTACTGGCATGACTTAGGGGAGGGTCGTGTTCAGTGTGATCTCTGTCCACGCTTTTGTACGCTTCATAAAGATCAGCGCGGCTTGTGCTTTGTCAGACAAAATCTGGATAATGAAGTAGTTATGACGAGTTATGGTCGTTCCAGCGGATTTGCGATTGATCCGATTGAAAAAAAGCCCCTGAACCATTTTTTACCCGGTACACCGGTACTCTCCTTTGGAACGGCGGGTTGTAATCTGGCCTGTAAGTTTTGTCAGAACTGGGATATCAGTAAATCACGAGAAATGGATACCTTAATGAGCAAGGCTTCGCCTGAGGCTATTGCCCTAGCCGCACAGCAATATGGCTGTGATAGCGTTGCCTATACTTACAATGATCCGGTCATTTTTCATGAATATGCCATTGATACCGCACAAGCCTGTAGAAGTTTGGGTATTAAATCTGTCGCGGTTTCGGCGGGTTATGTCTGTGTTGAACCCAGAGCTGAGTTTTATCAATGGATGGATGCCGCTAATATTGATTTAAAAGCCTTTACTGAACGGTTTTATCATCAAATTACTGGCTCACATCTTGAAGCTGTCTTGGAAACCCTGAAATATATCAAACATGAAACAGCAACCTGGCTAGAATTAACAACACTCCTTATTCTCGGTGAGAATGACTCAGCAACTGAACTTGAAGCATTGACCCAATGGGTGGTCGAGAATCTGGGGCCTGATGTGCCGATGCATTTTTCCGCTTTTCATCCCGACTGGAAGATGCGAGATAAGCCGCGTACTCCCATTGAATCATTATTAATGGCCAGACAAATTGCCTTAAAAAATGGTGTACATCACGCTTATATTGGTAATGCTCATAATAAAGCCGCAGACAGTACTTATTGCCATCACTGCCATAACTTGTTGATAGGTCGGGACTGGTATCAATTGTCTGAATGGAATCTGGATGATAAAGGGTGTTGTCGTTTTTGTGGTACTGCCTGTGCCGGTGTATTTAGACCAGAGTCCGGGAATTGGGGGGCAAGATCTCAAAGAATACGGGTTGTTTAGCCCTGCTGTCATTAAGTTAAGCGCAATGGAGCGCAATTAGTAATCGAAAATGGTTTAAAACCTGGAGGGCAATAGCTTCAGCTATTGCCCAGTAAAAGTTACCTTACTCAAAACACAGAATAGAATGGCGCAAACAAAGACATTCATAACTTAATTATGGATGTCTTTTTCTTACTTTCTAATCCCATGAAAACTGATTTGATCCTCTTTTCTTTTGGTCGGCGTTGATATAACTAGCGATAGCGGCTACGGCGAAAATGGTCGATGAAATGATAAACTCTCCCGAAATAAAGCCTATTAAGCCTGTTACAAAGAGTACAGCGATTAAAATGTCTTTCGTTACGGTGCTCATGAGTTAATCCTCATTAAGTTGAACAAGTCTTCATACTGCAAGTTAACTATAGTGGAGATACTAAATGTTGACAATGTGGCTAGGTATTTATGCATTGTTTCTTTATTAGATACATTAAATTAATAGATTTTTAATGGTATTCGTTTACAATGAACCGTTTTTTGTCTATCTTTAAACATGCTTAACATCATGTGGTTTATTCAGCGGTTATTGATGGGTTAAGAAGGTGTTATGCCGTTGGTGTATTTATGAAAAATTGTTTAATGCTATTGTTACTCATTTTTTTAGCTTCTTGTACCACGCTTCCTCCTAGAAATGGCGACAACCTGTGTGCTACTTTTAAAGAAAATGAGGATTGGTACGAAGAGGCTAAAGAGTCTTCCGAAAAATGGGGCGTGCCTATTAATGTACAAATGGCTATTATGCATCAAGAGTCGCACTTTGTAGCGGATGCAAGGCCGCCTCGTACTTGGTTACTCGGCTTTATTCCCTGGTTTAGACCAACGAGTGCTTATGGCTATGCACAGGCTTTGGATGGTACGTGGGATCTTTATCTGGATGATGCCGGGAGTTGGTGGGCGGATCGTGATGATTTTTCTGACGCAGTTGACTTTATCGGTTGGTATAGCCACATCAGTCACGCCAAATTGGGAATATCCAAGTCGGATGCAAAAAATCTTTATCTTGCTTATCATGAAGGGCAGGGGGGATATCAGCGTAAGACGTATTTAAGCAAGCCCTCATTAAAGCGAGTGGCTGATAAAGTAGCTAATAAAGCCAGAGAATTTCAAAGGCAATTAAGCACGTGTGAAATCAATTAAAAATATAAGACGTTTTTTGTTAAAATATGACTTTCTTCGTTACTAAAAGGCAAATTCGTGAGAAAAATTCAAATTCAGGTTATTTCAATTATCACCGTTTTTATTATAGGGATCACTATGTTTTCAATGGCAAATGCTACTTCACCAGAAGAGAATAAAGCTGCAGGTGTTGCTTTCTTAGCAGAAAATGCTAAAAAACCGAATATTGTAACGACAGACACGGGTTTGCAATATGAGATTTTAACCAAAGGAACAGGTACTGTTTCACCTAAGGCAACTGATAACGTAACCGTACACTATAAAGGTACAACGATTGATGGAACTGAGTTTGATAGTTCATATGGTCGCGGTTCGCCGACGTCATTTCCTTTAAATCGCGTGATTCCTGGTTGGACTCAGGGCGTGCAATTAATGACTGAAGGCGCAAAGTATCGTTTTTTTATTCCTTCAGAACTCGCTTATGGTGAGCATGGCGCTGGCGGCGTTATTGCTCCCAATGCAACGTTAATCTTTGAAGTTGAGTTAATCAAAATTCAGTAATTACGCTTCACAAAGGCGTAAGACTTCAGGCAATTAGTCTGGGTCTTACGCCTTTTTTATTTAAAACCACACCTCACACTATGCCCACTTATCAATTATTTGCCACAACGCCTAAGGCGATGGAAACCATTCTCACCGACGAACTTAAGTCGCTGGGTATTAATGATATCAAGGCGACCATGGCAGGTGTGGCTTTTCAGGGTGATCTTGAAACCGCTTACCGTGCCTGTTTATGGTCAAGAACGGCCAATCGAATTTTATTGGTATTAAGTTCTTTTACTGTTAAAACGCAAGACGATCTTTACAAAGGTGTGCAACAAATCAATTGGTTTGAGCATATTAATCCTGAAGATACCTTTGCAGTGTCGTTTAGTGCAAAAAATTCTGAAGCGATTAACAATACCCATTTTGGCGCTTTAAAAGTAAAAGATGCGATTGTAGATCAGATGCGTGAGAGGTTTCAAAAGCGTCCCAGTATTGATACCGAACAACCGAATATTCGCATTAATGTTTATCTGCAAGGTGAGCAAGCCCAACTGAGTCTGGATCTTTCGGGTGAGAGTTTGCATCGTCGTGGTTATCGTGATGTAAACATTAAAGCCCCAATGAAAGAAAATCTGGCAGCAGCGATGTTGTTACGGTGTGGTTGGCCTGAAATGGCTAAACAGAAGGCGTCTCTCATTGATCCTATGTGTGGATCAGGCACCTTATTACTTGAAGCCGCAATGATAGCGGCAGATTATGCCCCCGGTTTATTACGTGAGTACTATGGCTTTACGGGCTGGAAAAAACACGATGCTGAATGCTGGAAGAAGCTGCGTATGGAAGCGTTACAGCGTCGCAAAGTCGGTTTAGAAAAGTTGCCTATTATTGTCGGTTTTGATCAAGATCGTCATACCGTTAATACAGCATTGCAACATATTGCTAATGCGGGCTTACAAAACAAGATTCATGTTGAGCGTCGGGATATTGAAGAAGCCAAGCCCGCCGATAGTTGGCCGCTTGGTTTGTTAATCTGCAATCCGCCTTATGGTGAACGTTTAGGTGATGAAGATGAAACCGCAGAGTTATATGTCAAGTTTGGTAACACCTTAAAGACTCGGTTCGTCGGTTGGAAAGCTGCGATGATTATCAGTAATCCTGAACTGGGTTTTCGCTTGGGTATACGCTCACAGAAACCCATTACTTTATTTAATGGAGCGCTTGAGTGTAAGTTATTGCGCTTTAACATTGAAGAGAATAACTTTTTTATTCCTAAAGCCAGAAATCAGGAAGAACGTATTGCCCAGGTTATGGCCATTACTACAACTCCACAACCTGCATTAAGCCCTGTTGCCGATTTAGAGCATGATTCGACTCATGACGAGGTTAAGATTAGCCCTCATCATGAGAGTGCAGTTGGGGCAGTTGATTTTGCTAATAGACTAAAGAAAAATATCAAGAAGTTATCGAAATGGGCAAAGCAACATCAGGTCACTTGCTATCGGGTTTATGATGCTGATTTACCGGATTATTCAGCGGCTGTGGATATTTATCAGGGTGAAGAAACCTGGGTTAATGTTCAGGAATATGAGCCGCCTAAAACGATTGATCAACATAAAGCAGATCAACGTTTAGCCGGTTTACTGGCAGAAATTCCAAACGTTTTGGGCGTTAACCGTGAGCAGGTTTTCTTAAAAATTCGTCGAAAACAAAGAAGCACCGATCAATATGAGAAACATGATAATCAGGGTCGGTTTCATGTTATTGAAGAAGGCGGCTGTAAGTTATTAGTTAACTTTGAAGATTATCTGGATACGGGGCTGTTTCTCGATCATCGACCTATCCGCTTACAGCTTCAAAAAGAAGCTAAAGATAAGCGCTTTTTAAATCTGTTTGCTTATACAGGCAGTGCAACGGTTCATGCGGCTGTGGGAGGCGCTAAATCGACTACGACCGTGGATATGTCGAATACCTATCTGCAATGGGCTAAGAATAATATGGCGTTAAACACTCATTCGGGTGAGCATACGTTTATTCAGGCTGATTGTCTGGAATGGTTGGCTAATCAAGCGAGTCAAGCCGATAGTCAGCATTATGATTTGATCTTTCTTGATCCGCCGACATTTTCTAATTCAAAGCGAATGGAAGATGTGTTTGATATCCAGATTGATCATGTACAGTTGATTAAAAATGCGGTGAGCTTGTTAAAGACGGGTGGTATATTATATTTCTCGACTAACTTTAGACGATTTAAAATGGACATCGAGGTCTTGGCTGACTTCCATGTTGAGGATATTACTGCTAAGACCATTCCAGAAGATTTTTCTCGAAATCCAAAAATTCATTATTGTTGGAAGATAAAGCATGGCGCGTCGAATTAAGTTATTAATCTCAGGTCGGGTACAAGGGGTATATTTCCGTTACTTTACCCAAAAGAAGGCTAAGCAGTTGGGTGTTAAAGGTTTTGCCAGGAATTTACCTGATGGACGGGTTGAGATAGTAGCTGAAGCTGATCATGAACCGATTAATCAGCTAATTGAATGGAGTCATAAAGGCCCAATTACTGCCCGTGTCGATCAGGTTGAGTTTATTGATATTGAAATCGATGAGGTTTTTACCACGTTTGAAATTAGGTAAGACTCAACTTAGATATTCTCAGGTAAGTACAAATATAATGTTCAGAACGCGGCTGGTAATATCAGTTGCTATAAATACTCACTGATTAGTACCAAGAATGATCGGCTCATTAGTGCCATTTTGAGACTGTGGATAATTTCCCTAGATGACAGGTAATCATTGATTAGCTGCCATTGAGAACCCGCAATGGGTTGTAGTGGAAGAATTGGACCAAACCAAGCTTATGCCAATATTGCGACTGAAATACCATGATTCAATTGCTGATGCAGTAGCGGATTTGGGCAAGCCGGATGAAATTGGCAAGGTTTTTACAGGATTTCAGCGGTATTTATATCAACAATCTACTTGATCACATGAAAATTGTCGGTCTAATTATTTGTAAAGCAATTTATTGAAATGTTAAAGCAGAAACTAGATCAGAAAGGTATAGAATTTCGATATATAGAAGAGGCTCCTAGCTCCTCCTGCATATTCCCAAGTGGTGAGCTGGTTAATCACGAAATTCCAGATTTTCTGCTGCACACACATACAGGAACTATTGGAATTGAAATTACAGAATTGTGTAGAGAGGGGCCGAGAGCGGTAGCTGGGAAGTTAGCTAAGATTCCGAATGCTGCTAAAGAATCTTATACCCGGAAACATGATAAGCCTGTTGATGTTAGTGTTGCGTTCTCTGATCGTGCTGAAAGTCTAAGCTTCAAAAACCTGAAAAGATCACTTGCAAAGTTTGTGCTTAATAACTCAAACAAAGATGAAACAGTTTTTACGAGGAATTTACCTGAAGGATATTGCCATATCGGGATTTTTGCACCCCTAGAACCATCAGGACGCTGGCGAGGCTTTGTTGGTTTTGATACTGTTATTACACCTAAAGAGCTTATTGAAGATCGCATTTTAGTGAAAAATAATCGTGTGCCTGAGTATCGTGTATCCTCCCCGGAAGTTTGGCTTCTCATTGTTAATGACCAAATTTTAGGAGCAGGGGAGGTTTATACAGACCCAGATCATTTGGCAACATGGAAATTCGATTTTGACTTTGAAAAGGTACTCTTGTTTTTGCGTGAACCAGGAGGGACTGGGAAGGTCTTTGAACTTCAAAATCATAAGTAAAATGACTGCTGGTGGTCTAGTTGTCGTAAGTAGCGAACTTTTTTGATTTGAATTTTAGGCTTTCAACTATGAGACATGAAATAAAACATTATCGTGACACTTACGAAGAATTTGCATCACTGTTAAGTTATGGTTCTGCCCTAATTGAAGCTCAGACCGGGCTGGAGGCGATTGATCAACGTCAATTTTATGCAGAGCGTATATTTTGTAAACTTATCTGTCATGGTATTTCGTTAAAGAGATTGTCGCCTTCAATTACCTCTACAACTTCACCAGAACTTTGGGATGTATCTTCGAATTATGCGATTGCCCGAACATTGATTGAGACTTACGAAGCTTTAGCTTATATAGCATGCGAATCGCTACAGGCTGACGAACAAGATTTTCGTATCGCTTTATGGAAACTACACTCCGAAGAACGAAGAGCTGAGATGCTTCGTTTAATTGGGACAAATAACCCTGAGGAGGTAGCCATTCAAAGGCAAGTATTTAATTTACGTGAATCAATTCTCTCCCATCCCTTCTTGCCTCAAGTTAATAAGGATTTGAGTGAAAGGCTTCGAAAAGGTGACACCCCACCATATCATCTTTCTCGAGCATTACGTGATAATCGTTCTGGGATTAATCATGACTACCATAAGGCAGTTATTATGCATCTTTCATCGCACGTACATACACATCCGTTTTCTGTGCATCAACTGTTTGAGTTTAATGCTAGACAGCCAGAATGTCTTACTCTAATGTCAATTGCTATTCAATATTCTACAGGATTTCTAGCTAAGGCAATTGTCGGCATGATTGAAATATTTACACCAAGGGTGCCCGAATTAACACCACAACAGGAAAAGGTATTGGATAGATGGGTCGAATTATTAAAAAATGGAATAAAAATGTTGTAAATTAGATGTTTATGGAGAATTTATGAGCAAATTAGATGTGGACATTCTCGAAAAGCTTAGACCAACTCAATCTAATAGAATCATAGATTTAGTTGTAGAAGCAGGTATTGATGTTTCAAAATGGAGTATCAACAAAGATGGAATTAAAGTTGAAATACCTGCTACAAATCCATCCTACTGTTCCGATTGGTCCTTTGGCGGTAATGATGAAACAACGCTTTTATGCGTTTGGCACAGATCAATTGAGGTTGAGAATGAACTTATTTTGTTTAAAGATAACTTACAGCAGAGAGCCTTAGATATAGAATTTGCTGCCGAGAAAAAAAACCCAAAGGAAAAATCAAAAGCAGCACGTCAGGCCAGACGGGCGAGAAATTTTAATAGACTAATACTTAATGCATTTCAGGCGCATCGGCCTGTTAAAGTGGTAGTGCTTGGTTCAAATATGGAAATAAAGGATAAGGATGAACCTCCAAAATATAGATTACTTGATTCAGAGGATTGGTTTGTCCACGATTATCAAATGCAAACTGGTCGTTTCTGTCTTGTGCGATCCGAGCCAGTTAAAGTTATGGTTTCAGATGCTGAATCCGATAAAATCGTTGATCAATTTTTACTTTCCAATTATGGCGATAAGCGCGATTCCACTACTTCAGTTTACATTCGTAACCCTGAAGTCCGCAAAGCGGTACTAACTCGAGCTTCTGGCGTATGTGAGCTTTGCAAAGAACCTGGATTCAGAATTAAGGAAGGCTTGGTTTTCCTTGAAACCCACCATGTAATCCCTTTAGCTGAAAATGGGCTAGATGTTGAATGGAATGTAGTCGCGATATGTCCAAATGACCATCGTAAAGCTCATTATGCAGAAAATAAGGATGATATCAGATTACAATTGAAGGCAATTCTTGTGAAATTTTACCCAGAAAAGTTTTTAAATACCAATTAGGTATGATATTAGGCCCTAATTAATAAGGCAATCCACTCCAGGGAAACAAAATTCTCCAGTCAATATTTAGCCTCTTCCAATGCTAAATGAGTCTGAAGGAGTGCTGTATTTCTAACAGAAAATGAGTCTGACAAACGCTTAAATCTCGTTCATGATAAGAGGATGAAACCTATCATGAATATAAACGACCTCAATACCATTGAACAAATGGAACAGTTTTTAACCGGCAGCCAAGCCGTCGCCTTTTTGGTTGCCAGCAGCAAGGATGAGTGCTACCTGGGCATACAGCGTACGTTGGTTAAATTCAGATACACTTCGCTGAATAAACGCTCAAAAGGCGTCGTGGTACGCTTTCTGATTAAAATTACTGGTTATTCAAGGCAGCAGATCACCCGCTTGGTTAAGCAATACCGTGACACCGGCAAGATTGAACGGCAACAGCGCACTTATCAAGGCTTTGAGCGTCTGTATACAAATGAAGACATTCGCTTGCTGGCCGCGCTTGATGAACGGCATAACACACTCAGCGGACCGGCGACTAAAAAACTTTGCGAGCGGGCTAATAGCCTCTTTAATCAAACACAATACCAACGATTAGCGGGCATATCGGTTGCGCATTTGTACAACCTCAGAAAATCTCAGTCTTATCTGCGGCAACGTTACACCTTTGAAAAAACCCGCCCCAAAGTTGCGCTGATTGGGATAAGAAAAAAACCGCGAGCCAATGGCGAGCCCGGCTTTATTCGGATTGATACCGTTCATCAGGGCGATCAGGATAAACAAAAAGGCGTCTATCACATTAATGCCGTTGATGAGGTGACTCAATTCGAAGTGGTATGTACCGTTGAAAAAATCAGTGAACAGTATTTAATGCCAGCCATTGAGCAACTTCTGGATTGTTTTCCCTTTGTTATTCAAGGCTTCCATTCAGATAATGGTTCGGAATACATTAACTACAAGGTGGCAGCGTTACTGGAAAAGCTGCTGATTGAATTTACCAAATCCCGCTCCAGGCAAACCAATGACAATGCTTTGGCCGAAAGTAAAAATGGTTCTGTGGTCAGGAAACTGTTTGGTTATGCACATATCCCTCAGCGCTGGGCACCCTTAATCAATGAGTTCAATCACAACACCCTGTTTCCTTATATCAATTACCATCGTCCCTGCTTTTTCCCCAAGACCATTACTGACGGTAAGGGTAAGGACAAGAAAATCTATCCCTATGAAGGTATGATGACACCTTATGACAAATTGAAATCGATTGAAAATGCCAAAATTTATTTGAAACCCGACATCACTTTTGAAATACTGGACAAGGCTGCTCTTAGCCAAAACGATGATCAGGCGGCTGAACAACTGCAAAAAGAACGCGCTAAATTATTTAAAACCATTAATGAACGAGACTTAAAAAGCGGCTGAGTTGTAAGGATTTATTTTTCCTTTTTCAGACTCATTTATCTATTGGAAAATACTTATTTCGGGAAAGCAGTCTGTTAAATTTCTATTTCGTGATGCCAAAAACTAGATAACTATATAATAATTAGACATGATGGACCTTCATCAGGAAAAGAAATTAGGTATTCATTAAGCGGTTTGCTTGCTATAACCCATTGGTTCTCTATGGGTTATTCTTTTGCAAAATCTTGCAGTCAAAATAGGATTCTATGATCCACAGAGCGTGTGGGTTGGAGAGTCTGTCTGTCTAAATTCTATGCCATTGAAGTGGAAAACTAAGGACTGTTCTGATGGGGAAGTCAGTAGTTTTTGGAATAAAATCAATTTTATCAATTGTTCGGCCACTTCTCGATATAAAGGAACTAATTGTATAAGAGTTGTTGAGTGTCGGTAACGGTAACATCTTGTTACTTTAATACAACAACCCAATTCACTAACAAGGCTAGCATATTTTGTAATACCTTTTTCATGAAATAAGTGTTTGATTAAAAATAACAATTGTCTCTAGTGTGATTGATAAACGTGGAAAATATAGAGAAAATTGGATTGTGGCTTTTGAAAGTGCTAAAGTGCGATCGACTAAGCATTTTCTTCAATAGGCCATATTTTAAGAGGGGCAGTTATGCAGGGTAAATCTATTGCGGCGATATATTTCATTTTGTTCTCAATTTTTGCAAGTGCTGAGGCAAATTCAAAGCCGAAAACCGCCGTTTGCAAAACATGTGCAGAATCACAGAAGTTTGACAAAGTATGCCCAGTTATAACAGCCCCTTGTTCTAGATCAAAAATATCGGAAATAGATACAATACTAGATAAGATCTATGCTGCGAAAAAACCAATTGTTTTGTACGTTCATGGACGTGGCAATGAGCCTAAAAAAACTTTGAAAGAGCATATTGTTGAAACCCTAGAGAAAGATTACGGAATTAAAGTTCTTATGTTTAATTGGAACTCCAAGGCTCTTTTACTCCATCGTCCAGTTAATGAGGCGCTAGAAGGTGGTGTGTCACTTAGGAATGTTATTGAAAGATTAGCAAAGTATCGCCTATCCAATCCTGATAAAAAGGTAATTCCGGTCTCTTTACTTGTTCATAGCATGGGAAATATTGCTTTTCGAAAAGCCATGGAAGAATTCCCAGTTGAATTAAATAGTGAACCAGTATTCACAAATATTCTAATGACTGGTTCAGATGAGGATGCCGAAGGTCACAATATTTGGGTTGAACAGTTAAAGTCTGATGGGACGATACTAATTACATTCAACGAACAGGATGGCACACTTTCTTATTCGCATCATCCAGATGGTAAATCACCACTAGGGTTAAACCCAAAGTTACCATTAGCTAATAATGCCTATTATATGAATGTTACAGGACTTGTTGGGAAAGTTCATAGGGTTTTCACTAAAGGAAAGCAACATAATCGAGTTGGAATTTGCAATATATTTACTTCAATGTTACGAGGTGAGAAGCTAACTTTAACAATTGGAAGTAATATTAAGGAGATCAAGAATGAAAGATTTCTTGTGCCAATTGATAATCAAGACACAGAGAACATGTGTTTCCAAGGCGTTAAAAATGATCCGGACGAAGAAAATGAAAAATAAAAATTTAAAATATAGATGAGTCAATTAATTTTTTTTTAAAATCAGAAGTTATAAGATTATATGGCTTCATATTTCCAGAATGGGTTACAAGGTGAAAAAATTAAAATGTTTTAATAAATTAATGTTGTTAGTTGGGGCATCCTTCATTTACCGGTTTACACTTTATGCAATTCTTGGCTTTATAAAGTCATGAAAACGGGTTTCTTTCGATGTACAAATGAACACAAACCTTCAGTTCATTGTACAATGAAGGTTT
>Ga0073936_10000810_pt1 | contig 49150 bp, 36 predicted proteins | sample AliMusrvi5mmetaG_FD_87041 | JGI IMG/M metagenome (GOLD analysis project Ga0073936, IMG submission 87041) | Freshwater lake bacterial and archeal communities from Alinen Mustajarvi, Finland, to study Microbial Dark Matter (Phase II) - Alinen... | ecosystem: Environmental > Aquatic > Freshwater >...
CTCCCGGATCATTTCAAAACCGCTGATCTCCATGGCAATTTCCACACTTATGTGCGTCTCAGACCGATGCACCCTCCGCCTGAGACGGCGATCCCATAATCCATGCTTTCACTTCATCCGGCAAGCCGCCCACCGACTCAATGCGGCAAGGTTCATCACCCGCGGCAGACGGTATATTTACATCATCGCCCGCCGTGTGATCCATCAATGCCTCAGCCAGCTTGCTGCGGTTGGATATAATGCCCAGACCTTCATCGCGATCCCATTCACCCAGGATACAATACCGGTCCTGATGTCCATTGGACCGTTTGATCACCACGCTGGTTCCCATGCCCGCCCGCGCATTGGAGAAGCTGACAAAATCAGTGCCCTTGACCTGCTCCAGATCGCTTTCCAACTCCTGCTTGCGCTGGAGCAACATGCGCTGCTGGTCCTTGGCAGACTGATACTCAAAATTTTCACGCAAATCACCATAACTGCGCGCCTGGGCGATATCACGGCTGTTGGCAGGAAGTGTCACTTCCACCAGCTTTTTAAGTTGCGCAACACGATCGCTGAAGCTGCGCCAGGAGGTCACCCGCGGCGGAACTTCTTCCTGCCGCCGGTTTTCGACACCGGTCCGAACCCAATCCAGCTCCGGATAGAGCCGCGTCACCATTACAATAGCCGCCTGCCGGTTGGTATCATTCCAATTGCGTGCCGATCGTATCCGGACCAGAAGCATTTCCCGGCGGCGGCTGTCAATTGCCTCCAGCACATTCCGCAACCAGGTGCGGTCTTCAAACTGCGTGCGAAGCTGCTTTTGAATTTTAAGGCTCGCATTGGCGGAGGGCGCATCAAAAAGGTCCAGAATGCGCAGCGCCATCTCGGCAAGGTCCGCCAGCCCCTCGTCATGAACAAACGCCAGATGATCAGCCATCCACGAAAGCAGCTCCGGCGGCGGCATACGCTGGCGAAGCACCGTATGAATCGTCTGCAGCAGATCCGGCACCCGCTCGGTATCCAGCAGATAGCGCACCACCGGGTCAAGCGCAACCGCCGAAAGCTGGGGAAACGCATCCAGCGCCATTTGCGCGGTGTCCGCCGCATTTTTTGTGGTCAGGAACTGAAGCAGACGCCCACGGTCACGCACCGGCAAATCCTCAAGACAGGTGCGGAATGTGGCACGGACAAACAGGCTGTCGAGACCGATTTTCCTTTCACCATCCAAAACGGTGCGAACCTCCGCCGGACACGGCAACCGACTCAAGGGGCCCTCTGTCAACATGAGGAACTGCCCCAGCAGCATCACATTGGTGCCCCGCACCGCTTTGATGGAGAAAGCCAACCGCTCGCACATAATCGCACCATGGGGCATTGATTCCGTCCGCGTTTCCAGTTCAGCCGCCAGCGATTCAGCCTGTTTGTAGATCAAGGCCGGATCGCGCATGATCTTGAGCGCTTCAAACCACTCATCATCAAAAGCCATGCGATTTGCAACCAACCGCAACGGATCCGCACGCCGAGCCGGAATTTCGACCGTTGAATCGTTCTTGAGCTGCTTGCGCGCGTCATCCCAGAACTTTTTCCAACTTCCTTCCGCAAGCAACTGTTCAGCCACCAGCACATTTTTGATCTGGTCAGCCAGCAACGGGCCGTAACTGGCCAGCATGCACTTGACGACTTCCGCTGGCGCGGACTCAATCCACCGCGCAGTTCCTGCAGGATCACGATGGTACCGCATCAACACATGGTCATCCGGCGGCAAATCCAAGGTTTCGGCGGCATAAGCCAGCGTCATCTGATGGGCCGCCTTTTTCTTGAAATCCACAATGATTTTGCCGTAAAACTCGTCCACACGCTGAACAATGCCAAAGCCCCACGTTTTGTCATTGCACGACACACCCGGTTTGAGCTGCAACAGTTTGGCCAAACGTTTCAACGCCTCGGCTGCGGAAACCTGTGGCATGGAAAAACCCGCATGCTTAACCAGCGCCGACTGGGGCCCATCCTTTAAAACCTTCTCACACAGCGTCACACATTTGCCTTTGAACTTGGAGTCGCCGGAGTGATAGGCCGCCTGCCATTGCAGCACGCTCAACATCCCCAACCCATTTTGCTGCTGTGCCAGAGCCTCACATAATAGATCCACCCACTCATCCGCCTTTGCCACCTCGCCCTGGCTCACCAGCGCAACCAGCCGGTCCGGAATCTCCTGGAGATTGACGGGCGTCTGCGCCAATGCATTCAAAAACCATGCATCCAACTCCGGAATTGTCATCCCCTTCATATCGATCCCCATATCCATGCTCCCTTACAAAAAGCGGCAGACCGCTCCATTTATCACAAGGACGCTAATACTTCCGTTTCACCCCGCGCTTGTCAATCCTTCTATATTGGTTTAAGGTAATGAAAATTGATGAGAAAAAGACCATTTGCAGAAAGGCAATTGCACACAACGAATGAAAACCGAGCATCTTATCGTTCCCCCGGGCCCCACACTACCCCTGCAAGATTTCCTCGTGTCGCAAATGCGCCTGTCGCGCAACGCCACCAAACGGCTGCTGGACACGCGCAATGTCTTTGTCAACACGCGCCGGGTCTGGATGGCCAAGCACCCGCTAAAGCCCGGCGATAAAGTTGAAGTCGTGATGCCAACCCAGACCGAACCGGCACGGGAGGCGAAAATTGCCATTCTTTTTGAGGATGAGGATTACCTCATTATTGACAAGCCGGCAGGCGTTTTATCCAATGGCTCAGGAAGCGCGGAAGAACAGCTGCGGATACAGCGGAAAAATCCGGGCATCCTGGCCGCCCACCGCCTAGACCGCGACACCTCAGGATGCCTGCTAATGGCCAAAAGCCAGGAGGCCTTTGAGAAGATCATCCCAGTGTTCCGCGATCAATCCATCACCAAGACGTATCATGCGATTATCGTCGGCCGTCTGGAAACACCATCGCAAACCGTGACGTTTCCAATCGACGGCGAGAGCGCCGTCACCAACCTGCGGACCCTGTCCGCAACGGCGGACGCCAGCCATCTGGAAGTCACGATTGAGACCGGACGAACCCACCAGATTCGCAAACACTTGTCCGCGATCAAGCATCCGATTGCGGGTGACCATCAATACGGCACACGCCATGAAACTTCACCCAAACTGCGCGCCATCCTGCGGCAAATGCTGCACGCCACGGCGCTGAACATGAGAAATCCTTTAAAACACACGCCGATCCGGGCCAAAGCGGCACTGCCGGCCGACTTCCTCCAGACACTGAGAGCGTTTAAGTTAAACTGAGAGAAAAACGTACAGGGCAACGGGCGGGTAAAACCGTTTTTCAATTTTTATGCCGATAGACAATCCTGCCTTTGGTAAGATCATACGGAGAAATTTGCAGTGTCACCTTGTCGCCGGTCGTGATCCGGATAAAGTTTTTGCGCATTTTTCCGGAAATATGCGCCAGAACCTCATGGCCGTTTTCCAACTTCACTGTATACATGGTGGCCGGAAGCACTTTAAGCACAACACCGGGCACTTCAATGGAATCGTCTTTGGGCATGTCAGGATGTCCTTTTCTTGTAATCGGGATACATATACACCGTGCCCCGACATTTCGGCAAGCCTGAATTATGCATATTCTTCGGCAAAGACCCTGCCAGAATCAGGCCTTCACCGCTTTACGGAATGCCGCAAGGCTCGTGCGATAGCCCTTTGCCGCGTGGCCGGGCCAGCCGGGCAGCTCAAACACGCAAATCGGATCTGGCACGGCCTTTTTGATTTTACGGAAAAGTTTGGGCCAGTTCAAATTCCCCTCGCCCACGGGACAACAGACCTGCGGCAGGGTCTCGCCATCCGGCCCCAACTTGACATCCTTGATATGGAAATAAGCCGCATGCGGCAATAATGCGTCCGTAACGGTATCCGGTGTTTCGCCCGACATATACCCGTTGCCGCAATCCAGCAGGATTTTAAACCGTGGATTTTTTATGCCCGCCAACATCCCGCGGACAATCGTGAGCTTTTCGCCATGGTTCTCATAGGCCAGCACAATATCGCGCCTTTCCACCTCGGGCATGATGCCCTTGATCTGCTTGACCACGCGCTTCACAAAAGCCGCGTCGCTGTCCGTCTTCTGGACACCGACCACCCGCAAAAAACGCGGGGTGAAGACATTAAGATAATCCTGTCCGTCCGCCCAGGAAACCAGCGTTCCTTCGGAATCAAAACAGATTTGATCAGGAAGGCACAGGATGGTCAATATCGCTTCAATGCCCCGCGGAGCCAACACATCGCGCCGCAGACGGATCGCCGATTCCAAGCGTCCTTTCGGGAGCAGCAGTTCCATCATATCCGCATCCGGCGCAAACGCCGTGGCAATCTCCACCGGGTCCAGCATGTAAGTCCCAAAACCTATGCGCATCGCATCCCTCCTTATTTGAACGTCTCAACCACCACCGGCTCTTCCGTATGCAGTGACTTCAAAAACGCCTCGTATAAACATACGGAGCTGACCGCGTCATCCAGCTTAAGGACCGTCGGTCTGGCGCCACGGATGCAATCGGCAAAATGACGGTATTCCAAACCGTATGAAGAAACTTTCCGGCACCAGGAGGATGATGTGTGGTGGTGCACCACGCCGTCCTTCTCAATCACCTTCAGGCAATCCATACCATCCAGCACCACCGTTCTCTGCTTGGTGCCCAGAACTTCAAAGCGGTCACCCGACAGCATCCCGGCGGATGCGCCCGTGACATATTGAAGCGTGCCGACAGCACCGGACCGGAATTTCAACGCGCTGGCCACGTTGATACCCACCAACCCCGGCTCCCTGTTGTTATAGGCCACCTCCGAAGGATGCCCCAGAGCCTTCTGTTGCTGCTGAAATAATGCGGAATCAAACACACGCCGCGTGACGGACCGAATGGACGCGACCCGGCCGGCCAGATACTGCAACAGATCAAAAGTGTGCGGCGCCTGCGACATGAATGTGACATATGGATAACTCCCCGGCGACTCAAAGACGGCGGACACATTGGCAACATCGCCGAATGTTTTCTTGTCACGAACAATCGCCACCGCCTTCTGATACATCAACTCGAAACGCCGGTTAAACGCGATCTGCAGAATTTTACCGGTACGGCGGCAGGTGGCGGCCATATCACGGGCCTCCCTGACTGTCAACGCCATGGGTTTTTCAGCCAAAACATGGATACCCTGCTCCATGGCCTCCATGCTGAGCTGAACTTTGGCCTCCTCCGGCTTGACGGCAATGCTGATGGCATCCACGCCTGATTTTTTAAATAGCTCACGGGGCGATTTGTATCCTTTGGCGCCATACCGCTCACAAAAGGCCTTCAGCCGACCGGGCATCAGATCGCACGCGGCAACAACTTCAATATCCGGCACCTCATCAAAAAGCCCCGACATGTGCTGTGGCCGGATAAACCCGCACCCAATCATCCCCAATTTGATTTTTTCCATCGCGCCCCCATTCTTGCCTGTTCATTATTTCATGACATGCAGCGACCATTTACTCCAGCGCCACAACCGTGGTCACCGCACCACATTGACTGACAGTGAAAAACGCATGGCGATCACCGCTTTCAACTTCGTAATCACCCAGAAACCCTTGAAAATCCAGCTCGCCATTGCGATTGGTTCTAAGCCTCTGCACCGGCGTCCACCATTCTTGGCGGATCAGGCGCTCCAGCGCAGTGTAAGCCGGCTTCGGGGTCATATCCTTTCTAATCAACCCCGCAGGCGCGCCCAGCCATGCATTCCAGTCGCTGAAATCCCACCAAGTGATGGCCTGAACACACGGATGCGCGAACAAGAGCGAGTAGAACTCAACCACCTGCCGGGCCTGCCGGGCCTCGCCTTCCGGATCCGACACCCAGTCATCATACCGGCCCCACCAATTGATGTCCTGTTTCCTGTCGCCGGAAATGAGTGTGGTTTCTGTAAAATGGATCGGCAGGCCAAACCGGCCGAACCGATCCAACACCTCACGCGTTGCCTCAGACGTCCACAGGCCCATGTGCATATGCGACTGGATGCCAATGGCGTCAATGGAAACGCCCGCCTCCAGACATCGTTCGATCAGCCTCGCATAATCATCGCTGCTGTCATAATCATTGATCAATAATACCGCGTCCGGATTGGCCGCGCGCGCCGTCTCGAATGAACGGCGGACAAGCTCAACATCGCCGATCTGCTGATAGAGATGAGTCAACGGATGATCAAAACTAGCCGTCACCTTGCTCCAATCCGTCACCTCGTTGATTACGTCCCACACATCCGTCACACCGGCAAAGGTTTCGACTTCACGAGCCACACGGGCCATTTGCAAATGGCCCGCCGACTCAATCCCCGCATTTATCCATCGCGGAAAAACCTGCCGCCAGACCAACGGATGCCCCTTGGTGCGGATTTTGCGTGTTTGCAGCCAGCGGGCCTGCTTCATGATCTGCCCGGTTTTCAGCTGTCCCCGAGCCGGCTCAAATCCAGCCCAGTAAAAGGGCAAAGTCGCAAAATTAAAAATGCGCGTGAAGTGCTGCTGGTAGGCCTGCTGATGTCCGGTGTTCTCATCCGGGTTAAGCGTAAAGGCATTGGAGCCGAACAAAAACTTGTGACGGACCATATTCAACGTGATGTCTTGTTCCGCCACCGCCCTGCCGTCTTTGCCGCGCACGGTCAGTTGAATCCGCGCCATCCGGCATTTACGGATATCTCCATCCAGAGAACCGACAGCAACCTGCTGATCGTCCATCGTGCTCATACGTCCTTCTGTACGCTGTGCAACCTGATTCGCGCCTGCCGGTTATTTTCCAAAAACCACCGGCCTAGTCCCTGCATATTGATTGCTACCAGCCGAATGCCGAATACGCCATGTTCCACTGGGTTTCATCGCTGGCCGCCATTTTACAGAGTGCCATGATCGCATACATTGTGGTTCTCAGGCTGATAAACTCAATCGGCACAATGTCCTTATCCCCATCATGGCCGGCAAAGCCACCATGCAGACGCAGATTGTCTTCATCCAGATACTGCAGGGCGAACACCTTTTCGGCATACACTTCGGTTTTCTCCAGATAGCGCACATCACCGGTCAGCCGATACATGTCCAGAAAGAAGAGCATCGCGCTCGGAAGCGCCGAATAGGTTTCCGGAAACACTTCCGTCGCAAGCCACCATTCGCCATATTTCAATACCGCCATCCGGTATTTATCGTCGCCAGTGGCGCGCCAGCAGGCAATCAGGCTGACGCCCAGTCCATCGTCATTCGTAAAACAGTTTGCCAACGGTCCGGTTTTTGAAGCATGGTGCCCGACATTGGTGCCATCGGTGATGCGCAATGAGCCATCGGGCGCCAGCACGGTGCCGAGCGCCCAGTCCATGGCCATGGGAATTTTCTCCACATAATGTTTTTTTCCGGCAACCGCATCAAACTGGGCAAACGGCAACGCAACCGAAGCCATGATAATACGGGTGAAATCGTTCACTTTGAACAAACGGTCGTTTTCGCGATGAAAAATGCACAAATAAGGCCAGCCACCCCCATTCATGTAGTGGCCAAAGCACCAATCAGCCGCCGCCCCGGCCCGTAAAAGATATACCGGGTCTTTCGTCGCCATATAGATGTTCAGGAACCCCTGCAAGGCCTCAATCGTATCACGCGCCGCGATATGATTGGTCTGCGGAACCTCTTCCCTCGATGCCCCGCGATGCTGCGGGAATTCCGGATCAAATATCTGGTTGATTTTGACGTATTCCATGGCACGTTTAGCCGTTTCCAACGCGGTTTCATCACCGGTGAGCTTGTGGACCGACAACAGCGCCTGGGCGGAGCGCGCACAGTCCCAGGTCAATGCGAGGGTCGGGCGGCAGCCCGGATTTTTGATGCTGACATTATGCGCAATACGGCCGGCATCGGCCGTCCAGAACGGCCAAGTGTGCCAGACCTGTGCCTGACGGATATACTGCGCACCGAGCAATGCCGATTTTTTACAACGATCACGCAAAGCGCCAGTGAAAACCGGCATAAAACTGCTCATCAACCACTCCCCCTTGTTAGATTTTCCTTGCCAGACAACGTGTCATTAATGTTACGGGCTTGACCTTTGCACTTGCAAGCTTTTCATCAAAACCGCGCACTATACAGAACCGGCATAGACACCATAAGTCCTGAACGCCTCACACATAGCCATGATTTTTTCCGGTGAGTGTTTGACAGATTCGGGAGTTGAGTAGGCCATGCTGATCAATCCACCGTTGTGCGCACCAATGGTATTGATCATGCGGTGCACATACGCCCGAATATCATCCACAGTGCCCTCGACCATGGTTTTCTGTATGTCGACCGGACACCAGAACGCCAGCCTGCCCCCAGCCTCGCGGTCCAGATTCTCCAGCCCCATATTCTCCTGCTGATCCATCTGAATCACGTCCAGGCCCCACTCATGGAACCGCGACAGGAGCGGAAGGATATAGCCACACGAGTGCAGCCAGACATCCATGCCCAACTCATGCGCCAGCTTCCAATTGGTTTCATAGTGCGGTTTGAAAAAGTCCTCGATCATCGGAATGCCGACCATCAAGCGGTCCTGCAGCCCCCAGTCATCATAACCCATCACGCCATCACATCCGATTTCAGCCAGCCGGCGGATAGATTCCCGCTGCGCCGCCGCCAGCCTGCCGACAAGCGCCTTCAGATGGTCTGGATACTCGTAGTAAGCCACAAGCATGCGGTCGAGCTCGATCAGGTTATGCGTCCCTTCATTAAGCGAGGAGAACGGCATCACGCCCAAGCAGTATTTCGGATTTGCCGATGCCTGGCTACGGGCAACAACTTCACGGGCGCGCTGGAAGTAGCCGAGATTGTTCAGATCAGGAAAAATATAGTCCAACTGCCGGGCAATATCCGCAATGGGAACTTCCGCTTTTTCCCCATGAGCAAGGGCAGAGCCAACCACCCGCTCATAAACAACACCCCAACTATCAACACGACGCTCCAGTCCATTGCCGGTGCGGGTCCAAGGCATGGCATCGTCCGGCCCTGGAATCCAAAGCCAGAGAAGGTCATTCTCCTTTCCATCCGGCAGAAAATGCGGCATTCGGGCCACCCCTTGAAAACGGATGGCTCTTTTCACAAGTTCACGTGAAGTCATCATATGGGTATCACTATCAACAAACTATATGCAGCCACACCATGCGTCAATTGCATTTGTCATTCGTGATCATCGGCGCGAACATATTTCAAGTCCGGAAGCGCCAGGTCGGGCACCCATGGAAGCGAACCCTTGCATTTTGTTCACCGCTGTATATATACTTCCGGCAAATACGCGGCAGATTAAAACAGACGGGAGCTGAAACATGTACGACACCGGCACACCGGAATTAAAAGCGCTCAAACGCACGCTGGCCAGCAGGAAATTTTTCCGATACGGCGGGACTGAAACCACCGAATTTGAAAAGGAATGGGCGGAACTAACCGGCACCCGTTCCGCCATCGCGGTGACATCAGGAACCGCAGCGCTGATCACCAGTCTGCAGGCCATGGGAATCGGACCCGGCGACTCTGTTCTTGTGCCAGGGTATACGTTCATATCCACGGCATTGGCCGTAACTGCGGTCGGCGCCATTCCCATCCTGACTCAAATCGACGAAACACTGACCATGTGCCCAAACGACATAGAAAGGAAGATCGAGAAACACACCGCATGTATTATTCCCGTCCACATGCAAGGCATGCCCTGCAACATGAAGGCCATTCAAAGAATCGCCAAGGCCAACAATATCCGCATTCTCGAAGACTGCTGCCAGGCGGATGGCGGCAGCTATGGCAGCAAACGACTTGGATCCATGGGCGACATGGGCGCCTACAGTTTCAACCAGTATAAAATCATCACCTGCGGCGAAGGCGGCGCCTGTGTGACATCCAACAAAAATTACGCCGAACGCGCCTACATGGCACAGGACGGCAGCTGCAGCGTATGGCCGGAAACCGGCAAAATGAGCGAGGCCTTTTTCTGCGCCGGCAATTTCCGCTTCAATGAGCTCAACGCCTCCATGCTCCGCGAACAGGTCAAACGCCTGGACGGCATCCTGGCGGCACTCCGCCAAACACGGCACCTGTTTCAAACTGGAATCGAACTGCCAGCGCCCCTCCGTTTTGTGGCAAGCAATGATGAGCGAGGCAACTGCGGCGTCTGCTTCCTGATCCAGGCGCCGGATGTCGCAACCGCCATCAAAACGGAAACATTGATGGCAAAACACCTGACCGTGCACCGCCCCATCAATTCCGGCCGGCATGTTTATTCAGCATGGGACGTCATCAACCGCAAAATCGGCGGCCATCATCCCGCTTGGGATTGTTTCCGGCATCCCGCCAACCGCAAAATCAGGACAAACTACCAGCAGCCGATGCAGCAGACGGATGACTATCTGAAACGAACCGTGCTGTGCGCCACCCCCTACGGCTGGAACCGCTGCAAAATCAATTCAACCATCGCCGCAATCAACCAGGACATGAAAGGGTTTTGACCACCATGGGCGGAACCATTATCTGCGGATATGACATCGAAAGCGCATCCGAGTGCACAATCGGTTTTTTACAGGGTGCGTCACAATTGCACCATGAACTTGACGCGCCATGGACAATTTACCTGACCGGCAATACCATTGAGAAATGTGGCGCCGAAATACGAAAATTCATCAACAACCCCCTATTGACCGCCGGCCAGCATACTTACAGCCATATGCTGCTAAAGTCCATTTACATGAAACCCGGCGACGGCAAGCCCGTGCATGGCTCATCACCGAATTTCTTCAACAAAGGAGGATCGCTGCAGGAAATCCATGAGGAAATCACCCGGACCCAAAAATTATTCCGTGACACATTCGGCAGGGAATGCCATGGACTTACCGGACCCTGGTGCTATTACCGAGGTCTTGTCGACCGCCCTGACATCCTGCAAATCCTGCGCGAAAATGACATCCGCTGGATTCGCACGGATGGACGTGACGGGCGCGACTGCCAACCCGTGCCATTCACCGAACAACCTTTTTTTTACACGGACCAGGGCTATCCGGAAATTTTAGAACTTGGCATACAGGGATATCAGGATGACTTCTACTGGGACCGGTTTGACGACCGGCGCTATGGCCACACCTATCAAGATTACCTTTTCACCATGCTGCCGCGCGTGGCCGCAGACAACCTAGTCTGGAACATCTGCAGCCATGATCACGGAACGTCAACCGCTGGAATCTTTCACCAGACCAAGGGAAAATGGCTGCGCGACTTCATCACACACGCCAAGGGCCTAGGCATCCGGCTCATCTCTCCGGAGACGCTCTACCAGGAAATGCGGACAACCACGCAAAACGGCAGCACGACAAAGTGACCTTTCCACCGGCCTGAACATGAATATCACCCGCACCATATATGGACAGATCGCCCACCAACCGCCAGTCGAGCTGTTCACGCTGGACAACGACCGCGGCATACGGGTTTCCGCCACCAACTACGGGGCGATCCTGACCAACTTGCAGACCCCGGACCGGGACGGCCATATTGCCGACATCGTCCTGGGCTGTGCAACGCTAAAGGATTACGCAAACGATCAACACCATTTCGGTTCAACCATCGGACGCTTTGCCGGACCTGTTGACGGCGGACAAACGATTATTGACGGGCAGGCACATGCACTACCGTTAAATGCCGGAGCCTTTCATATCCACGGCGGACAACGCGGATTCGACCGTTATATATGGATGGCGCAAGAAATCAACGCCGCGCATGCAATCGGCGTCAAATTCTCACGCATCAGTCCTAACGGCGAAGAAGGCTATCCGGGAACACTCATGGCGGCAATCACCTATATCCTCAACGAGGACAATGAACTGCACCTCCATTACGACGCAACAACCGACAAACCCACGCTCGTCAACCTGACCAATCATTCTTATTTCAATCTCGGCGGCCATGCGTCCGGCCCAATTGACCACCATATCCTGCATTCATCTGCAATTGCATTCAATCATAATGACCGCCGCGTCATTCCAAGCGGCGTGGTTTCCTCCGTTTTCGGCACACCTTTGGACTTCAGCATTCCAACCGCCATCGGCAAGCGGATAAATGATAATGATGAACAGATCTGGTTCAGCCTGGGATATGACCACATGCTGCTGCTGCCCCGGGACTGCGGCATGCAATGGGCAGCGCGCGTGATGGACCCCCATTCCGGCCGCATGCTGGACATGTACACAACCGAACCGGGATTCCAACTGTACACGGCGAATATGCTGCCGGACGGCACGCAAGGCAAGGACGGCGCCATCTACGGACAGCGGCAAGGCATCTGCCTTGAAGCGCAACGCGCGCCCAACTGGCCGGAACACCCGCATCAAACCGCCGCCATTTTGCGTCCAGGCGAACACTACAAGCAGACCACGGTGTTCAAGTTCAGCACGGATAACGAAAACAGCTGAACCCTCAGGGGATCAAAAGCCGCGGGCACGCACATCGGCGACAATTTTTTTCACCACTTCATCAATGCCAACCGCCGTGGAGTCAATCCGCACCGCATCCGCCGCTATCTTCAAAGGGGCCGTCTGCCGGGCCTGGTCAAGGCCATCCCGCCGCTGAAGCGAAGCCGCCACATGCTGGACATCTGCCGCATCCGTTTGCAGCTCGGCATGCCGGCGACGCGCGCGCTCCTCCGGCGAGGCATCCAGATAGAATTTATAAGGCGTGTCCGGAAAAACCACGGTGCCGATATCGCGTCCTTCCATCACCAGCGGTCCTCTATCACGCATGGCGCGCAACCAACCCACCACTTGTTTCCGCACGCCTGCCATGGCCGCGATCAAACTGACCGCATCATTCACATACGCCGTGCGCAGATCCTTTCCCAACTCATGGCCGTTAAACCGCATAAACACGGCACCATCCCGCAACCCGGTCTCCACCTGCACGCGGTCCATCATGGTCAAAACAGCCGCCTCATCCGTCACGGCCACACTGCCATCCAGCGCCAGAAAAGTGACGGCACGGTATAGTGCTCCTGAATCCACATAAAAGGCGCCCAAGGCGTCTGCCACACGGCGGGAAACCGTTGATTTACCGGAGGCGGATGGGCCATCCACTGCAACAACCTTGTGCATCATATCCATCTGATCAGCCCTTTTGTCCTGAAAGACTCAGGGCGAAACTCAAAGCTTCAAGGCATTTCTGATTTTCTTCGGTTGTTCCCACGGTGATCCGGATGTATTCCGGCAACCCGTACGCATCCATGGGCCGAACAATGACCCCTTCGCGCAACATGTTTTCAAACACCTTGCGCCCCTGCCCGACATTCACAAGGATGAAGTTAGCCAAGGACGGCACATAATCCAATCCGCACGTGGTGAATCCAATCTGCAACTGATGCAAACCATCCTTGACAACCTTTCGGGTCCGGACGACAAACTCATCATCATCCAATGCCGCGACCGCCGCTTCCATGGCTATGGCGCTGACATTGAACGGCTGCCTTACCCGGTTCATCAAGCCAATGCATTCTTCCGGCGCAATGGCGTAACCGATCCTCAATCCCGCCAGCCCATATGTTTTTGAAAAGGTGCGGAGCAGCACCACTTTCCGGCCTTCGCGCACATACTTGAGCACATCCGGCTGAATGGCCGGATCCAGCAATTCGATATACGCCTCATCGAAACATACAATCACGTGTTCAGGCACCCGCGCCATAAATGCATCAATCGCCGCCATGCCCACCATCGTGCCGGTGGGGTTGTTGGGATTGCTGATAAAGACAATCCGCGTATCCGGCCGTATCGCCTGCAGCATGGCATCCAGATCATGTGTAAACTGTTTCATCGGCACAGACACCACTGGCGCACCAAAGCTTTCAGCCACCAGCCGGTACACCACAAATGCCCGGTCAGCCATCACAATGCCTGCACCCGGACCCAGAAAGGCATGGCCTAAAAGCTCAATCAATTCATTGCTGCCGCAACCCGGCAGCAGCTGGGTTGCATCAACCTGCAGTTTTTTGGCAATCGCATGCCGCAAATAGAACGCGCCGCCATCCGGATAGCGGTGCATCTGCCTGGCAAATCGAGTGATCGCCTTGACCGCTGCCGGCGAAGGGCCCAATGGATTCTCGTTGGAAGCCAGTTTATGGATTTGTTCCGCATCCTCAAACCCAAGATCGCGAGCCACCTCTTCGATGGGGCGCCCCGGTTCATAGACTGCCAAATCTTTGACACCTTCCCGGGCCAATTGCGTAAATGTCATCATACTCACCTCCGCATACTCATGCCGTTGCGCGTCGATACGGCTTCAAAATCCGCTCCCGTCCCTATTCAACCGAACTGCCTTCGCCGGTTGGCGCGCCGTCTTTTAACGGCGGATTGGCAGACAGCACGTCATCGTCTGCGGGCTGTCCATCTTCCGCGTTTTCATCGGATACCGAGACTGGCGCAACCCGCCGCTCGTTCAAAACAGCAGCTTCCATTTCCGACAGATCCTTCAGGCTTTTCAGGCCGAAGTGGTCCAGAAACATCTGGGTGGTGCCATAAAGCAACGGACGCCCCGGCAATTCACTGCGCCCGACAATCCGGACGAGCTGCATTTCAAGCAGCACCTTCATCACACGGTCCACATTCACACCTCGTACGGCCTCGATTTCCGACCGTGCTATCGGCTGGCGGTAGGCAATAATCGATAACGTTTCCAACGCCGGACGCGAGAGCCGGTTGGGCTTGCCTATCTTCAACAGATGCCGCAACCACGGACCACAGGCAACAAGACTCTCCAACCGGTAGCCGCCTGACACCTCGCGCAGAACAAATCCGGCCTTCGCCTGATCCAGATCTTTAACGAGCGCCTCGACCGCCACCGCGATATCCTCATCTTTGATATCGTCAAAAAGCACCGGTTCCTCACCCGCAATGGTATCTTTCGCCACCTCTTGCAAGCACCGGCGGATTTCCGCCACGGAAAGCGGGCGTCCAGATCCGAAAATCAATGCGCCCACAACTTCCCGCAACTCCGGCATGACAACTTCATTCAACATGACTTTTAACTCCCCTGCAGCTGCTCTTCCGTGACGCTATCCGACGCAACCGCAGTTGCCGCCGCCGGCTCCGGAACAAGAACAGGCTCCTGTTCAACAAATTCGATCATGATCTCCTCGAAATGCGCATCCTGCCGCACAAAAACCCTGCGCTGCCGGATCAATTCCAGCAACGCCAGGAAGGTGCAAATGACCTCCATGCGGTGGGCTTGCGGCCGGAACAGACTCTTGAAATGCGCGCGCCGGGCGGTCTGCATCGTTTCCAGAATCGCGTGGAGCTGCTGCTCAACGGTATATTGATCAGCCTTGATCTCCTGCGGCTCATCCGGCCTGACGGTGCGGAGCACATCACGGAATGCGGAAATCAGGTCAAACAGCGTGACATCCTGAAGCACCACGCCCGGCTCTTCCGCATCCAGCACGATATGCGTGCCGCCGCTTGAAAACACATTAGACTGGACATCCTCGCACACCTGAAGCCGACCCGCCAAATCTTTAAACCGTTTGTATTCGACCAGTTGCCGGACAAGCTCCCAGCGCGGATCGATTCCGTCCTCATCGTCCAACTCGGGACGATCCTCCACCGGCAACAACATACGGCTTTTAATCATCATCAACGTGGCCGCCATGACAATAAACTCGCCCGCAATATCCAGATCGAGCAACTCCATCAGGTTGAGGTACTCCATATACTGCGCAGTAATGAGCTCGATGGGGATATTATAAATATCCACCTCATCTTTTTTAATCAGGTAAAGCAGAAGGTCCAGAGGCCCTTCAAAGACCTCCAGCTCCACTTTATAATCATTCGATCCAGTCATTGCTGCTTCCCGATAAATTATTCCAACCCGACCGCATGCCGAGCAATTTTGAGGGTTTTGACGGCTTCCTGCCTTGCCCGCCCGGCCCCCTGACGCAGGACGGATTCCACAAACGCCGGATCGCACTCCAATTCCTGCCGCCGCTTGCGGAAAGAAGCGAAGGTTTCCCAGAACAGTTCAAACAAAGCTTTCTTGGCCGTGCCATACCCCATTCCACCGGCTTCATATTGCACACGCATCGCCATGCACTGTTCCGATGTCGCAAAGAGCTTGTACAGCGCAAAAACGTTGCACGCATCCGGATTCTTTGGCGCCTCCAGCGGCGTGCTGTCGGTGACGATGACCATGATCCGCTTACGTGTCTCCTTCTCCGTGGCAAACAGTTCAATTGTGTTTTGATATGACTTCGACATCTTCTGCCCGTCAATACCCGGCACGACCGCCACATCCTGCTGGATCCACGGCTCTGGCACAATAAACACGTCGCCATACTGGAGATTGAACTTGATAGCAATGTCCCGAGCCACCTCCAGATGCTGCTTCTGATCCTTACCCACCGGCACAAGCGTTGAGCGGTAAAGCAGAATGTCAGCGGCCATCAATACCGGATAGGCAAAAAGCGCATGATTAGGCGCAACGCCTTTGGCCGTTTTATCCTTGTAAGAATGGCACCGCTCCAACAACCCCATCGGGGTCACGCAGGAAAGCAGCCATGCCAGCTCCTGCACCTCCGGCACATCACTTTGGCGGAAAAAACATGTCCGGGCCGTATCCAGGCCGCACGCCAGGAAGTCCAGCGCCACTTCATGGGTCATTTTTCGCAACAGGACAGGATCTGTCACCGTGGTGAGCGCATGGTAATTCGCAATGAATAGAAACGCATCGCCCTTCTGCTGCAATTCAAGCGCCGGTTTCATCATTCCGAAATAATTGCCCAGATGTAGCTTGCCCGACGGCTGGATTCCGGAAAGTATTCGCATCAAATTCATTCGCATCCTTTGCTTTCTGAAAGTGGGTAAACCATACCGGATTTTACCATGCCGATAAAGCAAAAGTTTCGCATGGTTCCTTTTATTTTGCCGGGCACGCCTTATTTATTTCGTTGCAACCCTGTCATGGTTTGATTATGAGATGCATATGATCCATTTGCACCAGTCACCCTCACCCGGCAGCCAGCATATCCTGCACACCGGGGATACGATCGAATTCACACTTCAGGGCGATCAGCCCCTGAACGGAACGGCGTGGCTGCGCTCCAACCTGGGCAATGCCGCAACCCGGCGGATGGAAATCATGCAGCACACCTTGCGGCAACAGCCTTTTCTTGATCTGGATTGGCATGACATGCCAATGCGCCGCGTCAATGAACGGTCTTTCCGCATCACAATTCCACTCACTGAAGTTGGTTTCTTTCAGGCAAAAGCCTTCCTGTTGCCGGAGGGGACCGACCAACCGCACTGGCCGGAAGGCGCAAACGCAGCCATCAAAGTGGAACCTGCCGAATGGGTGGCATCATGCACCATGTACACCGCATTCGTCCGGCAATTTGGAACCAACGCAAATCATTCACCCGTTTCCGACTCAGAACGCCAAGCCGTAAAACAGTTGGAAGCCGCCGGGTACACGGTAATCCCGAAATCAGGGACTTTCCGCGATTTGATTGGGAAGCTGGATTTCATCATCGGCACATTACGCTGCCGCATTATCCAACTCCTGCCAATCCATCCCACGCCTACCACCTACGCACGCATGGGCCAGTTCGGCAGCCCATTTGCCGTGCAGGATTTCATGGATGTGGATCCGTCCCTGGCCGAGTTCGACCGGCACACAACCCCGCTGGAGCAGTTCCGCGAACTGGTGGATGCCATTCATCAAAAGGATGGACGACTGTTTATTGATATCCCCATCAATCACACCGGGTGGGCCTCATGGTTGCAGATTCACCACCCGCAATGGTTTGCACGCAATGAAGACCGCTCATTCCAATCCCCCGGCGCCTGGGGCGTCACATGGGAAGACCTGTCAAAACTGGATTATCAACAGCGCCCGCTTTGGCATTACATGGCCGATGTGTTCCTCTATTGGTGCCGGCAGGGCGTGGATGGGTTTCGCTGCGATGCGGGGTACATGATCCCGTTGCCGGTATGGCAATATATCACCGCCAAAGTGCGCGCCCAATATCCAGATACGATTTTCATGCTGGAAGGTCTGGGGGGCAGCGTGGAAACCACCAGCCACCTGCTCCAAGCCGCCAATCTGGATTGGGCATATTCGGAGCTTTTCCAAACCCACGGGCAGAATGCGTTGGAGGCCTACCTGCCGCATGCCATCCATATATCCAACACACAGGGGCTGCTGATCCACTTCGCCGAAACCCATGACAACCTCCGCCTGGCGGCCACATCCGCCGGTTTTGCGCGTTTCCGACTTTCACTTTGCGCATTGTGCGCACAAAATGGCGCATTCGGCATCACGAATGGCGTGGAGTGGCTGGCCACAGAAAAAGTCAACGTTCACGGCGCATCTTCTTTAAACTGGGGAGCGCCGGACAATCTGATCAAACCTGTTTCCCGCTTGAATGCCATCCTCGAAACCCACCCTTGTTTTTTCCACCGAGCCAAAGTGCGCGTGCTTCACTCCGATAAAAACCACAATACATTTGTCATCCGCCGCACCCATGTGTCACGAACAGCCCCGCTCCTCATTGTGGTTAATTGCGACGCCACCCAGGCGCATGAGGTTTCATGGCCGCTTGCCGAATTCCAGCCGCAGGGCCCGGTCTACGATCTGGTTTCAGGAGAGAATATTGCCGTGAATGTCCGGGGGGCAAATGCCGTCTGCACGCTGGCTCCTTATGGAGTCTATGCGTTGACAGAATCCATTGCCGATCTGGATCAGGTGGACACGGCGCTGATGCATGCCTTCCATCGCCCACCGCCCGTCATACGGCAATCATTACAGGCCAAAATCCTTGCCATAATTTCAACCTTGAAGCCGGAAACGGATCTTGCCGCACTGGACATGGAGATGGCAATCGAACAATTGACAGCCGACCCCCTGGCTTACCTTAAAACACTCGCCTATCCCGCACCGCCGCCGCTCACCCAATGGCAATGGCCATGCGACCTCACCCGCAAAGTGATGGTCCCGCCAGGCGACTGGCTGCTCATCCGCAGCGCTGATCCGGCGATTGTCACTGTGCTGCACGATGGACAGGCCCGGTGTCACGAGTGGAGCCTGCCGCTGAAAAACGGCGGGCATTTTATATTGGTGCCACCCGCATCCATCCCGAAAAAATGCACGGAAGCCTTTGTGCACATGACTGTTTTCACCCCCGAGCGGTGCACCCACAGCGAAGGAACGTTGCTTTACCTGTCACACATTGACGATGCATACGCACGCATGAACTATGATGCCGCTGAAGTAACAGACCGGCAGGTCTACGCCCTGTGCACAAACGGCCGCGGAGCCATGAGCCAGGTCCGCGGCAACTGGGGTGATATCCAGAGCCAATATGACGCATTGCTGGCTGGAAATCTCCATCCACAGCATCCGACAGACCGTCATGTCATGTTTACGCGCTGCCGCGGCTGGATCGTCCACCGCGGCTATTCAACCACACTTGACCAGGCCTGCCTGACCGGATTCGCCAAAAGCCCAACCGGCGATGTCATCTGGCGTTTTTCCATTCCCTGCGGCATGGGGCAGACGATTCCGTTCACCATCGGGCTGCGGCTTGTCGCAGGTGAAAACCGGATACAACTCACCTTCACACGCCAACGATCTGCCGGATTTTCACAAACCTTGAGTGATGCCGAACCCGTTATGCTGATCCTGCGCCCCGACATTGAAGACCGCTCGTGTCACGAAGTCACCAAAGCGTATCTGGGGCCTGAAAACATGTGGCCGCGCGCCACGCAACCACATGCGGACGGATTCACATTCACACCGCATGCCGCGCGGCCATTGCATCTTCGCATGACACAAGGTGTGTTCGTTCAACAACCCGAATGGCATTATATGCAACCCCACCCCCTCGACATGGCCCGCGGGGTCAATGGACATTCAGATTTATTCAGCCCCGGCTATTTCACCATCAATATGAATGGCGCACAGACGGTGGTCCTGGATGCAGCAATCGGCGTCAATATTCCAAACCCCATTCCAGCACTCCCCGCCGTTGAACCACAAAATGAACCGGTGCCGGTGCGGGATGCATTGAAAAACGCCATACAGGATTTCATCGTCAAACGGGATGAGTCGCTGACCATCATCGCCGGCTATCCGTGGTTTCTCGACTGGGGGCGCGACACGCTCATCTGCCTGCGCGGGGTGATTGCCGCAGGAATGATGGAGACCGCACGCGACATTTTACGGCAATTCGCACGATTCGAGGAGCATGGCACCATCCCCAACATGATCCGCGGCCATGAACTTTCCAACCGGGACACATCGGATGCACCGTTATGGTTGTTTGTTGCCTGCACAGATTACCTGCGGGCCGCCCATTCCGACGATCTTCTGGAGATGGATTGCGACGGACGCTCATTACACCGCATCTTATTGTCCATCGGCACCCACTATTGCCAGGGCACAACCAATAGGATACGCATGGATCCATCAAGCGGACTCATTTTCAGTCCGGCACATTTCACATGGATGGACACCAATCACCCGGCCGGGACGCCACGCGAGGGATATCCAATCGAAATCCAAGCGCTTTGGCATGCTTCACTGCAACTGTTGGCCCGGATCGACCCAACTGTGAATGGAACAATCTGGCGCATCAAGTTCAAAACGCAATCATCCGCCATTATCTCCGGCCGGAAGGCTTTCTGGCTGACTGCCTGCACGCCACCCCGGGCACGCCTGCCGGGCAAGCCGTCGCGGACGATGCCTTACGGCCCAACCAGTTATTCGCCATCACGCTTGACGCTGTAACCCGGCACGACATCGCTGAAAAAATACTGATCGGGACGGAGGAGCTCCTCATTCCCGGCGCCATGCGCACTCTGGCGGACCGGCCCGTCAAATATCCGCTGCCCATCCAGACCAATGGCCATATATTGAATAACCCCCATCATCCATTTTGGGGACGCTATGACGGTAATGAGGACACGCACCGCAAACCCGCCTACCATAATGGAACCGCATGGGCATGGCTGCTTCCGGTTTATGCCGAGGCATTGATAAAAACACACGGCCCAAAAGCCAAGGGCCGCGCACAGGCCATCCTCGGCAGCTGCAGTGAAACACTTAATGTCCAGTGTATCGGACAGCTCAATGAAATTTTTGATGGAACCATGCCGCACACACCGCGCGGATGCGGAGCGCAAGCATGGAGCGTCACCGAATTCTACCGTGTTCTTTCACTGTAGTCCAAGCTACGGCAAAAGATCAAAAAACAGGGATATCATTTTTTTAAAAATGGTTTCAACCGGCTTCCAGATACTGTCGCCATATGGAACCATGTTCAAACTCGCAAGCGTCAAAACAACAACAAGGCCAAGCGACAGCAATATGAAGAACGTGCGGCGATCAGCTTTTCTGTCCTTTCCCAGCGATGCGGGTGCAGGCGGCGCAACAAATCCGATTTTCGTCTCTTTATTCCATCCCGTAACCGGGATGTCACTACATATCTCGCCACTTTGGCAAGCCTGAATAATATCCACTACGCCGGCGAGCGATGCAAATTTTGAAATATGCCCCTGGCGTTCTTTCACGGCTTGCATGACCGACCACCCTGAATTGGCCGGGCATCCGGTCATGCCGACAACGGATTCTTCCAGCATGCAAATATCGTTGTCGCCATCGCCGATTGCCAGCACATCCCGAGATGAAAGCCCCAGATGCCGCACCAACTCCATCAATGCCAACCCTTTATCAAAGGCCGCCACCTGCATCTCAATTGTGACATCCTGGCGGATGGCATACACATGAGGACACCCGGTCATCTGTGTGCGTAGAATTTCTTCGGCTGACACAGCATTTTCTTCCGAGTCAAACCTCATCAACACATGCGTTCGCGTCTGGTGAAGGGTTACCATATGTGGCGCAGCTTGGGTAAAAATTTTATGCCATTGCCGGATGAATTTTGCAGCCTTGCACCGGTCATGCCATTGCCGAAAAATCGTCTGCGTATTCCATATCACATGCGGCTGATAGCCCAAGGCTGTCACGCTATACACAAACACATGCTCAACGATCAGAAAATCAGGACGGAGACCCGCAAGCACAAAAGGTTTGAAAACATCGCGGAACCGATGCAAAGAACGTCCCGTGGAAATCACCCACTTCCCGCCAGCCGCACGCAAAGCGACGACGCTTTGCATGAATTCGGGGATATATTTCAAATCTTCAAGACGGCCAACCAATGTACCGTCAAAGTCTGTTGCCAGAAGTCGAATTTTATCTTTTGAATACATAACTATTGTTTAAATGATGCTTATAATTATGCAAGGCATCAATCAAAAAGAAAAGAAATACACATCGCCATTCCCAACATTGCAATTAGCAAAATCATCAATACGACTTGTGAACTCAAACTAGATCACACCGCAACTGTGTATAGTATAGTTTTACTTTTCGAAAATCAACATCCGGCTGTGCATCGTTTTATATAAATTAATATTGTTAAATCAGATTCATGTTGTGTCATGTGAAGAATTTTGGTGGGCGAGGCGGGACTCGAACCCGCAAGCCTTGCGGCACAAGATTCTAAGTCTTGCGTGTCTGCCAATTTCACCACTCGCCCCTGCATACCCGCGCCTAGACTGGATAATACTGGTCCACCAAAGGCTTGATCGAATCCTGGCCAACCTGGATAATGCCAAGTTCGCGTCTGGCGCTTTCAGGTGAATCGGAAGCATGCGCCGCATTGACCATGATATCCCGGCCGAACTCATGGCGCACCGAACCCGGCAGCGCCTTGCTGGGATCGGTGGTCCCCAACAACGTCCGAATTTTGTTAACGGCATCCACACCGCTGTACACCATGGCCAGACACTCTTCCTTGCCATGCACATTATGGTCTTCCGTCGGGCATTCGGAAGGCTTGTAGCCGGTCATGAATTTAACAATGGTTTCAAATTGTATGTTTGCAAAAATTGGCCCCAGCCGGTCGCACAAATCCATCACGCATGTGTCCGGCACGGCAAAGCCCAATTCCCGCGTCAAAGCGGACGCCACGCGGCCCGCACCAAATTCCTTGAATTTCTCCGCCAAAGATTGCTTCACCGGGCCATAGAACTCCTCGGCCTGGGCAACGGTCATCGAGAATTTCTTGACGCCGATGATCCTCAACCCCGCCGATGACAGCAAATCAATGATGCTCCCCGGGCGAAGGCTGCGCGACCAGAAGTTGTCTGGCTTCAGAATGACCAAGGTCCGCTGCACATCCGGGTTATCGCCCAAATCCATCGCATCTTCAATAAGGCCGCCATCTTTTTCGGAGTGTTTAGCCCACAGATGCAAAGTCCGCGCCGCACGAGTCATGGTTGGCGCCACCAGCACGGCCGGTTCAAAATACCGGACGCTGCCGTCATCATTCAGTATATAATCACCATATGTGTCCCGGACAGTTTGCCCGCTGCCCCACTTCATGGTGGCGCTACCGGTGACATCCCATATTTTCTGGATGGCATCCTCGCCCTCAAACAGCAACAGCATAACCCGGCGCCGCTTCCCCGTGGCTGCACTGGGCGCATACGCGCGCAAGATATAATCAGCGATCAGGGCATTTGTTTCCGTGGCCGGCTCGGCCCGCCGCACAATATCGGCATACTCCCGAACCAGGTCATTGCCGGGCCCGAACATTCGCGCCGCCACAAAGTTCAAATCGGTCCGCGCCAGATACCGCGCGATAATACCGCCCGTCCGCGACTTGCTGATCGGGTAAGGGTTAATCATCACAAATGCCAGTTCGCTGGCCATAAACCGCCTCCTTGAAAAAGTTGATCCTGAAAAATACCTTAATTAAAAACCTTTTGTATAGCTAAAAAACGTTTAGCCGCAAAAAGTTGCTGCAACTTGCCGAAAATCGCACCTACTATTGACAAGGCATCCTATCCTCAGTACTTTGTTATATCAAGGGAGAATGATCAGCATGAAAGCACTTGTAACAGGCGCCGCAGGGTATATCGGATCCGTCATGGTCCCCATCTTATTGCAGGAGGGGCATGAAGTCATCGCCATCGATAATTTCATGTTCGGACAATCATCCCTGCTGGATTGCTGCCATCACGAAAAGCTGACGATCATCCGTGGCGATGTGCGTGACGAATCGCTGATCAAAAAATGGGTGCCGAAAGCCGATGCGATCATTCCGCTGGCGTGCCTCGTGGGCGCGCCGGTCTGCCAGAAATTCCCGATTGAAGCGCGGAGCATCAATTATGAAGCCGTAAAAATGTTGCTGCGCCTCAGCTCAAAAGAACAAAAGATTGTGTTTCCAACCACCAACAGCGGCTATGGCATCGGGCAAAGCGGCATTTTCTGCACTGAAGACACCCCCCTGAACCCTATTTCGCTGTACGGAACGCTCAAGGCGGACATTGAAAAAGAACTGCTCGCCTCCGGACATGCGACCACCCTCCGCCTGGCCACCGCGTTCGGTATCAGTCCGCGGATGCGGCTTGATCTGCTGGTGAACGACTTCACCTACCGGGCGGTCACCGACCGTTTTGTAATCCTGTTCGAAGCGGATTTCAAACGGAACTATGTCCACGTCCGGGATATTTCCAGAGCCTTTCTTCACACGTTGAGCAACTGGGAGATCATGAAAGGCCAGACCTATAACGTGGGACTCAGCGATGCCAACCTGTCCAAGATGGAGCTTTGCCTGGAAATCAAAAAACAACTGCCCGATTTCACCATCATGGAGGCGCCGATCGGCAAAGATCCCGACCAGCGAAATTACATTGTCAGCAACGAAAAAATTGAACGGACCGGTTACAAAACGCAGGTGTCACTCACCGCCGGCCTCACCGAACTGATCAAGGGATACCAAGTCGTCCGCCGCACCCAGTATTCGAACCTGTAACCCATCCATGACAAACCCCACCTCATTTTCCAGGATATTGGTGACCGGCGCATCCGGCTTCATGGGACGGCACATCGCACCTGCGCTGGCTGCCGCCTTCCCTGCCAGCGAAATATGCCCGTTGGGCCGCAAGGATTACGACCTGCTGGACCCGGCACAAGTCGCGCACATGCTGGCGGACCGCCGCCCGGATGCCGTCGTCCATCTGGCCGGGAAAGTCGGCGGCATCATCGCCAACAAAAAATATCCGGCGGATTTCTACTATGAAAACCTGCTGATCAACACCCAGGTGTTCCATGCCTGCTTCAAGGCCGGCGTCAAAAAATTCCTCACCGTGATGGGCGGATGCTCCTATCCAGCCACCGCCACCTCCCCGATCAGCGAAGACCAGATGTGGAACGGGCTGCCCCAGCAGGAAAGCGCCCCCTACTCATGCGCCAAAAAGATGATGCTGATCCAGTCCGAATCCTACCGGCGCCAACACGGATACAACTCCATCGTGGTAATCCCCGGCAATGTCTACGGTGAACATGACAATTTCAATGAAGAATACTCCCATGTGATCCCCGCGTTTGTGCGACGGTTCATTGAATCCACCGACCGCAAAGCGCCCTTCATCACCTGCTACGGCACGGGCCTGCCCACGCGGGATTTTGTCTATGCCGGCGATGTGGCGGCCACCATCCCATGGTTCCTGAACAACTACGACTCCAGCGATCCCGTCAACATTTCGAGCGGCACCCGGATTTCCATCCGCGAACTGGCGGAAATCTTGAAGGCTGCAACCGGATTCAAAGGGGAGATCCGATGGGACACCACAAAGCCCGATGGCCAGATGGACAAGATTTTTGATGTCACCCGGCTACACCGGCTCGGATTATCCTGCCCGACACCGCTTCGCGACGGACTGCGCCGCACCACGGCCTGGTTCCGCGAGGCCCGCCGACAAGGAACTGTACGGCTCTAAAATGAAGGAACAATTGATGCCTCGAATCATTTTCAATCGTTGTGATTATCTCGCCGCACTGGTGCATGGAAAAAAAGTTCTAGACATCGGCTGCGTGGAGCACTCTTTCGAGAACAGCCTGAAAAACGGCACCCACTGGCTACACCGACGAATCAAAGAAACCGCCGCATCCGTTTTGGGACTGGACTATGAAAAAGCCGAAGTCTTGAAAATGCAGCAGGCCGGCTATCACGTGCGCCACGCTGATGCGGAAAATTTTAATCTTAATGAAACTTACGATGTTATTATGGCTGGAGAGCTATTGGAGCATCTTTCCAATCCTGGACGGTTCCTTGAATGTGCGCGCAAGCACTTGAACGAAAACGGCCGATTGGTAATTACCACCCCGAATGCCAACTGTTTGATCTATTTTCTCGAAAACCTTCTTCTCGGTCACGAAATTGACAATACGGATCATTGCTCTCTATATAGTCCGGCAACCCTATCGACGCTGCTATCACGTTATGAATTCAAAATTGAAAAACATATTTTTGTGGCAGAAAACACCGCTTATCACCACACATCCATGACTGCAAAATTTCTGACCGGCGTTAAACAAATTTTTCAGGTGTTGATCGGATACATACGCCCCTCTATGTGCCACCATATGATAACGATTGCAACGGTTAAACATGAAAAATAGTCCGACATGTATGGTCATCGGCGCAAAGGGATTCATCGGTTCGGCAGTCGTCGCCGAAGCCACCGAACGCGGCTATATGGTTTCCTCTGTCGACCTCGACAACTACAAAGATTCCAAAGGTTTGGAAACCGATCTACTCATCAATGCCGCAGGAAACTCGCGCAAGTTCATTGACGATCAGAATCCGGTAAAAGGCTATGACATATCTGTCTCCTCCGTAATGAATGTGCTCCATGACTTCCGGTTCCGATTTTACGTTCAACTTTCCAGCGGCGCCATTTATCCAGACGAAAGCAATCCACTCAAGAACAGTGAGGCAACTCTGTTACAACCTTCAACGATGACCCGTTACGGTTTCCACAAATGGATGGCCGAGCAATTGGTACAGCACTACGCCCCACGGCATCTGATCCTCCGCATGGGCGGCTTTGTCGGGCCAGGACTAAAAAAAAATGCGATCTTCGACCTGCTGACCGGAAACCCGCTCTTTGTCCACCCTGACTCAGAGTTCCAGTATATGAACACACGTGATCTAGCCAAAGCTGTTTTTAAGCTTCATGAAGGCGCCGCCGGATCCGAAACACTTCTTAACCTTTCGGCAAGGGGAACTGTGTCAATACGGCAGACCGCCGCTTGGGCGGGCATCAACCTGCCAGAGAAATCCTTCAGCCGTCCGCGTATCCGAGCAGAATTGAATGTAGATAAAGCCGCCCGAATCATCACACTGCCTGAAACCGAAAAAACCGTCCGGTGTTTTATAAACGAATTTCAGAACGGAAAGGTGAAATTGACATGATTATTGCACGCGCGCCATTCCGCATCAGTTTTTTCGGCGGCGGCACGGATTATCCAGAGTTCTTCAAGCAGCACGGCGGAGCCACACTCCTGACGGCCATCGACCAGTATTGCTACATTTCCATCCACCACCTGACCTCTTTTTTCCAGCACCGTTTCCGGGCATCCTATGCCAAAACCGAGTCCGTTCAGCATCCCACCGAATTTCACCATCCGCTGATCCGCGAAACACTGCTGCAGATGGACATCACGGAAGGTCTGGAAATTTCCCATGTGGCGGACATGCCCGGACGCACAGGGCTGGGAAGCTCCTCGTCATTCACCGTGGCGCTCCTGCACGCGCTCCACACCCTGAAAAATGAAACCGTCACGCCCGCGCAGCTGGCCACCGAAGCCATACATATCGAGCGCATACGCGTCGGTGATGCCGGCGGCCACCAGGATCAATACGCGGCGGCCTATGGCGGATTCAAGCGGCTGGATTTCCATCAAAACGGCCAAGTGTCCGTGCGGCCGGTGACGGCGCCGGAATGCCATATACAGGCATTACAGCAGCATCTGGTCATGTTCTATACCGGCGTCGAGCAATCGGCGGAAAACATCCTGCGCGAGCAGCGAAACCGCACCGGTCAAAACCTCGCCGCGCTGAAAACCATGCTGGGTATGGTCAACACCGCGGAAGAACTCCTTCACGCCGGCCGGATCAGCGATATCGGCACATTGCTGCATGAATCCTGGCAACTGAAAAAAAACCTTTCGAACGGCATTTCAAACGGGCTGATTGACGGGGCCTATGATGCCGCATGCAAGGCCGGCGCACGCGGGGGAAAAATGCTGGGGGCCGGCGGGCGCGGATTCCTCCTGCTGCTGGCCGCACCGGAAAAGCATGCCGCCATCCGGCACCAGCTCAGCCAGCTGCGCGAAGTCAATTTCAAGTTTTCCGATCAAGGCAGCCGAATTATATTTACCGACACCACCCCATGAGCAAGGCCAACCGTCCTAAAATCGCCTTCTGGTTCCGCTACGGCCCCGCCGAGCATGCCGAGCTGTTTCACGCCATGCCGCATGTGGTGGAACAGCTCGCACAACATGCGGAAGTCCACTATTTCGGCATGCGATCCAAAAAAACCATCCCGGAAACCATCCGGCAACACGCCGTCATCCATGAACTGCCCTTCCACGTCAACCGCCACAGCAACCGTGACAAACAAATCAAGGCGCTGTTCTGGCTGTCCGCCATCCCATGGATGGGCCGCACCTGCCGCCGGCTTGGCATCCAGGCGGTTTACATGGATGAGACCATCCCCCTCACCGCGCCGCTGGCACTGCGCTTTTTCGGCCCGAATGTCGCCATGACCATCGCGGATTTCTTCGTGGATATTTATTTCAGGGGCAACCCGCTCGCCAGAAAGACGGGCGCATGGATCCGGCGAACCGATTTCGCGGCATGGCGGCGGCTCCCCTTGATTTACACACGGGCACAGACCACCAAAACATTCCTGAGCGAACACGGCATCCCCGCCGATGTCATCCACCCGGTTTATGACCCTTGCGATTTCACGGTTTATCATCCCATGCCCGGCAAAGCCCGGATCAAAGCCTCCTTCGGGTTTACACCGGAACAGGTGGTGCTGGTGCATCACGGCATCCTGCATCCCAACAAGGGGAATGATTGGATCATCCGCAACCTTGCACGGATGCGGAACACGTTTCCTCATTTACGCTATTTATTGATTGGCGACGGCCCCGACATGCCAAAGCTGAAGACATTGGTGCAGGACCTGCACATGGAAGACACGGTCAAGCTCACCGGGTGGCTGCCGCGCCTTGAAGATGTCAACCACGCCCTCAATGCCGGCGACATCGGGCTGGTCATGCGCGTGGGCCATGAATCGGATCACTTCCACATGACCGGCGCCCTGGTCCACAGCCTGGCCTGCGGCCTGCCGGTGCTGGCGGCGCGACTCGGCGGCATCGCTGAAATCGTAAAAGAAGGTGCAAACGGCCTGCTGTTTGACCCAACCCTGCCTGATGAATTCACCGCGAAGCTTGGACATCTGTATGGCGATGCCAGCCTGCGGGCACAAATGGGCACCCACGCATTGCAGACGGCCCGCGAATCCTTTGACATGCAACAGGTCACCGAAGCCACGGTCCAACCGCTCCTGAAATTGCTGGGGCACCCATGAACACCACGCGCAACATCCAGGCAATCATTTTATGCGGAGGAAAAGGAACGCGGTTAAGCGCGCTACTTCCAAACACTCCCAAAGCGCTCGCACCGGTGGCGGAACGCCCGTTTCTCGTCTGGCAGATTGACTGGCTGAAGAAAAACAGCATTGCCGATATCCACCTCGCCGCAGGGCATTTGTCCGACCAGTTGTCAGACTGGATTGCATCGCAAGCCCTGCCCATCACAATATCCACCGAACCCAGGCCATTGGGAACCGCCGGCGGCCTTAAATACATAGAACCATTCCTGCGCAGCAATCCTTTCATGGTCCTGAATGGCGACAGCTTGACGCCGCTGCTGGATTTCCAGGCGTTGCTGGAACAGCATCGCCGGCAAAAACCGCTGGCAACCATCGTCGTGGCGCCCATCCATGACACCGGGCGCTACGGCACAGTCGAATTCGATGCCGGCAAAAACATTACCGCATTCCGTGAAAAGTCCGAACGCTCGCAAGGCTGGATCAATGCCGGCATCTATCTGCTTGATCGAGAACTGCTGAAACGCCTGCCGCAAGACACGCCGCTCTCCATTGAAACGGATATTTTCCCGCAACTGGCGGCACAACGGCAACTGCAGGCATTTCCGGCACAGCCGCCGCTTCTGGACATGGGCACACCGGAAGGCATTGCGGCCATGGAGCGTTATCTGCGTCCGGCACCGTAGGTCTACTTGCTGCCGTGCGTCGCATGCCCAAGGTCTTTGCCCGGCCGCACAAGCTCCACCAACTCACCCAGCCCATAGCTGATGTGCATCAGGGGAATAAGAAAAAAGATGAGCAAATCCACGCCGGCCCGGGTGTCACGCCAGCGGAGGATGGCGGCCAAGGCCGCACCCAGCACATAGAGCATTGCGCCCATCAGGCCGACACGCATGACAACCCATGAAAACCAGCCGCCCGCCAGCCACCCCGCCAGTCCAAGCAAAATGACCAACGGCATCAAGGCGGTGAGTTCCGGTTCAACCCCGGCGCGCATCAGCCGGATACGTGTTGCCCCATAGCCATACACCTGCCGCATGAAAAGTGCAAATGACTGGCGCGGATAATGGTAAAGGCGAGCCAGCGGCTGAAACACGAGGACCTGCCCGGCCTGTGTCGCCAAAAAGGCAGCTTTCATTTCCTCGCCCGGCCAGAATCCCGGGTCAAACCCGCCAATCGCCATCAGTGCCGCCTTGCGATAGGCCATATTGCATCCGATCAGGCGCGACCACTTCACCCGCCGCGTTTCACCTGCATGCGAATACCGTTCCGCGACATAACCCGCGGCCCATGACGAAAGCGCAGAACCGGCCAGGCGCGCCACCAGCGTGACATCCGCAGGCGTCAGGCTGGGCCCGCTGACCAAACCAACGGAAGGATCGCAAAACGGCTCTAAAATATAGCGTGACCACTCCGGATCCACTTTGACGTCGTCATCCACGAACGCCACGATGTCGGCCCGGGCTTCGCGGGCGCCCAGATTTTTTTTCTCGCTTGAATCACCCCGCGGAAACGACACATCAAAATGCCGGAACAACCCGGGATACGTCTGGATGCGATTTGCCAGCGCCTGCGCCACGACAGGATCGGCAATGGTCCCCACCACCAGGATTTCCATGGAAACCACGTTCCGGATGTCGATCAGCGAGTCCAATGTCTGGACTAAAATGGAACGCCCCAAAGTTGGAATCACCACTGATAATTGCGGCACAGCGGTCATGTCCTCTGCCTTTTCGTAGTAATGGCCTGAAACGCCAGAAAGACCGCCGCCAAGACACACAGCAGCATGCCGGCAAGCTGCACCTTCAACAGCAGCGTGGACGGGCGGTACTCCAGCAGCACCTGGTGCGTGCCTGCCGGGACGAAGACCGCCTGGAACAGATAGTCCGCCCGGGCAACCGATGCAGGCTTCCCGTCCACTGTCGCCGTCCAGTCCGGATCATATCTTTCGGAAACACGCAAAACTGCGGCTTCCGGAGAAACGGTTTCCAATTCCATCCGGCCCGACCGGTATCGCATCAACTTGACCTCGCCTGTCATTCCCGTGCCGGACAAAGCCGGCCAACCTGTCCCGGGCCCAGGCGCGACGCAGACGGTTTCAAACAACGGATACATTGGAGACGCCAAACGGCGAATGGTTTCCGAATCCTCAAGGGATGTCCATCCACGCACTAATGCAAACCGAGGCGCGGGCAGCTTAAACTGCAGCACGACATGCTTTCCCGGATAAGCGGGCGTAGCCGGCAAAACCTGGAAACCGGCTGAGATTTCCTGAGGATTGTTGGGCATCACATTATAGGAGAAAACCGGTTCACAGGCATTGCTGTAGGCCGGCATGGACTGCATCTGCTGCCAGATGGTCACAGGCGCAAGGACTTTGCCTACCGCAAAAAGCTGCCACAAGCGCGGCGAATTCCAGGGAACATGCTCAAAAAGCGTTTTATAATCCTGCGGCATGCGCGGCATCTGCGTCACATTGATGGCCTTGATACCATGATATGGGAACAAATAGGTCAGCCACCAATTATAAAAATCCTCCTGCGTCACCAAGGCCACCCGCCGTTCAGGCATATCCGGATACAATGTACGGATGACATCATTCACCGCCATGGCGGAAATGGGCATGCTCGCAACATAATGCCGCGACAGCCAGGCGGCATCGCCTGCCAGCAGCGCCATCAAAACCCACCGCACGACCATCAGCCTTGTCCGTCCGCCCGGCTGCGAGGCCCACCACAACCCGGCGCTCAGCATCCATGACATAATCGACGCATGCCAGAGGGCTTGGACCTTATTGGCGGCAATGACGCCGGCAAGGCCGCCCCAGGTTTCGAACCGGCGCAATTCACCGCTTTGATCCGCCATCAGCGCCAGAGCCCAGAGCGCCAGGACAGCGCCACCGGCAAACAAGGCCATGGCAAACCATCGGCACAATCCAAAAGAATCGCCAGCCACGGCCACCGGCACCGCGGCCTTCCTGTTGTTTTTATTCTTCATGCCATCACCTTTGCACAGATCACACAGACTCATGCTTTATAGTGAATTTTGCGCCGTCAAAAATCCGGTCGAACCCATACGCCGCCAGAATTGCCGCCCCTATCTGAAAGATTTGTACGAATTTATTCGGGTTGCGGATATTGTTCATCACCGGCAAATGGTAAAAAACAGAATAAAGAGGAAAATATTTGCCGAAAGAAAGCAACAACAACAACAAGGTTGCCACAGACCAGAAACGGATGTCCATCCGCCAGACTTTTTCGCCGCCCGTTTCAGAGACCACGGGCCGCCGCCAAGCCAACAAACAAGCCAAGAGCGCAAAAGCCACCGGGACAATGCCCAGATAAACACTTTCCAGCCTGAAATTCGGGAATCCCTGGCCTGTGCGCGGCCATTCAGCCGACTGGCCAGTCCTGCCCCAATAGGGGCCCGAAGGCTCGCCGGAACGCCAGCCCATATATCCCGGAGCGATAATCTCAATGCTCTCATCCGGCGGCACGCTCCACTGCGTGCAAAACTCCCATTTGGCCTGCGGGGATTCCCCGCCACCCGCCGACACGCCGGTTACATTTGTCTGATAGCCGCCGATCAACGCGCGGCCCGCCACCAGCAACGCCACAAGGCCCACCACGCACGACACGGCAATCAACTTCCGCCACGCCAGCCCCTGCTCGCGGATAAAGGCATAGATAAAATAGGCAAACAACGGCAACGAGAAAAACAATGCCACATCCTGCTGCTCCAGAAACATGGCGCCAAACACCCCGCCGGTCAGTATTCCCCATGCAGGGTGTGAACGGCGCGAAAAATGTTCAGTACACCACAAGCCGATCGATGCCAGCATGACAATCGCAAACTTGTTGGTGTGTCCGGCATAGGTCAGCGTGAGGTTTGAACCCACCCAGAAGGCTGTCACAGCACCGATGAAACACCCGCTCCATGAGACGTGGCGCATACGCAAAAAACATCCTAAAAATACGGACGCGACAAACAAATCAAGGCCGTGAATCCAATTAAAATAAACGGTTATCGGTAAAATATAAAGCAACAGGGTTGTCCAGCACAAGTTGAGCACCCCCTGCATACCAACAAAAACATCATCCGACCACGTTGCCTGGAACGAATAAGGCAAAAGATTCCGCCAGGCTGTCTCGCTGCCAATATTATTGTCGGTCGAGAGTAAAACATGACCAGGTTCCAATAGCCGGTAAAAAACCATGCCGGCTAACAACAGCACGCCAATACCAAACAACACGGCATGTGCATATCTAAGTTTCAAATCTGACACAGTTGTCCACTCCCCCCCCCGCTCATGGAGCGCCCGGCACTTTTAAATCACCGGATGGTGAAATGGTGAAGTCGCCGCGAAAAACCGCACGCTTGCTGACATCCTTCCATTCACCCACTGTCACCAAACCGCGCGCCCGGCTCTGCAACCCCGGCCAGGCCTGCGGTTCCTGCACCACCCAAGGCTCCTCTGGCGGCCCCTTGCCAAATTCCGTGCCACCGACACGGACCCACCGGCTGTCATCATAGTCAACCGCCGGCCAGTTGCCGTCCTGTCCATACGCAAACTTCCAATTCACCGTGGTCGGCACATCACCATAATGCGTCCGCAAATTGGCCTGTGCCCAGAAGGGATACCCGTGATACGCACACGCCAACGCGACCACATGCCGGCCGGGTGCAACCTCCACACGCCACATCTGCACGCGTTGCGGGTCCCCGGAAACCCCGATATTCCTGCCGTCCAGATAAACATCACTGCGGCTGTCACAGTATGCCATCAGCAGGGCATGGTTGGTCGACTCCTGGAACCACAGCCAATCATCCGCCTGCTGCCGCGCCAGCGGATGCGGCGTTGCATCGCGAAACGTCTTCACTTGGTTTTTGAGGGCATCAAGCCCCATCGCCGGTTCTTTATAAAGCAGCTGGCGCAATCGATAAACCGGCGCGTACGGATGATCCGGCCACCGCTCAAGCACGGACTGCAGATAATCCTCCGCGCCCTGCCGATCCCCCAGCATTTCCAAGTCATTCAATGTAGTCATCGCCACCATCGGCTCCAAAGAATCCACCGGCGCCTCACGCCAGCGGGCATCGCCAAGGGAGGATTCGGACGCCCCCGGTTGATCCAGGTAATAAAAAGCCAGGCTTTCCATCCAGCCCTTGCAGGCATTGTCAGGTCCGCGCTCAATATTGACATCAATGGAGCGCTTAAATTCCACCGGATCCATCTGGTGGATGCGATATTGAATGGTCCGGAAATGCGATTTGAGCGGCAACCCGTTAAACGGCCGGATGATCGGCCGACCGTAATACCAACCGCCATTGAAATAATCCTCGAGGCCTGTCCCATGCCAGCCCGGAAACTTCTCGTCATCCACCCGGATGGTTTCATCGCCTTCCAGTATCCACCAGCCTTTCTCCGGCTCCATGCTCGTCACCGACAACAGGCATCCGACATAAAATCCCCGCCCTTTGGCGGAGAGAAACGTGTGCGGCATCCCGACCTGATGCGGTCCGGTCTTGTTCCATGCCGCATGAAAATAGCCCCATTCCCCCGCGCGCCAAGCGTGCAGCGGCATCACAGCCGCTTTAACCTCCACGGGGATATCCGCAGCGCTCTGGTTTTCAATTTCGATCCGGGCTTTCCGGGCAAACGGCATGGGGAACCGGCAGATATAGTCGCCATTCGTCATGCCGAAATAAAAATTCATGTACTGGCGCGGCCGCCAGACACTGCCGAAAAAGTCGCCCAGCGGAGCTTCTACACCGGGCACTGGCGATTCATCCCAGTAAATCCGCAAAATGATATTTCTTAACGCCGCGTCCCGCTGGACCACCGAAGAAAAGTTCCGCCAGGAGGGCCGCACAACCAACGACCGGATCATGGCGGGACCGTCCATGATCAACAGATTCGCGCGTGTCCCCGGCTTGAATACCACGGCATTTGAAGACCATGCATACCCCTGGGTATTTTCCAGTTGCGCCGGATGATTCAAACCCGTCCGCACTTCATCCATAAAGGACGTCATATCATCTAAATTCAGCGGGTTCTTCTCCTCAATCACGGTATTTGCCGGCAAGGAACAATAGCCGATTTGATGAAATAATTTGGGTGTCTGGTCCGGCCGGAATCCGCCCTTGCGCGTCATGACAACCAGCCGCTTCTGGTAAGCCACCGGCAAAAACGAGTACCAACAGAACGGTTCGTACCCGGCCAGCGGAATCAGGGCATCCCCCTGACGGTGGAAAAACTCATCCACCGTGGTTTCAATACGGGGTGTTTTTTCGCCGTCAAAATAGAACCGCAGCGGCTGGTTGCCATCATCCTCGCCGGTTGTCCAGAACCGGGAAATATAGCCGGGGCCTTTCAAATCCGCCCACACGACCCAGCCGTCAGTCCCCTCCCGCAACGGATGATTGAAATCGTCATTTCCGCCGGCCGGGTCAAAAGAGCTGAGCAGTTTTCCCTCGGGCTGGTCCAATCGCGCTAAAATGGTATCGTTGGTCAGGCGTGCCACAAGATCACGAAAACCGACCGAAGGCCCCGGCGTTTGCCGACACCCCAGCAACCATACGCAATATATTATTATTTTGACAAATTGCCGGAAAAATTTCATTTTGCCTGACGGCTCCTTACAAGACCGATTAAAAATTCATGCCATTCGACACACTGCCGCCCCATCACCATCCCTACGCACAGAGTTTATATTTCATAATATGACATATCGCTTGCCGCAGGCCATGATTATTTTTTGTGAACATCACTTATATCATGGCCAAAACAATTTTGAGTATGTTTGGTTTTTATTAAATTAGAAATTTGCTAGACCACTTTTATACATGGTAGTATGTAAATCTGATTTTCCCGCTGTAATGCGGTGGAGTATAAGAAAGAAAAGGATGACACGCGAAGAAACAGATTTGCTGGGGCCGGTATCCATCCCTGACCAAGCTTTGTGGGGCGGGCAGACCGAGCGCGCCCGCAAGAATTTCCCCGTTGCCCTGCGCGGCGTCAATCCCGCGCTGATCCGGGCCGGCGGCGAAGTTAAAAAGGCCTGCGCGCTCGCCAACAAGGAATTGGGATATCTAACGCCGCCGGTTGCCGATGCCATCATCAAGGCCTGCGAGGAAATCAGCCTGGGCAAACATGTTGACCAGTTTCCGGTCGATGCCCTGCAAGGCGGTGCGGGCACATCGACCAACATGAACTGGAACGAGGTCATCGCTAGTCTGGCATCCAAGCTGGCCGGCCAGCCGGTGCATGCCCTTGACCACGTCAACCTGCACCAGTCCACCAATGACGTCTATCCCACCGCCCTGCGGGTCGCGGCCATCCGTGAATTCCGCCAGCTCGAAACCGCCATCATCCGCCTGATGGAGGCCTGTCAGGCCAAAGAACGGGAGTTTGCCCACGTGGTTAAACTCGGACGGACCGAGTTGCGCGACGCGGTCCCGATCACGCTGGGCCGCGAATTCGGCGCCTATGCCGCCGCGCTGGGCCGCGACCGCTGGCGGGTGGAGAAGTGCGTCGAGCGGCTGCGGGAAACCAATTTCGGCGGCACGGCCATCGGCACGGGCATAGCCGCCCCGCAGGCGTATATCTTCCTCGCCATCGAAAAGCTGAGGGAGGTCACGCATCTAAACCTCGCCCGCTCGGAGAACATGGTGGATGCCACCCAGAACCTCGATCCGTTTGTCGAGGTCAGCGGCATCCTGAAAGCGCACGCCTGCACGCTGATTAAAATCGCACGCGACCTGCGGCTCATGTCCAGCGGCCCCGAAGGCGGCCTTGGCGAACTGGAACTGCCCGCCATCCAGCCGGGCAGCAGCCTGATGCCTGGCAAAGTCAACCCGGTGGTCCCCGAGATGGCCATGCAGACCGCGTTTCGCGTGATCGCGCATGACGCGGAAATCACGCTGGCCGCCTCGAATGGCGAGCTGGAGCTGAACGCATTCCTGCCCCTGGTCGCCGATGCGCTCCTGGACAGCCTGCAGATCCTGTATCGCCTCAACCCCCTGCTCGCCGCCTGCGTCGCCGGCATCACCGCCCACCCCGCCCATTGCCGCGAGCTCATGGAAAAATCACGTGAAACCGCCACCGCGCTGATCCCGCTCATCGGCCATGAAAAAGCGGTGCTGCTGGCACGCCATATGCAGGAGACCGGCAGGACATTGAAGGAGGCCGTCAAAGAGCTGGGCCTGATCTCCGGCGCAGAGCTGGAAGACCTCCTGAAAGTTGAACATCTGTGCGCGCTGGGCTGGCGCGAAAAGGAATAGCCGAAAAGGAACGGCCCATGCTCACGACCCCAAAAGGAATGCGGCTGCACATCGGGGTTTTCGGCCGCCGGAACGCCGGCAAATCCTCCCTCTTCAACCGCCTGCTGGGCCAGGACTGCGCCATTGTCTCCGACCAGCCGGGCACGACAACCGATCCCATCGAGAAAGCCATGGAACTGGATCCGCTCGGCCCGATCCTCCTCATGGACACCGCCGGCATTGATGATGAAGGCATGCTCGGAGAACTGCGCGTCCAGAAAACCCAGCATCTGTTTGACCGCATCGACATGGCCATCCTGGTGGTTGACGAGTGGACGGCCCACGACCAGGCGCTGGTTGACCTCTTCGCAAAACGGAAAGTGCCGGCCATCGTGGCGTGCAACAAGGCGGATATCCGGCCGGACCGCACCCTGGAAGAAGCGGTCAAGGCGGCCGTCACGCTCGAGGTTGTCACCGTAAGCGCCGGCAGCGGCGACGGACTGGATTCGCTGCGCGACGCCATCATCCGCAGCGCGCCCGAGGAATTCTGCACGCCGCCAACCATCTTAGGCGACCTGATCCCGCCGGGCGGACTGGTCATCCTGGTGACCCCGATCGACAAGGAGGCGCCAAAGGGCAGGCTGATCCTGCCGCAAGTCCAAGTCCTGCGCGACATCCTTGACAATGACGGCTATGCGCTGGTGGTCAAAGAACGGGAGCTTGCACCCGCCCTGCAATCACTAAAGAAACCGCCCGCGCTGGTGGTCACGGACAGCCAGGCGTTTTTGAAAGTGTCGGCGGATATCCCGAAAGAAATCCCCCTCACCAGCTTTTCCATCCTTTTCGCGCGCTACCGGGGCGACCTCATCGCGATGACCAAAGGCGCCGCCGCCATCCGGACGCTCAAGCCGGGCGCGCGCATCCTGATCGCCGAAGCCTGCGCGCACCACGCCATCACGGATGACATCGGACGCGTCAAGATCCCGCGCTGGATCGAGCAATACACCGGCAACCACATGGAGTTCGTGCATTATTCAGGGCAGGATTTCCCGGCCGACCTGGCTTCGTTCGACCTGATCATCCACTGCGGGGGATGCATCATCAACCGGCAGACCCTGCTGCGGCGGATCCAGAAAGCGCACGCGCAGTCGGTTCCCCTGACCAACTACGGACTGGCCATCTCCTGCTGCATGGGCATCATCGAGCGGGCATTGCAGCCATTCCCCGCCGCGCTGCGCATTTGGCAGGCCGTGAAAACCGGCGGCAAGGCAGCCACCGCAGGAGCGCCATCATGAGTGGCGCCATCCCGCACACCACCGGCCCAACCAACTGACACGCATCCTGCCGGGGGCCGGGAAATGGGCCCACCCGTGGAAACGGCCAGTCTGCCATCAAGCTTTCAGCGGATTCCATCAACCAGACCGCCATCTGCTTCATGGAGCAGGCATAAACAGGCCCGCAGCGGATGCGCAGGCGGCTGAAATATCAAATCAGCCGCTTGCGGGCAAATGCTTTCCCGGAATGCGACTTGAGATAAGACTCAAAACGAAGCGCACAGGCTTTATCGGGAAATGCACAATAGAAGACAGATCCCAAGGACGCCATGGAGCCGTGGATGCGTTGCCACATTCATTGTGTTTGGCCAAGCGGGAGCAGACATCCATGGTGAATCCGACATAAGAGCGTTCAGGAAAGGACTTGCTCTGAAGGATGTATACGTAGAACATTGCCCGTCTTCGTTTCGCGCTGCTCAACTTCGCCGGGCACGCTTCGCCACATTGTCATACCGGCTGTATTGATCAACCTAAGTTCTCCGCACATGGCCGTGCCACGCGTAGCCCACAGGGCGAAGCGTGGCGGAGGGGGAGGGATTTGAACCCCCGGTCCCCGTGAGAGGACACATGATTTCGAGTCATGCGCATTCAACCAGGCTCTGCCACCCCTCCATAGGTATGCGGAACCGCAAGGGTGGTAAACTTACGTAATCGTCCCGGAAATGTCAACCGCAACCAAATAAAAACCGGCCATCCCCATCTTTAAAGAGGAATGGCCGGTGCAACCGTCCATCCGACGGGTTACTTCACCATGGTGAACCACCCATGGCGGTCCGCGATCTTGCCCTCGATGATGCGGAAGAATTCGCCTTGGATCTTCTCGGTGACCGGCCCGCGCCTGCCGGAGCCAACCACGATGTTATCCACCTTGGTCACCGGCGTCACCTCCGCCGCCGTGCCCGTGAAGAAAATCTCGTCCGCAATATACAGCGCCTCCCGCGGGACCTGCTGCTGATGGATCCGGATGCCCAGGTCGCGCGCCAGCGTGAACATGCTGTGCCGCGTGATGCCGGGCAGGATCGAGCTGCTCGTCGGCGGGGTGAAAATCGCACCGTTCCTGACGACGAAAATATTCTCGCCGGACCCCTCGGAGACAAAGCCGCTGCTATCCAGCGCGATGCCTTCATCATAGCCGTCCTCCAGCGCCTCCATCTTGATCAGCTGGGAATTCAAATAATTCCCGCCGGCCTTGGCCAGCGTCGGGAAAGTATTCGGCGCCGCACGGCGCCACGATGACACCTTCACGGAAACACCGGCTTCCATCGCATCCTCGCCCAGATACTTGCCCCAGCTCCAGGCGGCGATCACGCAATTCACCGGGCAGTTCTTCGGATTCACGCCCAGCGAGTGATACCCGCGGAAAGCAATCGGCCGGATGTAACACGACTTCAGGCCGTTCTCCTTGACCGTATCCACAACGGCCTTTTCAAATTCCGCCTGGGTGAACGGGATCGGCATGCGGTATATCTTCGCCGAATCATATAGACGGCGCACATGTTCCTGCAGCCGGAAAATGCCGGACCCGTCAGGCATTTCGTAGCAGCGGATGCCTTCAAACACGGATGAACCATAATGCAGCGCATGGCTCAGCACATGGCATTTTGCGTCGGCCCAATCCACAAACTTCCCGTCACACCAGATTTTCCCCTGCCCGAAACTCATAAGGCAACTCCTTAACACTATGAGGTAAAATAAACTGTAAATGTACTACGCTCACCGCCTTTGTCAAGCGTGCGCACACCCCAATTGCATTTCAAAAAAATCCAGGGACCCCCTACCCCGCCGGCTAAATTTTCAGGAAAACGCCGCCTTTTCCCGCTGACTTGAAACTGGCATCCAGATAGCGCTGCACTTCCAGCCCGCCTGCAAAAGAGGTCTGCCCCTGCCGCCCCTTCTGGATCGCGGTCACAAACCGTTGCAGCATGTCGGGCACCTTGGGGCATTTGACGGCCGTCCATGAAGCCTTGTCCACATTCTTTTTGCCGATACAGACACGCAGTTTTTCCGCATCCGGACGGTCCAGATTCAAATCCAGCCCGCCTTTTTCACCATAAACCCGGATCGCCACCGTATTCACCTGGCCGGTGGCCCAGCGCGATGCGTGCAGCACGCCAATGGCGCCATTCTTGAACCGCACGCTGGTCACCATGCTGTCGTTGGCATCCAGGATATAGGGGCCGATCTTGCGCACCCCCTTGTCGAAGGTCTTCAGGTTGCAGGCCACCTCGGCAAACCCGCCCACCACAAACAAGGCGAGGTCATAGAGATGCACGCCGACATCACCCAGCACGCCCGCGCTGCCATGCTTTTTGCTCAACCGCCACAGGAACGCTTCTTTGGTGTGCCAGTCGCCCCACACATTGCTGGTCAGCCAGCTTTGCAGGTAGCTGCCCTCGACATGGATGATTTTGCCCAGCACGCCCGAGGCCACGACCTCCGCCGCCTTCTGCGTGGCGGCCGCATTGCGGTAGGAAAAATTCACCCCGGTCAGCACGCCCGCCTTCTTCGCCGCCATGGCCATCTTTCCGGCCGCCGCCAGGGTGTCGGCCAATGGCTTCTCGCACATGACGTGTTTGCCGTGGCGGATCGCCATCAAGGCGACCGGGGCATGTGCGGCGTCAACGGTCACAATGGAAATGGCATCCAGCTTTTCTTTCCTGAACATCTCCGCCGCGTCTTCATAGGCGGCGGGAATATTGAACCGTTCCGCGAAGGCCGCCGCCCGGCCCGGCACAATGTCACAGCACGCAACCACCGTGGACCCTTTGATTTCCTGCAAACGCTTCGCATGCCCCTGCGCCATGCCGCCTGTCCCGACAATCGCCATCCGGATCATAACCGCTCCTGTTTTAATGTTATTCCGATAAAAACGCCTGCAATCCCGATAAATATTTTATTTCCAAGATTTATTTATAAGACATGATAGACTCCAATTAGTCAAATCGTATTTAGGAATTTGCCACACGCGCAGCTTGAACAGGCCATGAAGAGACAAGCGCAGATCCGGATTCCCCATGATCTGGCAGGAAAAACCGTGCTGGACGCCCTGTCCTGCCGATTCACCTATCACTCCCGCGAACAATGGACCGGCCGGATGGACCAGAACCGCGTGCATGTCAATGGAAACCCGGCCATGGCGGACACCGTCCTGGCGGCCGGCGACCTGGTGGAATATCACGCGGACGACCTGCCGGAGCCGCCGGTCCGGACTGAAATCGAAGTGCTGTACGACGATGCCGAAATCCTGGTGGTCAACAAGCCGGCCAACCTTCCCAGCCACCCCGCCGGCCGCTACTTCAACCACACGCTGTGGGCGATCCTGAAAACACAATCCGGCATTGAAAACCCCGCGCTGGTCAACCGGCTCGATCGCGAGACATCCGGCATCATCCTCATCGCAAAAACACCGGATGCCGCCAAAAAGTGCCGGGCCCAATTCGCCGGGCGCCAGGTGCGAAAACATTACCTTGTTTTGGTGGAAGGCGCTTTTCCCGACACCTTGGATGCCGGTGGATTCCTAGTTCCCGACACGGCCTGCCTTGTTTACAAAAAACGGAAATTCACCATTTCCGCCGGCGATGGAAATCCGCCGCCTGATGGCGAACGGGCGGAAACCATTTTCCGCCGTCTGCGCCATGCAAACGGGATCAGCGAAGTGGAGGCCATCCCGCACACCGGACGCATGCATCAAATCCGGGCAACGCTTCATTCCCTGGGCTTTCCGGTGGTCGGGGACAAACTCTACGGTCCTGATCCGAACATTTTCCTGCGCTTCTGCACCGGCTCGCTGACGGGACACGACCGAGCCCTGCTGCGCATCGACAGGCAGGCCTTGCACGCATCCGGATTGACTTTTTTCCATCCTCACACCGGAAAACAACTCGACATGGTCAGCCCTCTTCCAGTCGAGCTTAACCGGCTATTGATGTGACCACCTCCCTTCAAAAATTATCCTTGCCATTAGGGTTGCCACCTATTGATAATATAAAAACATACAAAGAGAATAACCAGCCGGTGGTTGTTATCCTGCTTTGATTTTTCAAATTCAGCCAGTATGGAAACTCGTTAAAGGAGCCATGTTGTGAAACCTGCCAGGTCTTCATTCCTGTGGTCGGTTGTTCTCTGCGCTCTTCTGCCTTTTGCCGCGCAGGCAACGACGTACACCTGGACGAACACCACGGCGTCGACGGGCGGAAAATGGAGCGAGTCGAACCGGTGGACCAACGCCACGATACCGGTGGTGTCGACGGCGGGCGACACGCTGGACTTCAGCACGCGCACGCTGGCCAACAACATGGCGGTCACCAATGACCTGTCCGGCTACTGGGCCGGGACGATGAAGTTCGGGGACACGGGCACAAAGTATTGGGTCGTGTACGGCAACGACATCGCGCTGGACAATGCCGGACCGGCCTCCGAGATCAATGTGCTGAAAAACTCGGCGTACCTGCGCCTGAAGCTGGCCGGCACGGCGGGGCTGAAGAAGACGGGGCCCGGCGTGCTCTTCCTGGACGGAACCAACACCTTCACCGGCGGGCTTGAGATCAGTGCGGGCGATATCTCGCTGGTGCGGGCCTCCGGGCTGGGCGATGCGGGCAACACCCTCACCTTCAGCGGCGGCGGGCAGTTGCTGCAGACCACGGCCATGGCCATCACCAACGGCCTGGTCATCAATGCGGGGGTGACGGCGACCAACAACAACGGGGCCAATGCGGTGTCATGGCTGGGGCCGGTCAGCGGGGACGGCAGCCTCGTCAAGGTCGGCGCGGGCCTGCTGATCCTGACGAATGCCAACACCTATGGCGGCACGCTGCTGGTCAGCGGCGGGCCGGTCCGCGCGGACGACGGCATGGGGATCGCGGCGGGCAGCGTCATGCTGACCAACGCGGTGTGGGAGTTCGGTCTGGACACCGGCCGGGCCAGCATCGTCCGCACGCCCGGCACGGGCAGCAACCAGGTCAGTCTGGCGGGCGCCTCGCCGGGGTTCAGCGCCTATACCAACGATGTCACGGTGGACCTGGGCAACGACGGCCGGACGCTGGTCTGGGGCCCGGATTTTGCGGCCACCACGGCGCTGGTCCTCAAATCCGCGACCACGACCAACCGGCTGGCCTTTATGAACGGGCTGGACCTGAACAACGCATCGCGCAGCATCGCCATCAACGGCAACCCGGTGGACGCGGCGGCGGTGACCCTTGCCGGCCGGATCACCGGCAGCGCGACGAACCTGACCTTCACCGGCGGGGGCCTGGTGGTGCTCGCCGGCACCAACGACTACAGCGCGCAGACGATCCTCAACACCGTGGGCGCGATCCTGCGCGCGGATGACGGCGCGGGCTTGCCGGTATCAAGCAATCTTTTCCTGTCCAACGGCGTCTGGGAGGCGGGCATGGACGGGTCTTTGACCAACATCACCCGCACGCCGGGTGCCGCGGGCGCCGGCACCGTCCGGCTGACGAACAACGCCGGGTTCAGCGCCCATGGCCATGACGTGACCGTCAGCCTGGGCGGCGACCCGCCCGCCGCGCTGGTCTGGGGCGCCGGTTCATTCGGCCCGACCAACCTCATCTTGAATGAAGCCACCGCGGACAGCAAAATAACCTTCCGCAATCCGCTGGCCCTGGGCAACACGGCACGGACGATCAGCGTCAACGCGGGTGTGGCGGAGATGGACAGCGACCTGAGCGGGTCCACCAACATGCTCTTCAAGGCCGGTGCGGGCGCGCTGATCCTCGGCGGCAGCAACGCGGCGTCCACCAACCGGTGGATCGTCAGCGCGGGCACGCTGCAGGTTGACAGCGAGGAGCGGCTGGGTGCGAATCCGCCGGTCTGGGTCCCCGGACAGCTGCGGCTGGACGGCGGCACGCTGAAGACCACGGCCAGCTTTGCCATCAACGACAGCAACCGCGGGGTGATGCTCAACGCCAACGGCGTCATACTGGACGTGGCGGAGGGCACCACGCTGGCCATCGACAACATGGTCAGCGGGACCTACACCTTCTACAAGCAGGGGCTGGGGACGCTGGCCCTGGACAGCGCGGCGAACACCAACGGCACCATCACGATGGATGCCGGCACGCTGCAGGTGGCCACCAACGGCGCGCTGGGCGCCACCGCCGCCACGCTGGCCTTCGCCTCCAACGCCACCCTCAAAGCCACCGCCTCCTTCTCCTGCCCCCGCGCGGTGACGATCGCGGCCGGTGCGACGGCAACGGTGGACTGCGATGCGGGCGTGGTGCTGACGCTGGCGGGCGCGACGGCCAACACGGCGGGGGCTCTGGCCAAACGCGGCGACGGGACGCTGGTGCTGGGGGGTGTGAACCTGCATGACGGTCTGACGACCATCAATGCGGGCACCATCAAATGCGGCATAGCCAACGCATTCGGGGTCGGCACGGACGGCGATATCCTGATCAATGCCGGGGGCACGCTGGACGTGGGCGGGGTCGGCATTGCGCCCGACGGGATGATTTCCGGGTCGGGCACGGTGGACAACAGCGCCGGGACGGGGACGCTGGCTTTCGGGGCCGGCAACGGGTCGTCGGCCTTTGATGGCGTGGTCAAAAACAGCGGCGGGACCTTGAACCTGACCAAGAACGGCACGGGGACCTTCACCCTGACCAACCCCACGAACAGCTACAGCGGGCTGACGACCATCAGCGGCGGTGCGCTGAAGCTGGGCAGCGGCCTTGCCGCGCAGAACAGCACGGTGTCGGTCGGGGTGGCCAACGGGCTGAAGTTCGACCCGGGCCAGACCCCCTTCACCCTTGGCGGCCTGGCCGGCGCGTCAGGGTTCACGCTGGCCGACACCGGCTCCAACGCGGTGACCGTGAAGGTGGGCAACAACGGCAGTTCCTCCAACTATACCGGTGTTATCAGCGGCAGTGGCTCGCTGGTCAAGATCGGCGGCGGGACCCTGACGCTGGGCGCGGCGAACGTGTACAGCGGCGCCACGGCGGTTGAAAACGGCGCCCTGCAGGTGGGGATCGCCAATGCGCTGCCGGCCAGCACCGTGCTCACCCTGGGGACAGCGGGCACCAGCGGGAACCTGGTCCTGGGCACGGCGGCGGCGGCCTATGCCCAGACCCTGGGCGGGCTGCAGAGCGCGGGGCTTGGCGGTGCCGTGGCCGGCGCCTTCACCACCGCCTCCACGCTGACCATCAACAACGAAAGCGACTGCGTGTTCAACGGCGTGCTGGGCGGCGGCGCCGGCAATGCGAACAAGCTGGCGTTGACCAAGGGCGGCGGCGGCAGGCTGGCGCTGGGCGGCGCCAGCCCCAACACCTATACGGGGGGCACGACGCTCAACGCCGGCACGCTGAGCCTTGAAAAAGCCGGGGCCATCAGCGCCGGCACGCTCACCGTGGCCGGCGGCACGCTGGTGGAGACGGCGGACAACGCGCTGAGCGGCGCGGCCGCGCTGAGCTTGAACAGCGCCTCGGCCGCCGCCGTGCTGAGCCGGGACAACGATTACTCCGGAGTGACCACCGTGACCCTGGGCCGGCTGCAGATATCCAAGTCCAATGCGCTTGGGACAACGGCGACCAACACGGTGGTTGGCGCCGGCGGCGTGCTGGAGCTGGCGGGCGGCATCAATACCCCCGAGGCGCTGAGCCTCAACGGCGCGGGGCTGGCGGCGGCGCCGGCCGGCGCGCTGCGCAACGTGTCGGGCACCAACACCTGCAGCGGGCCGGTCACGCTGGTGACCGCCTCCACCATCGCCGCCTCGGACGGCCTGCTCATCTTTGACGTGGCTTCGGGCAATACGATCAGCAGGGCCGCGCTGGCGCTGACCTTCGACGGAGCCGGCGATATCACCGTCAACGATCCGGTGGCCGGCACGGGCGTGCTGGTCAAGAACGGCGGCGGCACGCTGACGCTCAACGCCGCCACCGCAGGCAGCGGCGCCACCACGGTCAGCAGCGGCACGCTGCGGCTGGGCACGGGCGCCAGCGTCGGCACCGGCGCCATCACCATGGGCGGCGGCACGCTGGACCTGGGCGGCAACAGCCAGACCAGCGGCGTGGTGACGCTCAATGACGGCCGCATCATCAACGGCACGCTGGGCATGGGGGCCAATGCGCCGGCCGTGAAAAAAGGCGAGATCAGCGCCGGCCTCGTCGGCAGCGGGGCCATGGCCAAGACCACCGCGGACACCGTGGTCCTGGGCGGCAACAACAGCGGCTACAGCGGCGCCATCACGCTTGGCGGCGGCATTTTGAACATCCGGCACAGCAACGCGCTGGGCGCGGGCAGCACCACCACGGTCAATGCGGGCACGGCGCTGGAGCTGGAGGGCGGCATCGATGTGCCCGCCGAGGCCACCTTCATCCTGGCCGGCACCTTGCGCAACGTGTCGGGCACCAACACCTATCGCGGCCTGCTCACCATGACGACCAATGCGGCCGTCATCACCTCGCTGGCCGGGGCGCTCGTCCTGGATGCGGCGGGCACCAATGTGGCCATCAGCCGGACCAGCGGCGCACTCACGGTCAACGGCGCGGGCAACGTCACCATAGCCGATGCAATCATCGGCACCAACACGGCGGCCACGCTCACCAAGGATGACACGGGCACCCTTGTCCTGGCCGGCACCAACACCTACACGGGCGCCACGACCGTAAATAAAGGCAAGCTGCTGGTCAACGGCTCGCTGGCCGCCGGGTCGGCGGTCACAGTCAGGGACACGGCCACGCTGGGCGGCGGCGGCGCCTGCGGCGGCACGGTGACGGTGGAAGCCGGCGGCACCCTCGCCCCGGGCGATCCGGCCGTGGCCAACGGGGTCGGCACGCTGGTGGTCGGCAGCCTGGCGCTGCAGGCCGGCAGCCTCCTCGCCTTCCAGCTCGACGCCGCGCCGGGCGACGACGATGTGGTTGACGCCAGCGCGGGCGCCACCACGATCAGCGGCGCAAACGTCTATCTATATGATGCCGCCACGGGCGGCGACTTCAAAGAGGACGGCACCTACCGGCTCATCCGCTACAGCGGTGCGGCGCCCTCCGTGGCCGGCCTCACGGTGCAGACCGACATGGGCGGCAAGAGCTACAAGTTCCGCGCCATCGCCGGCTGGGTGGAAATCACCATCAACTCCCAGTCGATCATCAGCATTGACAGCCCCGGCGTGCCGGAAGGCGATGCCGGCCAGACCGATCTGATCTTCAACGTCAGCCTGCCCTTCGCCGCCACCAGCGCGGTCTCCGTGGCCTGGCAGACTGCCGACGGGACCGCCAAGGCCGCCCTGAACGACTATGCGCCCGGCAGCGGAACCGTGGAGTTCTCGCCCGGCGACACCAACCAGACGATCGTGGTCAAGGTCAATGGCGACACGCAGAAGGAGCCCGACGAGACGCTGACCGTCACCCTCTCCGGCGCCGTGGGCGGCATGATCCTGGATGCGGTGGGGACCGGCACCCTCATCAATGATGATCCGTTCACCGTGTGGTACATGGACCCGGCGGCCACCCGCGGCGCCAACAACGGCTACAGCTGGGAGGATGCGTTCACCAACCTCCAGAGCGCGTTTGCCACGGACCTGGCCAGCCAGCAGCTCTGGGTGGTGGGCGGCACGTACTATCCCGGGGCGACGCGCGATGCGGCCTTCACGGTCACCTCCAGCGTCACCGTTCTGGGCGGGTTCACCAGCGGCATGGGCACGGCAACCCAGCGCGACTGGACCGCGTACCCCACCGTGCTCAGCGGGGACATCGACCGGAACGGGGTGCTGGACACCAATAACAGCATCCATGTGGTCACGGTCAGCGCGCCGGATGTGGCGCTCGACGGGCTGACCCTGACCATGGGCTATGCGCGCGGCGCCACCAATGCGGTGCTCTGCGGCGGCGCGCTGTATGCCAGCAACTGCTATCCCGTCGTGCGCAACTGCCGCATCGTCACCAACTCCGCCAGCCAGTATGGCGGCGGCGCCTATCTGTTTGCGGGTGCGGCCGGCACCAACGGCGCGGTGTTCGAAAACTGCGAGATTGC
>Ga0073936_10000812_pt1 | contig 49063 bp, 33 predicted proteins | sample AliMusrvi5mmetaG_FD_87041 | JGI IMG/M metagenome (GOLD analysis project Ga0073936, IMG submission 87041) | Freshwater lake bacterial and archeal communities from Alinen Mustajarvi, Finland, to study Microbial Dark Matter (Phase II) - Alinen... | ecosystem: Environmental > Aquatic > Freshwater >...
CATAATCCCGCCTCCGTTGTCGTGTCCGCGGCGTCAACCGCGGGGATGAGTTTTTTTCGATACACCCATCGTACACGTTCAGCGGAGGCTTATCATTTCAAAACGCTATTTTGGACAAGAGTGGGCGGAAGTAAAGTTGCGTCCTGTGCCGCGCCCGGTGCCGGAACCGCCATTCCGCCTTGGCGCGCATTTGGTCACTGTTGCGCAGTAAGAAAGGAGAGGCGTCTGCCCCACTTACACTTTTTTGGTGTGCGGAAATCCATTGCGAGAAGGGTGCCGCGCACGAGTGTCTGGCGTCCCTCATCGCGCATTAAACAGGAGCGTGTTACTGTTCGGGGGCGTTGATGCACCGTATGCGCAATCGGATGGTACAGATGGACTTCTCGGCATCGTCCTGAAATTGGGTGGTGACGGAGATGGCATGATGCGTTCGGGGTCGCTCGAAGGTCCCTCCGACAATCCCCGTCTGCCTTATCGGATTGACCTTGGAAAGGATCTTAAGCCTGTTGATTACGGCATTCGCATCAGGTACGCAGGGAGGGGGATCATCTTTTGCGTCGGAAGCGCTCCCGGGCAATGCGCGACTGGTGTCAATTGTCAGCTCGGTGCGCGAGGTGCGCAGCATGTGGATCAGCAACCACTCAACATAATCGATTGCCGTCGGCTGTTTGTCCGCCGGCTTCGCTTTGCTGAAAAAATCCATCAACCCCATATCAGAACCTCCCGTGTCTTGGTTCACTGTGAAATGGGCAAAAGCCCTGTGTCGTTAAGAGACTCGGGGTAAAATCCCAGCCTCAATTTGCAGTGAATGTAGCACCTTGGCTGTGGACTGTCGAGCGTCGGCCGCTTGCCGACTGGCGCTTTCAATAATAGCAGTGACTTTCGCACTAGGAACAACTACTATTGATTCATGAAAGTTAAAATCCATGAATTTAAGTTGATTGTCCCAGAACTTTCCGATGGCGGAGGGGAAGACAATGGGCCTTATGCGCTCTCTAAAAACTTTCTTACAGTCCCGGAACAAATGTTGAACCAACAAGCGGTCGTGGAGACTTTAGTTGATGGTGTTCCGGGCATCAATGAGTGCTGTAGCCGCATCTATGTCGATGGTTTCAATTGGCTTGTTCTGGGGGATGTCCGGTCTGTCTGTTATACGAATGATATTCTGGTCGTTAAGTACTAGAGGTCTGTCCCATAAAGGCCTATGCACTGGGCCAAGACCTTGTCAGGCCGTTTCGAGCGGGCTTACACCGTTGAACGGACGGATGTTTTGACCGGATACGAGGGCGTTCCGCAGGGCTTCAAGATTTCTGTCGCACGTCTTGAACCGGGCACGCGCTCGACAATCCGCAGTCGGGGTGTTACATTCAGTGAAAGTCGAGGCTGGGGCGGTTCTTCAGCCTCCAAACTTAACAGGGCTTTTTCCACATCATGAGCACTACCCATCCAACGACCGTTACTCATGCACCGGCTGTGTCCGGCTCGGCTTCTTCACCCATCATTGGCGTTGATATCGGCGGCACCAAATGCGCTGTTCTGATCGGATCACCTGAAGGACAGATCCTGCACAAAGTTGTGTTCCCAACCGATACGGCGGGCGGTTTGGAACAAACCTTACAGAATTTGTGGAAGACCATTGAATCTGTTCTAGCTCTCACCAACGGAGCGTCGCCGGTGTTCGGCGTCTCGTGCGGCGGGCCAATGAATTCCCGCGAGGGCTTGGTACTCTCGCCGCCGAATCTGCCCGGCTGGGATCACGTGCCCATCACGCGGCTGATCACGGAGCGCTTTGGCGGACGGGCTTACCTGATGAACGACGCCAATGCCGGTGCCCTGGCGGAGTGGAAGTGGGGTGCCGCGCGCGGCACGCAGGACGCCATCTTCCTGACTTTTGGCACCGGCATGGGCTCCGGCATCATCATCAACGGGCGCATGCATGCCGGACGCGATGACCTGGCCGGTGAAGTCGGCCATGTGCGCATGGCCGACGATGGGCCGGTGGGATTCAACAAGGCCGGTTCTTTCGAAGGTTTCTGTTCCGGCGGTGGCATCACCCGTTTGGCACAAAGCCGGGTTCGGGCCGCTTGGCTGAAAGGCGAGTCTGTCGCCTTCTGCGCCGATGAGGCAGCCTGTGCGAAACTGGAGCTAAAGACGGTCGCGGAGGCGGCGCGGCGCGGCGATGCCTTAGCTCGGGATGTCTTTGAGACGTCGGCCTTCTATCTGGGCAGGGGACTCGCGATTCTGATCGATGTCTTGAATCCCGAGGTGATCGTGATCGGCAGCGTTTTCGCCCGCTGTGAAGACCTGCTTCGTCCTACCGCGATGCGCGTTCTGGCCGAGGAGGCTCTGGAGCCTGCGGTGCAACGATGCAAGATCGTTCCCGCAGGACTGGGCGAGGCCATCGGAGATTTTGCCGCGCTGGCCATCGCTTATGCCGGTCTCTCGGGGGAGCTTGAGTGATCGACAACGTGTGGCGATTTCTTCAAACACAAAGACACGAAGGCGCCCAAAGAAATGTTGAAACGGTGCTTTTCCCTTTGTGTCTTCGCATCTTTACGTCGAGGGTGTTCTGTATGCTCTGGCTAAGCAGGTTCAGTGGCTCATCCAGGCATTGGAGTGAATCATGAAGATGTTTCGGCTGATGGCGGTCGTTTGCACAGCGGTTTCTGGCGTTGCCTTTTTCGCCTCGGGCGCACCTTCGCAAGGCGCGGAACGGACGTGCCTCTCGCTGGACGGGGAGTGGCGGCTGAGCTACGGGGCACAGCGTGACGATGGGCCGCGGACTCCTGCCGATTTGGCTAAGGTGGGGTGGGCTTCCGTTGCGGCCACGGTGCCGGGCAACGTCGAGATCGATTTGATGAGGGCCGGGAAACTGCCTGATCTGTCCGTCGGCAACAACATCTATCTGGTGCGCGAATGGGAGGGATATCAGTGGTGGTATCAGCGGAAATTCCAGACACCCGAGAGGTCGGGCAAGGCGCGCGTCGAGTTGGTCTTCGAAGGCGTCGACTGCATGGGCACCGTATTCCTCAACGGTCGGCTGCTGGGCGAAACGCACAACATGTTCATCGCCCACCGCTTTGATGTGACGGATCTGCTGCGCACCGATGGCGTGGAGAACGAACTGGCTGTGCGGCTCGACTCGGCTGTGCTCGCAGGACGTCTGCATCAGCCGGCGGCGGTGGAAGGGGCGTTTTCAGGGAACTGGGAATCGCTGTCGATCCGCAAGGCGCCGCACATGTATGGCTGGGACATCGCTCCACGCCTCGTTTCGGCCGGTCTGTGGCGGAGCGTGCGTTTGGAGTCTCTGCCGGCGACGCGCTGGTCCAGTGTCTACTTCGCAACCTTGCAGGTTGATCCTGCCCAGAACAAGGCCCGCGTCATGGTGGATTGGCATTTTCTGACGGATCAGTTCGACATCGACCGGTGGCAGGTCCGCGTGTCGTTGGGGCGCGTCGGCAAAACCATTCATGCCTCAACGCATGCGGTGGTTAATCCGCATGACCGGCAGTCGTTCAATCTGAGCAAGGTGGAGCTGTGGTGGCCGCGGGGCTACGGCGCACAGCCGCTCTATGACCTGACTCTGGAGCTTCTGGATGGCGGCGGAAAAGTGTTGGACACGTGGCGTCAGCAAGTTGGCGTTCGGACGCTCAAGCTGGTGCACTCGGATATCACGACTCCGGAAAAGCCAGGCGAGTTCGTGTTCGTGGTCAACGGCGAAAAGGTTTTTGTGAAGGGCAGCAACTGGGTTCCGCTCGACAGCCTGCACAGCCGCGACAAGCAGCAGTTGCCGGCCGCCTTCGCGATGGTCGTGGATCTCAATTGTAACATGCTCCGGTGCTGGGGCGGCAACGTTTACGAAGACCACGGCTTTTTCGAGTTGTGCGACCAGAACGGCGTGATGGTCTGGCAGGATTTTGCGCTTGCCTGCGCCATTTACCCGCAGACTGACGCCTTTGCCGCTGAGATTCGCGACGAGGCTGCGGCGGTCGTGCAAAAGTTGCGTAATCATCCCAGCCTCGCCCTGTGGGCCGGAAACAACGAGATCGACGATGCCTACACCGGCTGGTTCGGAGTCCAGCTCGACCCGAATACGGACCGGCTGAGCCGGCACGTGCTGCCCGAAGTCATCCGAGAGTTCGACCCGCTCCGCGATTATCTGCCGAGTTCCCCATATCACAGCCCGGCGATGGTTCTGGCTGGTGACAAGAGCAGCCTCAAGCCGGAAGATCATTTGTGGGGACCGCGTGACGATTTCAAGAGCACGTTCTATATGTCATCGCCCGCCCATTTCGTGAGCGAGACCGGGTATCACGGCTGTCCGGACCGCCGCAGCCTAGAGCAGATGATGGAGCCGGCCTCTGTGTGGCCTTGGCAAAACAACGAGCAGTGGCTTACGCACGCCGTTCGCCCGCTTCCTAACATCACCAGCTATAACTACCGCATCCCGCTCATGGCCAAACAGACCGCAGTCTTGTTTGCCACTGTGCCGGATAGCCTTGACGACTTCATCCTCGCCTCGCAGATCAGCCAGGCCGAGGCCGACAAGTTCTTCATCGAGCGGTCGCGCTCTACCAAGTGGAAGCGGACCGGCATCCTGTGGTGGAATGTGCGGGACTGCTGGCCGATCATTTCTGACGCGATTGTGGACTATTACGGCCGGCAGAAGCTGGCCTATCGCTACATCAAGCGCGTACAGTCCGATGTGTGCGCGATGTGCGGCGAGCCTGACGCGGGCCGCCACCCGCTGGTGGTTGTGAACGATACGCTCGCCGAGGTCAAGGGCCATGTCGCTGTGCGCGATGCGGACAGCCAGAAAATCGTGTTCGAGTCGGACTTCCGCGTGGGCCGCAACGGCCGCGAGGAGGTCGGCTTCATTCCGCAGTCTGCGCAGCCCGCCATGTGGCTGATCGATTGGACGGTGGGCGATCAGAAGTTCCAGAACCATTATCTGGCCGGTCCGCGGCCCTTCAAGCTGGATGACTACAGGCGCTGGCTGAAATCGTTGTAAACACACCGGCAAGAGGGCCGCCGAGGGGGGGGGAGGGGCCTTCTTTCGCCGACGCTCCGCTATTGGCGCGGAACAACGGGGTTAGGCTTCACAGTAGTGACGTTGTTGGCCTTTGCCGCGCCAAGCGGGCGTGGCGTCAGCAGGCGGATGTTGGAGAACTTAGCCGTAGCGAGTGCGCTGGAATCTTGCGCGGAAACAGAAAACCCGATTGAGTTGTCGGAGGGCAGGTCCATTTCGCACGCGGCAAAAAGGCCCCAGGACCGGCCATCGCTGGAGACGTTGGCTTCGAACGCTTTTCCGCGGCGGACGATCTTGAGGTAACTCGGAAGCCGGATCGGCCGTCCAGAGCGTTTGACGATTTCGGTCTTGTTGTCGGGCTGCCGGATTTGCAGAAACAGTTCGCCGCTGCCAAAGAATCCGAAAAGCAAGCCGGTCCCAAGGGCGGGATCATCCCCTTTGACCAACAGGCCGGTGATGGCGAAAATATTGTTGTCGGCGATTGTCACTGTTTGTGCAGAAAATGAATAGTTACTCGAGACTTTCGTCCAGACGAACCGGCAGCGGTCATAGCCTTTCCACATGTCGATGCCCGTGCCTTGAACAATCAGTGTCTCTTGCATTTCCAGGGTGCTGCCAGGCTGAGCATGCTCGCCCAAATTCATGCTTTGCCAGATGGGACGGGCTTCGGTGGTAAAGACTTCTTGGACAGGTGAGGCGGTTTCGGGCAGGGGTTGGCTAAACGGCAGAGCTACGGTTTCTATGTCAACAGCCTCCTCGCGGACTGGAGCTACGGTTTCGGGTAGGGGTTGGCTAACCGGCGTAGCTACGGTTTTCATGTGGTCAGCTACCTCCTGTCGGATCCACCGAAACGTCCGATCAAAGGACTGTTCCTTTATAGCGACCAGAAACTCGATCGCTGCGATCAGGCAGAGGATGCCCGTAACGAAGGAGCGGCGTTGCGAAGACGGTTTCGAGGGCGACCGAAGAGACAAGCTGAGACGCTCAAAGAGGCGGCGCACAAGGTCCGAGGCGCCTGGAGCCACAGGCGCCGGCGAGTCCAAGCGGGTGAGGGCTTCCTTGATGTCAGCGGCAACGGCATCGCTGTTGGTCTGGCGTTTCTCCGGGTTGTGTTCGAGCATCCGCATGACCAGTTTTCGAGTGGGCAGCGACACGTGAGGAGCAAGCGTTCCGAGCGGGACGGGGTGATGGAACAGCCTCGCTTTGAGGAGTTCGGCGGGGGTCTCGCCCTCGAACGGGGGGTGCCCGGACAGCAGATTGTAGAGCGTGGCCCCGAGGCTATAGAGGTCGCTGCGGTGGGTGGCCGCAGAGCCTTGGAGCAGTTCTGGCGCGATATAGTTCGGGGTGCCCATGAGCATGCCGTGGTCGTCGAGACGCGTCATGCCCGAGAGCCCGAAATCGACCAGTTTGGCGTTGCCGTCCCGGTCGAGCACGATGTTGCCAGGCTTGATGTCGCCGTGAACCAGGCCTTCGCGGTTAAGGGCCGAAAGTCCGTCAGCCACGTCCAGTGCCATTCGCAGAGCGTCGCGTTCGTCGATGCGCCCCTCGCGTTCCAGCTTCTGCGCGAAATCCTGGCCGGTCACCAGTTCCATGACCAGGTAGGGGTGCCCGTTTGAGAAATTGAGCGCATGTACCTGAGCCACCCGTGGATGATTCAGTTTCCCTGCAGCACAGGCTTCGCGGCTCAGAAGTGCGAGAGACTCCGGGTCGTCGGAGTGGCATCCGCGAACCAATTTGACCGCCACATCGCGCTTCAGGGATTCGTCAGTCGCGCGGTAGATGGTCCCCATTTCACCTTCACCGATATGCTCATACAGAAGAAACCCACCCACTCGTCCGGGAACAAAAACTTTACTTCGACACATTGGACAAAGCAGACTCGAAAGAGGTTTGGCATTTGCCAGCGACACAATCGCATTGCAGTGCGGGCATTTTGTCTCCGCCAGACACTCGAAAAGAATCCCAGTGCTTGGGGCTGGCTTGGGAGTCTCGATAGGACCGCGCTTAACCATGCGCAGGATACCAGGTTTATATGATTCAATTGCCACAATGTTACTTTAGCATGAAAAATGCCATTGTCCAATAGGGGAACAACAAAATGAGAAAAGTGCCGTTTGGGATCGAATTCTTGTCAGAAAGATGAGGATATGGGCATAACAAACAAACCAGAGGGAGAGCGCTTTCTCAGTTGGTGTCAGATTTGCAAACGGCTTTCAGGGCGAAGGCCGTTCATTTTTGAACTGGTCAAAATGGAGAAACCCCTGCTGAGTCCGACCTGTGGGATGACCTTGAAAGGGGCGGGCATCTTACCCTGATTTCCCCGTCTGTCGCCTAGAGGCCTTCCCGTCCTGTTTGTATCGTGTTAAGATTATGACAGGCAATAAGATACAGAGACTGTAATCCAAGGCGAAGTGAGCGACGCCACAAAGCCCATATAACCCAAGAGAAGAACAAAGATTCGACGGGCTTGATTCGGGCCGTGAAATGTGAAAGAGTCTCCCTGCGGTTGTCTGTGGGGCCTCTTTTACGGTGAGTTGTTGAGGAGATCGGTCTGCAGTCTAAGGGAGAACGTATGGCTAAGAAGTGGATTGTCAAAGAGGCGCTGGGTCTGTTGGGCTGGTTGGTGTTGACGTTTGCGGCAGCCGCTGTCGGTGCCGTCGCTTCAGCAAGCTCCGGAGTATTCTATGGGCAACTCGCGCGACCGGCATGGGCACCGCCGGCTTGGGTGTTTGGACCGGCGTGGAGCGTTCTCTATCTCCTGATGGGGGTTGCTGTGTGGCTTGTGTGGCGGGAGCGCGGTTTCCGGGGGGCCGTTACAGCCCTTGGCTTGAATGCCCTTCAACTGGCTGCGAACGCCTTTTGGACATGGCTCTTTTTCGTGTGGCGGCTGGGGGCGCTCGCGTTTGCCGAGATCCTCGTTCTCTGGGTTCTGGTTCTCGCTACGGCGTTCGCTTTCTGGCGTGTGAGGGCTCTGGCGGGGGCGCTGCTGATACCATATTTGCTTTGGGTGACCTTCGCGTCGGCGCTTGCCTTCGTGGTTTGGCGGATGAACCCCAGCCTCTTGGGGTGAATCCAAGCTTTAACAGATTCGATTTCATCGGCATTCAGGTGTCAGAATGAAAGGCGCAAACGGGCTTGAAACAGGCTTAGAGGGTGTGTTACCGTTTTTCCCGTTGATGGCGGGCGTCGTAACGATATCGAGAAGGTTCGCAGTTGGGTGGCGCGCTCTCGTGTTGCTGATCGGGATCCCGTGGAGGGGAAAGTTGAATCCAACTAAACATGACGCTGTACTTGAAGAAGACATTTCTATCCATATCTTCACGGCATCCGCCGCAATGGTTGGTGTATGCCTAACAGTCATTGGATTGATTCGAGTTATTCAGTCGTTTAAGGAAAAAGTCACCCTCACAGACGATCTTCTTGCTTTTGATGCTTTGTTGTTTCTTCTCTCCTGTTTGCTTTCCTATTGGGCTTTACGAACGCGACATGTCCGCCGGATGTACCGGGTGGAGCGTTTAGCCGACAGCTTGTTCATTGTTGGGCTAATCCTGATGGTTGTCGTTTGTAGCCTTATTGTGTATACGCTTGTTTAAGGCAGTCGGCTAATCATAGCGGCCGGCACCACTCCGTGGAGCGGCTGAGTAGGTGAGGAGTATGTTATGCAGATGAACGTTTCTCGGCGGCAAATGCTTCAGGGGGTGGCGCAGACCGCCACTGTCACTGGAGTCGGCCTGGCGTTAGGATCGCTACGGGCAGGAGAGCCGACAAAGCAGCCGGGCCTCATCGTCGGCATTTCCACGCTGGGGTTCACCGATCATACCAACGCGACGTTGGCCAAGGAGTTGGCCGGTGCCGGTTTCGGCACGGTCCAGCTGTTTCTCACTCAGGCCGACAGCAACTACTGGAAGTACAACAGCCGTGCGGATGTCTCCAGCCTGACGGCGGCGCGGTGCCGCGAGATCGCGGCCGCGTATCGCGACGAGGGGCTCGCTATTCACAGCATCGGTGTCTACACCAATCTTATCCATCCGGACGAGGCTGAGATCAAAGCGAACCTCGCCTACTTCGAGGCCATGATGGAGGTCGGCGGCCACATGGGCGTGCGTACGTTCATCAACGAGGCGGGGCATTATCACGATCCGAAATCGCCTGCGCCTGCCGTGCCGCTGGAGTTCCAGGACGAGGTGTGGCCGCGCATGGTCGCCACAGGTAAACAGCTTGCCGAATTGGCTGGAAAACACGATGCCAAGGTCTTGCTCGAGCCTTTTTATCGGGGCTTTCTCGCGAGCGCGAAGCGGCTGCGGCTGTTCGTCGAGGAGGTGGATTCACCCCGTGTGCGCGTGCTGCTCGATCCGGCGAATCTGATCGAACTGAACGACCTCGACGAGATGTTCCAACAGCTTGCGCCATGGGTCGACTGTCTGCACGCGAAAGACCGCAAGCTCCATACAGACCGCGGTGTGGCGGCGGGCAAGGGCGACCTCGATTACAAACGGTTTGTCGCACTGGCGGCGAAACATACGCCCGTTGCGCCGCTGATTCTCGAATATGTGGGGACTAAGGACTACCTCGACGCCCGCGCCCATCTGCGGAGCGCGATGCAGGCGACCGCCATACCCGAGGCGAAGCGATAGGCCACGTGCATGAGCGTGTTTTGTTGCGGCGAGAACACAGATACGTGCTCGGATCCCTTGCTATGGCCGCATCCTAGAATTCCCATCCGGCGTTGAACCAGACTTGCGCAGTCGGAGAGTCTGCGGTCACTCCGAACAGCGGGGCGAAGTTGATGGTCATCTGTGGATACGGACGGTATTGAAAGCTCGGGCCTAGAACCACCGAGTCCTCAAAATTGCCGCGGTCTTCCTTCGTGTCTGTGAAACTCGCCTGGGTTTCCATGCCGACCGCCAACTTGCTGTCGACCACCGAGTAGCTGACGCCGGATCTTGCGGAGTATTCTCTTTCCAGTTCTCCGCCTGTTTGGAACTCACCCACGAAATTCAGTCCCCAGTGCCACCGCGGGCAGAGGTCTCCGCCGAAGATCAGTTTGGGCTCGATCTGGTTGGGTTCGTAGTCCGGATCATGCCTGATCCACTCGACGTAGAGCGTGGGATTGCCCAGAAGCTCACCCCAGTCGGCAAGGGCATAGCGCAGTTCCAACTGCTGGCTGTTATAGATCTCTCCGCCGTTGGATTGGTCGGTTCGGAGATAGACATCGAACTGAAATCGGTGCGGTAAGCCGAACTCGACTTCGTACAGGTCTCGATAGTCCACGGTGCCATCCTTGTTGAACGTGCTTCGTAGCCAGTATTCCGCCTCCATTTTGCCTTCAGGCACGACATACACACGGGTCGTTGGGAACCGGCGGGTCGCCGTCCAACGCGGTTGGCCGTAGCCGCCAATCCGGTCGTCCTCCCGGAAACCTTGATCCCGTTCGCCAAGCACAAGGATCGGCGGCATTTCCCAAGACCGCAGATGCACGGGCGCCGCATTTGTGTTGTCGTTTTGAGTTTCCATCCTCGGCTCCGCCGGATTCATCACCTGTCCACTGACACGTCCCGCCAGTCCCGCAGCTGACACCGCCAAGGAAAAGAACACTTTTGCGCCCCAGCCCACAAACCGACTCTTCATTGGCACCTCCGTTTTAAGCCTGTGCAATAATTACAGTGAAAAATCCTGTCTGGCGTTTTAAACGCTCACAGCGCCATAAGGTTCACCGCCGTTCTTTAAATATCGAACTAGCGCCGTGGTGAAGCCTTGAACGTTCCGCACGGGATTACGCGTGAGAAGCGGCCGTGTAGTGTCGAGCGCCCTGCGGGTTTCCATTTTGTGGCCACAGCATGGGGTTTCCGCTCGCAGGAAGTCTCCGGCATGAGAAGAGCATTCGAGCCTGGCGCTGGAGATTGGAGCGGGGGTTGCGAGGGGGCAAGGGAACTGGCGTTCGCGCAGTGGCTCCGCAGGGACCGGCGTCAATGAGGATCTCTTTTCACGCGTGCTTACAGTCGACGGATGAGGGCAGTGTAAACCAGAAGGTGCTACCTTTACCTGGCGCACTCTCTACGCCGATGGTTCCGCCTTGTGCCTCGACCGCCAGTTTACAAAAGGCCAGGCCCAGACCTGTCGATGGCGGGCGGCTGTCTAATGTCTGGTCGGCCACGCCGAATTTTTCAAAAATACGCTTGTGGAAATGGGAGGGAATCCCAGTGCCTAGGTCCTTCACCCAGATTCGGACGCCGCAGGGGTCAGGCTTCGCTCCGAACACGATTTCGCTGCCGCTGGGTGAGTATTTGAGCGCGTTGGCAAGAAGGTTGGCGACGATTCGCACGCTGAGATCGATGTCGCAAAACAGGGGTGGGCATGGATAGGCAATGTGTTCAGTGATCACACGGTTGCTGAAAGGCTCCTGAGACTGTGCACGCGCAGAGCAGAAGATCTCATAAACCGAAGCGGATTTCTGCCGCAGAGGAATGTCGCCGGACTCCATCCTGCTGAGGTCGATCACAGTGGACACCATTCGTCCGAGAAGGCGGGTGCCGTGAATGGCGCCGTACAGGCTGTCAAGGTCCGCCTTCTTCATGCTCGTGGCACCGTTCTCCACGGCCATCTCAAGTTGTCCAAGAATAACCTGCAAGGGACTGCGCATGTCATGCACCAGCATGTGGACGAGGGTGTCGCGGTGTTGCTCAAGCATCCGCAGTTGCTCAAACTGCTTTGCCAGTTTGAGATAAGCGCCGCTCAGAGTGATATGGGTGTGCACACGGGCCAGCACTTCGGGCTCTTGAAAGGGTTTGGCAATGTAGTCCACTCCGCCGGCTTTGAAACCCGCGGCGATGTCTTCTGATGCTGAGAGGGCGCTGATAAATAGGATCGGGATCGGGCGCAGTATTTCATCAGCCTTGAAGCGGCGGCAAACTTCGTAGCCGTCCATTTCCTGCATCCGGATGTCGAGCAGCACCAGAGCGGGCGGTTCGTCATGCGCGGCGGCGAGCGCTAGCGCACCGCAAGGAAAGACGGACACACGGTATCCGGCATGAGAAAGGGCGGCCTCCAGCACATTCAGGTTGTCAGGCTCGTCATCGATAATCATGATGTTGGCCGGAGCTGTCGGTGAGGGTGAAGTCGGATCCATAGGGTTATATCCTTATTGCAAGAGGACGTCAGTGTGCCGGCAGCGCGATTTCCATGACGAGGCCCTGCCCCTGTCCGTTCTGAACGGATACATGCCCGCTAAAGAGACGCATAATACGGCTTGCCAAGGCGGAGCCCAGTCCGAAGTCGCCCCCCCCCCTGAGCAATGTGCGCTGGCCGCCAACGTCAAAAAAGGTTTCGATAGATTCAGCGGGAAGGGACTTTCCGTCGGTGGCGATCACCACCTTCACCTGACCCTCAGAAACATCCGTCTCTAGCGTGATGGATTCGCCCGCACAGATGCAACACACAGCCGTCAGCAGCAGATCGGTGAATGCGCGGTTGAGCAAGTCTGATGCTCCCAAGACAGTCACTTGTTCCACTGCGGAAAAAGAGGCGCGGATCTCGTTTTCAGGGTGCTGTCGGGCGACCGCCTCGAGTGCGTTTTGGAGAACGGTTATCAGCTTTATCGGTCTCAAGCTAAAGTCCTCCGACGCGACGTCTATCTGTGTGAGGGTTAGCGCGTCGTCGATAAGCTTGGTGATGCGGTTGCAGGAAAGGTCGTAACTTCTACGCAGATCGTTTCGGTCGAAGTCAGTGGACTTTTCCATGAACAGGAGCTCCGTGATGCCGAGAATGCCGGTAAGGGGGGTGCGCATCTCATGGGACAAGATGTTGAGCCATTGGTTTTTGGCTTCATCCCAGATACACAGGCGCCGGTGTGCTTCGGCGAGTTCTTGGACGCGCTGTTGGACAAGGTCTTCCAGATGGAGTTGATGACGGTGTAACCGCAGGTGGGTGTGCGTACGCGCCAGCACTTCGATTTCGGCGAAAGGTTTGGTCACATAATCCACACCTCCTGCTTTGAACGCGCAAACCTTATCAGCCGGTTCAGAGAAGGCGCTCAGGAAGATGATGGGGATAGAACGAAGGCGCTCATCCGCCTTGAAACGACGGCAGACTTCGTAGCCGTCCATGCCTGGCATCCGAATGTCCAACAGCACGAGGTCGGGCGGCTCGTCGGCTGCGGCGGCAAGCGCCATTTCGCCTTGCGGGAAAGCCCGTACGCCCCAGCCCTCCTGTCGGAGCATCTCACCCAGTACGTTCAGGTTGTCTGGCTCATCGTCGATAATCATGACGGTTGTTTGGGCAGTGTCTGACTTCATACGGTTTTCCCTTTTGTCGAATCGAGCAGGTAGCGTAAGCGGTCATAGTTGTAGGCGTCGAGGAGCGCCCGGATTCCAGCTGCCAGTCCAGGATGTTCGCGCGCGATTGTTTTGGTCATGTCGCGCAACAACAGAATGTCACCTCGGCGCAGGGCTTGGTCCAGCACGCAGCGTTGCTCCGGTGACAGGAGGGACAGCTTTTCGGGGCTCATTTCGGCGGGAGCCATCGCGGAGGGGTCGGCGGTCGGATTCTGTTCGTATTCGTACTGGACGCCCGTGAGACGGCCAATCTCATCCAAGAGCTGTTCACGGCGCACGGGTTTGGAGACGTGCCCATTCGCTCCAGCCGCCAGCGCCTGTTTGTTTTCATCGCCGAAGCCGGAGGCCGTCACAACGATTACAGGAAGCTCGTGTCCGTTGGGAAGTTCACGGATACGTCCGATGGCTTCATAACCGTCCATTTCGGGCATGTGTTTGTCTATCAGAACCAAATCAATTCCGTTTGCCGATTCTAACCGGTGAAGGGCTTGTGTCGCACTGTCTACAGATTCGACCGTGAACCCGATCGGTATCAGCATGGCGGTGAGCATGTCGCGGCTAAGAGGGTCATCGTCCACCGCCAAAATGTGGCACTTTCGCTGACCAGGTGCGAGCCGCTGTATGGCTCCTTTGAATGGCTGTTCGGCCGTATCGCAGCTTGCTGCCCGTGCACAGAAGGTGAGTCGGAAACAGCTGCCCTCTCCAGACTGGCTGAGCAGAGTGACGTCACCGCCAAGCGCTCGCGCATAGCGTCGGCTCAAAGGCAGGCCCAGTCCAGTGCCCTTACCTGTTTTCAGATTATTCTTGGCCTGTTCAAAGACATCGAAAATGCGCTCCTGCTCGTCTTTGTCGATGCCGCACCCCGTATCCTCGACATCCACGGCCATCCTGATGCTGTCCGGCGTGCCGCCGGATACGACGGATGCCGACAAGCGTACACCGCCCTTTCTTGTGAATTTGACTGCATTGCCGACTAAATTCACAAGGATCTGACGTATCTTGCCCGAATCCGCGTAGATGAACTGCGGCACGTCCAAGGTGTGCGACACATCGAGCGTCAATCCTTGCGACTCTGGGCGGCGGGCGAACATGAGGCGAACATCTTCGAGTACCTGGTAGAAATCGAAAACAGTTGGCGCAAGGGGGATCATGCGGGCGTCGCTACGCACCAGTTCCAAAATGTCCGTTATCAGCTCCAAAAGATGTTCGCCGCTCCGGGTGATCGCGTTCAAGCGTTGTCCTGTTGGGCAGTTCCGGCACTCGCGCTCCATGATCTGGGCGTAGCCGAGGATCGCATTGAGGGGTGTCCGGATTTCATGCGACATGTTGGCCAGAAATAGACTTTTGGCGCGGGCGGCTTCTTGAGCCGCGTCTCGGGCTAGAGTCAAACGGTTTTGGAGATCTCGGGTTTCGCGCTCCATCGCGCGTCGAGTCTCGAAGTGCGCGTAGAGTTCGGCTAATACCCGCAGGAGAGACACTTCCTCTTCTTGCCAGGCCCGCTCTTCTCTCACGGCGTCGAATCCCGCGAATCCCAGACAGGCCGACTCTTGCATCAGCGGCAGGGTGATGAGCGAGCGGATACCCTGCGGCTCGAGCACCTCACGCAGATGGCTGTCTGCCGGCAGCGCAGCCACACTGGGAATGTGAACCAGTTCGCCGCGCTTGTGTGCACTCACCCAATCAGGGAAAAGGGCGGTGGGCAGTGCCTGAAGATTGTCAATCTCCGGCGTGATCCCAGGGCTACACCATTCGTGGGTGTTGGACATGACTTCTTGGCCGAAGTCATACGCGAACAGATAAGCACGATCCGCGTGGATGAGTTTGCCCATGGTCGCCAGAGACTGGTCGATCGCGGTATCCTGCCGTTCCACCGGCACGTTGACAAACTGAGTAGCCAGGCACATTAACTCGTGCTGAATGACAGAGAGCCGGGCCAGTTCTCTTTCGGCACGTTTGCGCTCGGTGATGTCAGTCGTCACGCCCAGAAGGTGTCGTTGCCCTTGACTGTTGATCAGCTCGCCTGAAAAAAGGCCGTCGAAGGTGCTGCCGTCCTTGCGCCGTATCTGCAATTCGAAGTTGGAGATGCGCCCTTCCGCCGCAAGTATGTCTGTGATCTCAGCTTGATTTTCTGGGTGAACGAATAAGCCGATGTTAGTTGAAGTGTTGCCGATGATCTCTTCGCGGGAATAGCCGAGCGTTTTCAGAAAAGCATCGTTGACATCTGTGAACTGCCGTTCTGTCACTGTGGATAGCGACATCAGGTTGGGGTTGTTGCGGAACAGACGCTCGAAACGCTGTTTCGCCTCCTGCTCCATGCTCAGGTCTTTGCTGACGCCAAACATGCACTCCGCACCGTCCCACTTGCCAAACCAGATACGGGTTTCCACTGGAATGAGCGTGCCGTCTTTTGCGGTAAGGGGCAGGGGGCAGTTGTCCCGAGTTCCTCGGAGCATATCGGCAAAGATGATCTTGGCTTCCTCACGCTGGTTTTCAGCGTGCAGATCCAGCACATGCATGCCGACGAGTTCTACGGCGCGGTATCCCAGTTTATGTTCAAGAGCCTTATTGGTGAGGCGGATCCGGCCTTCGCGTGTTGTGACCGTGACCATGTCATCGATCGTCTCGAAGAAAGTGCGGAAATTGGTTTCGCTCTCCCTCAGGGCTACCTCCGTCCGTTTCTGGGCAGTGATATCCCAGTTCGTGCCAATCATACGTAAAGGCTGACCGGAGACATCCCGATGAACAGAGGCGAAACCTCGGATGTGGTGCGTCGTCCCGTCCGGCCAAAGGACACGGAATTCAATGTCGAAATCCTTTATTCCTTTTAAGGCTAATTGAATTTCTTCGTCGCCCCGCAGCCGGTCCTCCGGATGAACCCCGGCCTGCCACGCATCGTACGCGCCGCTGAACAGTTCCCGCGTGATTCCATATAGGCGGAACATCTGGTCGTCCCAAACCAGTCGGTTGTTGACGACGTCATAGTCCCAGATTCCCACCCCGCCTGCCCGAACTGCCAGGGACAGGCGCTCGGTGGTATGCCGTAACGACTCCTCCATCTGTTTGCGCTCGGTGATGTCGCGAAATGCCCAGATCCGTCCATAGTATTTCCCGTCTTTGCCGAGAACAGGCGCGGAGTATCTGTCTAGAAGCATCCCGCTATTGAACTCGATATCATCGCGGCTGGTTTCGGTGGTGTGATCATAGAGGAACATCACCTTCTCAAGGAATTGCTCGGGTTTTTTGGTCATGCTCGTGACGTGCATGAGCAAGGCCGTGTCGTCTTCGTCTTGCAGAATATGCGGGGGAATGTTGAACAACGCAACCATTCGCTGGTTGATCAGCACCCGTTTCTGATTTTCATCAATCACCAGAATTCCGTCGAGAGAGGCGTTCACCTGCGCTTCAAGCAAAGCGGTTTTGGAGATCAGAGCTTTCTCGGCCTTATTGAGATCGGTGATGTCTTGGATGATCGAGTGCAGGATGGTGCGTCCGCCAAACTGGATACCACTCGATGACACTTCCACGTCTCGCATCGAACCATCCGCCAGACGGTGCTGGAATTGAAAGCGCTTGCCATGTTCCAGTTCGACAGAGGCCATGTGCTGGCTGACTTCCGAGGCGGGCAGGGTGTTAAGGTCGGCGATGTGCATCGACAGCAACCGACTCCGAGGATAGCCGTAAAAATTCAGCGCGGCAGAGTTGGCGTCAATGATCGAACCGTCTTGGGGGTCTGTCAGCAGCATGACTGATGAATTGTTGGCGAATTGGTTGCGGTAGGATTGCTCGCTCGTCTTAAGGTCAACGGTAAGCTCTTCCGCCAGCCGCTGCGCTTCCGCACGGGTGTTCAGCAGGACACGGATCAGGGTGAACAGAAGCAAGGTAATGAGGGTGCCTCCGATCAGAGTGAGCCACACCCTGACATCGTCAACCGTGAAAATTCCGCCGTAGGTTTGTGCAAAGCAAAGCGTCCAGCGATGACCGTTGAAATCAACCGGGATTTGTCGCGTGAAGCGAGGTGCTGGCCAGCAGCCGTCATTCTCTGAGGGGTGACATCCGTAGAGCAGGCTTTGGGGCGAGAGCTGTTCGCCGTCAAAGACTCTCAGATGAAGCCGTTTTTCACGCTCCAGATTGCGGTCACCCAGTATGCCTTGAATCAGATCCGTCATCCGGTAAGGGCTGTAGACCCAGCCAAGGATGGCTGCGCGGCGCTGTTCAACGGTGTCTGTAGGCAGACCTTTGCTGTAAAGAGGAACATACATCAGCGTGCCGGCTTGAACTTCTTTGTCGGTTTCTTGAACCAGAACAACCCTGCCCGAGAGAGCCGGAGAGTCCGTGTCCCTCGCCCGCTCCATGGCTGCCCGGCGCACCGGCTCAGAGAACATGTCATAGCCAAAGGCTCGCAAGTTGCGTCCGGAAAAAGGTTCGAGATAGATGATGGAGGTGTAGATATCCCGCTCACCCGCGGGTTTCACCGTGTATTCTGGAAACCCTTCGTGTCGGATTTTCTGAATGTGTTGGGCTAGCTCTGAACGCGGGATCAGAAGCGAATAGCCAATGCCTTGTATGCCCGGAAGTTGTTTGTCGACCTGCTGGTGTTGGGTGAAAACACGCCATTTTTCGCGTGTGACCTCGTCGGATGCCTGAAAAAACGCAGAGCCGCACAGCAAAATGCGGGCATGGTCGTCGAGACGTTTTGAAATCTCTCGCTGAATCTCGTCGGAGAGAGAGAGGAAATCCCGCTCGGCAACCCTTTCTACACTCGCCTTCATGTACAGGGTTGCGCCAGCAGTAATCACCAGTCCGGCTATCAGCACAATCCAAGCCGTGTGCCGGTTCTGACGTGTGAATGGCGAGATGAGCGATAGCATTTTTGCGTAGTCGTTTCCAGTTGCGTTGGCGAAGGGTCTGTTTTTCACACTGTCACCTGAAGTCCACTGCGGCAATGGCTGAGCTCTGGAAAGCTGTGCAGGAAAGTGATTCCTTCACGGCTGGCCCAGCAAGTCCGCCATTTTCCGTCATCTCCTCATCTGGCATCCGACTCACAAACGGCTATTTGACCGGGCCGACTCGAGCTTGCCCAGGCACGGCAAACAGAAGTCAGCCAATCCGGCGCTTGGTTGGCGGAGACACCGTCAATGCCGTCAGTCTGACACAGCCCAACGAAACAAAGCACGTACTGCCAAGTGAGCTGTATGCACAGCGGTCCGACATTGAAAAAAAGAATAGTCTGGCAGGTACATCAGCGCAGGGCAACGACAAAAATGACAAACGCGTTGTGTCGGTGACCACTCCTTTGTTTGAACGGTTAGACATGGGTTTGAAAGCCCGGTCACCGGTCGTGATTGAAAAAATTCCCACAGTAACCCGGAAATGTCTGCTGTGCGATGGGGGCTAATTCTGTCGAAACGGTCCACAAGACGGAGTTCTGTATCCTTCGACGAGGAGGCCTGGCTGACACTGCGAGCTGTGACAGACTGTCGGCGAGGCCTGAGTGCTGCGAGCTGATCGAGGCGCATATGGATCAGTGGCTTGGCCACGGCTCACGTGGGGTTGAGAGGTATCCGAACTTCGATAACAATCCCTTCGCCTGAGCCGTTTCGAACTGTTGCTGTCCCTTCGAAAAGGCGAAGACAGCGGAGCGCGAGAGCCGGTCCCAGTCCGAAATCGGCGCCGCCTTTATGCAGCGTGCGTTGTCCGCCGATATCAAAGAAGGTGTCGAGGTCGTCGGGGGGTAGCTTCTTGCCTTGTGTCGCAATGTCGATGGCTACCTTGTCACGCCCTTGACGGATGGTGACCTTCACTTGCCCCCCAGAGGGCGTGCAGCATGCGGCCGTTACGAGCAAATCGGTGATCGCCCGATTCAGCATGTCGGGAGATGCGAGGATCGCCCCTGTCGGCATCTGTTCAAAACGGGGCGCAAATGTGACGTCTGTGGCTTTTCGCCGGGCGCTTGATACAGAGCCGACGATCGTGTCGACGATGCTGACCGGTTTGACTTCAAAAGCATCCGATGCGACATCGATCGTAGCCAAGGTGGTTGCGTCATCGATCAGCTTGACGATCCGCCCGCATGACAGATCATAGTCGGCTCGCATTTCACCCACGTCTTTCTCGGGTGGAAGTTCATCGAAAAGAACGTTCGCAATACAGAAAATGCCGGTGAGAGGGGTCCGCAGTTCGTGGGTGAGCATCTGAATCCAATGGGTTTTTGCCTCGTCCCAAATACGCAGCCGCCGGTGTGCAGTCTCTAGGTCATGTGTTCGCTGTCTGACGAGGTCTTCTAGATGAAGCTGGTGTTGCCGCAAAGTCAAGTGGGTGCGCACGCGCGCCAGCACTTCAGGCTCGCTGAGGGGCTTCGGAATATAGTCCACTGCACCTGCCTGGAACGCCAAAACCTTGTCGCGGGTTTCCGACAAGGCGCTCAGAAAAATGACAGGGATATCCTTCAGCCTCTCGTCTTGCTTGAATCGGTGGCATACCGCGTAGCCATCCATTCCCGGCATGCGGATGTCGAGGAGGAGCAGGTCTGGCATCACTTGCAGCGCGGCAGCAAGGGCGAGTTCCCCGCTAGGGAAGGCGGCCACCTCATAGTGTGCGTGTCGAAGCATGGCATCAAGAACATCTAGATTGTTGTGCTCGTCATCGACGATCATAAGGATAGGCGTTTTCTCGCTCATGACAGGTCTCCCTTTTTGGGTTCAAGCAGTTGGCTTAAAGCAGCATAGTCATAGTTCAAGATCAGCGGACGCAGATGTTCGGCTAGTGCAGGGCTGTAGTCTCTGACGGTGGACAATGCGTCGCGTAAGGCGCTTATGTTGCCACGACAGACCGCCCGTCCCATATCCGAGATGAGCGTTGCCGGAAGGCACTTTAATGCGGTGTGGACTTCGGAGACCGGAGACTGCCGGTTTTCAGGCGCTTCGCCAGAAGCGGCGGGCTTCTCGTCTGTGTAACGGATCCCGATGACTCGCTGAATTTCCTTTAGCAGCTGGGCTCGTCGTAAGGGCTTGAAGATGCAGCCGTTCGCTTGGGCTGTTTTTGCGGTAGACTCCTCATCCGACAGGCTCAAGCCGGTGGTCAACAGGATCGGCAAATCCGCCAGCTCAGGATTTTTCCGTATGCGATCAATGGTCTCAATGCCGTCCATGCCGGGCATGAAGTTGTCCATGAGAACGATATCGAAAGGCGCGTTTCGGGCAAGTGCTTCTAGCGCTTCTTGGCCGCTTGTGGCCAGCGTGGTGTCGAAACCGGCTCCGCGCATCATGGCGCTCAACATCTTCCCGTTGGCGGCGTCATCATCGACAATCAGAATCCGCCGATGTGGCTCATCCAAAGAGAGGCTCGAGACACCCTGCGATTTGTCGGAAAAGACCTCTTCGCTCACTTCGGCTTCCAGAGGGGCTTCCTGACTGTCTGCCTTAACAGAGGAGAGGGGGCTGTTCAGCAAATCCAACAGGTGCTCCCCGCTCTTCAGAATCGTCTCCATTCCCTGGTGTCCGGTCGCGCAGCTTGCACACGTGTGTGACAGGATCTGGGCATACCCGAGAATCGCATTGAGAGGTGTCCGGATCTCGTGCGACATGTTGGTCAAGAAATGGCTTTTGGCTCGGACTGCGGATTCAGCTTCGTCGCGGGCTTTCAGCAGTCCTGCTTGCAAGTGCTGGGTTGCACGCATATCGCGTGATATGCAGAAGAACGCGGCACCCCCATTCCATTTGCCGGAGGACACTTGGGTGTCGGCGGGGATCAGCACTCCGGTCTTCGTTCTTAGTGGAAGGTCGCAATGGGTTTGCTGGCCGGCTGCAGCGGCCTTAATGCACTGTGAAGCGGCCCCGTGATGCTCCGCTGAATGGACGCTGAGCATACTTTCTCCGAGCAGTTCCGCTTCTGCATAGCCCAATGTGTGCAGCACCATTTTATTGACGCAGAGGATGTTGCAATGGCCGTCCAAAATAAAGAGCAGGTCGCGCAGAGAAACGAGTAGCGATGCAACGTTATTCTCACTGGTCATCAAGCGCTCTTCGACCATTTTTATGGCTGTGCTGTCGCGACGGTTCCTCAACAGTCCGACCACCGTGTTCTCTGCGGCGTTGCGACGGCCATTGGAATAAGTGATCCAATCCTTATTGTGGAGCGGCTTCTGTACCTCCAACGTGTCCGTATCATACGGCCGGTTAGAATCCACTGCTTGTTTTTGGAAAAGATCATTGTCGGTTTGTTCCATGATCTGTTCCTGGGGCCTCCCAACAACGTCGGCAAAATGCCGGCTGCGACCCAAAAACACACCCGTCCTGTCTTTGCATGAAAGGATGTCAGGAGTCGATTCGTAGAGACCTTGCAACCGTTCGTTATCACCTCGGCTGAGGATGTCCGAGGAGCTACACCGACCTTTTTTCTTTGTGCTCGAGGATGGCATTTTTGACGTGGTCTTCAGTGTGTTTGCTCTAGGTTCTTGTGTTTGGTCAGTGCGGCGCGGCACGGGCGTCCAGTTCTTGCGACAGGGCTGCGAAATCCTTGCCGATGGAGGGTTTCGCATGGGCAACCATGGGTGCTGCAAGCGACAGAAGTTGGCGAACTTCGTCCTGTCGGTTCAGTTTCAGATTCAGGCGTGCCAAGTTGAGGTGCAGACTCGGATCCGTTGCGCAGAAAGACAAGGCGCACCGGATTGCGGCATCGGCTTCGCTCAGCCGGTTCTGATCCGTGAGCACATTACCCAAAGTGTCCCACGCTTGGTAAGAATTGGGGGCGATCTCGAGCGCGTGACGGGCGCATTTCTCAGCCTCAGGCAGTTTAGCTTTGGCGCGGAGAAGTTTGGCGAGATCGGTGAGTGCATCTGCTGTAGGGAACGTGGCCACGCTTCTTCGCAAGTGTTTTTCGGCTTCGTCATATCGGTCTTGTTTGAGACGGATGCTTCCCATAATGGCGTTGGCGGCACAGTGGTTAATGTCGGTTTTGAGGACGTCTGCAGCATCGCTTTCGGTGAGCGCGGTTTCGCCGAGAAGTCGGTCGGTTTGCAGAAGTTGGTCCTGCGCCTCTTTGAGGTTGGGATGATGTGCGAGTGCCCGTGTGAAGAAGGTGCGCGCGTCGCGGTAGTTAGGGGGGGCCTGATGCAGCGCAAGATTTCCTTCGGTCAGGTCGACTCGTTCATTCCCGGTCTCCCCTGCGGCCTTGCGCATTGAAGGAAGGACGTTTTGGACAACGTCATCGACGCGGTTGCTCTTCAGTAGAAGATCGGCGAGAACTGACCAGCCTGAGATGTCTTCGGGGTTGGTGCTCAGATAGCTCCGCAATAAAGCTTCGGCATCGGCCAAGTCGCCTGTGCGGAGCGATTGAGTGGCCTGTGCCAATGTTATTCGTTTTGCCGAGACTTTGTCGCGATAGGTAGGAATAAGCTGCGGACTTGTCGCCGTTTGGCTTCGACAGTAAGCAATCCACTGGACAACAAGAGGTGTTGAAGCAATGGCGTTTTGAGGCTCCAGCAGACCGGGAGGTTGGATGCGAAGTGTGCCGTAGCGGCTGACGCTTTTTTCAAACAAGAACCCCCTGCCAAGTTGCTCGGCGGCAAGCTGGATGAGGTGCTCCTGTTCAGAGGGGTTCCCAAACGACGGGTTCCGAAGCCAAAGACCGTATCGATTGAACGTCGCGCACAGATTCCCTTTGTCTAGGCAGAGAGCCTGTCCGTATGCGCGATCGGCCTCCGTGTCGCAGCCCTGTGCTTCGAGGAAGACGCCGAGATCGTTGGCAACTCGGCTGGCATGGCGCCGCACGTCGGACAGCAACGAAGCCAGGGCGGGCGGACGTTCCAGATCTTGAACTAAGAGGGGGAACAGGGTGCTCCACAGAGCCTCGTGTTGGCTCAACAAGTGTGGGCCATTGATAGCCTGGGCTTTTTCAGCCCCCAAATAGACCAGCCCATTCGGTACGGCGCAGAGCCCTGCCTGCGTCCAGAGAGAGGGCTGTGCCACGATGGCGACCGCATGACAGGCATTTGATTCCGCTTGAAGTCGCTGTTCGATGAGGTCGCCGGGCGACACTTTCTGCGGTGGCTTGGCCGTCAGTTGTGCCGGCGGTTCTATGCTTGTTTTTGCAAGGTCATCGGCTGGGCTCACAGGCGTGAGGGTAAGACTCCGCCCATGGAGGCTGGCTTGGATCAGTATGTGCGTGTCGAGAACGCCATCGGTTACGAGGCAACGGGCATCGCCTGCTAGGGCGAGCAATTCACGGGCAATCGGGTCTGCGAAGGCACCTTTCCGTCCGTCGGCGTCTCCTATGTTGCGGAACGGGGTCAGGAGGACGACAGCGAGGATGAGGGCCATCATGCAACAGGAGAAGGCACATTGGAAACGCGTCGGAGGAATATAATAGTCGTCATCGTCATAGGGGCGAGCGGGCGTTATTTTTAGCAGGTGCCAATAGGAGAACAGGAGGCCGATTGTTGCGGCCGTTGCGAGGCTGGAAATGATGGGGAGGTGCCCTCCCAGTCTGGCCAAGCCCCAAGGCGTATTGGAAAAGCTCAGCAGGCAGGCCGCTGCGACGAGGGTAAACGCTGTGTTCAATACCCCCTGCAGCCGTTTGGCGAGGAGCTCATGGCTGGTGAGAAACTTGTGTGTGCCCCACACTACGGCAACGAAGGGAATGATGGTTTCGAGCGGCGCAATCAACCACCCCATGTGCGGCAGGCTTAGCGCCAGTTCCAATTGGTGGGAACGGACGATGTCGCGGAATAGAAGGGTCAGTTTGTGGAGGTTTAGCGCATCGTTCACGCTGGCTATGCCGATGAGGACGGCCGTGCCGATGCCGATGCCGAGAAGCACTGGAAAGAAAAAGAGGCGTGTGAATGACTCGGAGAACAGCCAATATTTGTTCCCGACTTTGAAGAGCAGAAACAGGACGATGGGTGTTGTGACGATGAATAAAGCAGACTCGACAGCGCCCAAACCATAGAGAAAAGCAGCGCACATGCAACAGATGCTGCTTCCTGTCAAGATGTAGCGAGCCAAGAGGCTGGCCATCGTGAAAAGGAGAAGCAGGTCGAAGGTCTGAGGATGCAGGCTGACCGAAGCAGACCAGAAAGGGACGCCGAACGCGAAAGCAAAAGCGGTCAACAGACCGCCGAGCATGGGGCCCGCATCGCTGTTGATGTCCGTTTGGAGCGAATCGGCATGGATATGTTTCACATCGTCATCTTCGGAATCTTCTTCGCTGAAATGCGTGATGGCGTCCATCAGAGCTTCATTGTGAAAAAACTCTAGCAACACGCGACTGGTCAATCGAAAGAGAATGACGACGGCCATTGCACCGCATAGCGCGCTGAAAAAGTTGAGCCTGAACGGGATGTCCAGAAGCGGAATCTTGGCGGCCATGCTGGCCGCGAACCGCCAGACGGGATGGGTTATGGGTGACTGGGGAAGCAGATTCAGAACGGCTGCGACAGAATCTGCGGAGCTACCTGGATAAACATTGGGGCAGAGGGTTAAGAAGTAAATCACCAACGACGCACTGCCGATGAACCACGCAAGTCGGATTTCGGTTCGTTGCCGCCGCCTGGGGCGTTCAGCGGCGCTCGCTTCTTTGTGCGCTGAATCGCCTGTTTGTGTGGGATTGAAGTCCATGGCGTTCCTGCCCTGAAGCGAGATTACATTCTCGTTCAGAATGGGTGAGAACCTCTTCGTGCGGAAACGTGTTTCGACTCACCGGTCCCTTCAGGTCGCTCCTTCCCGAACGTCATCAGGGGGTCGCGGCCCCAGATCGCAGACTGTACATGAGTTTGGAGTGTTCTTCTCGCACGGAGGGTGTTGCTTTGCTGAGCAGAGTCTTCGAGATGTCGAGAATTTTGCTGGCTTCTTGAGGATGACCGTCTTTGATTCGCAGCCGTGTGAGCGTCAGATACAGCCGAGGGTCATCTGGGCCTAACGCGAGCGCACAGCGCAGGGGTCCATATGCCTCGCCGAGTCGTCCTACTTCGAGCAGGATGTTGCCCAAGGTGTCCCAGGCCTGGTAGAAATCGGGGGCGATCCGAATGGCCAGTCGAGCTTGTTGTTCGGCTTCGCCCGTTTTGTGCTGTCGACGGAGAAGTTCCGCCAAGTCGTTGAGTGCTCCGGGTGTCGGTTGGCTCTTGATACTCTGGCGAAGAAAGCTCTCCGCGTCGGCGTACCTCTTCTGACTGAGACGGATGCTGCCTAAAATGGCATTTGCCTCGGCATGATAAGGGTTCTTTGCGGTGATTTTAAGCGCATCCGATTCAAGTTGAGCTGCATTTCCGATCAACTTGTCGATGTGCAGGAGCTGTTCACATGCGGCAGGCAAAGTGGGGCTTTGCAAAAAAACGCGCTCGAAACAGGCACGCGCTTCTGTCGGGTGGGACGGTTTTGTCCGTGCGAGGAGGCACCCCTCCGTCATTTCGACGAGGGTGCTGTCGCCGTGGCCGACGGCCGCTTTCATGGCAGGAAGGATAACGTCTTGTACCTCCTTGTTTTCCCCTCGGTTCATCAAAACTTCGGCAAGAAGAGACCAAGCTGAAAGGTGCTTGGTCTGGTTTTTCACGATCAGCCGCAGGAGCTTTTCTGCCTTGTCTGTTTGGCCATCTAGCATCACTGCAATCGCTTGCGACAGTTTTGCGTCAGGGCTCACGTCAGCAGAGCGGGGAGGGGGGGCTATGGCGGGGGTTGTGTTCTGCGGGATTTGGCGCGACATGCCCAGCCATTTGTCCAATAGGCGCAACATGTTCTCAGGCGGTTTTGATTCCAGGCGATAATCGAGCATAATCGCGGGCAGGATCGTATCCGCCTCTTGGAGTGACAGCATGCCGCAGCGGGCGACCGTGATGTTGAAGGTGTCAAAAAAGCCGGGCTGTGTAGTGAGAGTCGCTATATGAGCTGCGACTTCTTCAGGAGACCCCAGATTCTTGTTGCGCAAGCGCAGTCCATACCGGTTCAGGCTGGAGCAGAGGTTCTGCCCGTCGAGGCGAATGGATTCGGCATACGAGCAGTCTGCTCCCTGCACCTCGCCCAAGCTTTCCAGGAGAACGCCGAGGTCATTGGCCATGCGGCTGACGTGCATGCGCACGAGAGTTTGAGTGGCGCGTAACTCGGGGCGCAGGGTTCGGTCTTCGGCAAGAAGGGGGGATACGCGGTGCCAGAACTCTTGGTTTCGGGCGAGTAGGGCTTTGGCATCAATGCGGCTTCTTTCCTGCGCGCCGACATAGAGCATTCCGTTGGGCACAGGAATAAGGCCCGCATGTTGCCAGAGTTCGGGTGTTCCGACTGTGGCAACTTGGCCGCACTCTTTGGGGTTCGAATGAAGCCAGCGTTCAACGAACAACTGGGGGTTCGGCTTTTGCGATTCCGGGACGCCCGGCAAGGTGAGGCTGAAAGGCGCTCGATGGTCAGGTGTGTTCGGTTTTACACGGTCTGACTTTGTGGAACAGGGCAGAAAATACAGTGCTTTCTTGTTGATGTGGCTGCGGACGAAAAGATTCAGGTCAAGGATTCCGTCTGTCATCAAGCATTGTGCCTGCCCAGCCTGGGCGAACATGGATTCAGCAATTCGGTCGGCGAAAGCCGATTTCCGGCTGTCTGCGTCATTGAAATTTGTGTTGAGCGTGCGCAGGGTCACAACACCCAATAGCCCGCAGATCCCCAGGCCGAGCAGCCGAACTCCAAAAGAGGGCCTGTTGTTTTCGTCAGGATTGTCGCGATTGGAGGCTGTGGCCACGAGACACCAGTAGACAAACAGAGCGCCAGAGGTGATAGCAATTGACAAGGACGGGATAATAGGCAGGTGATCGCCTTCGCGCGCCAAGGCCCATGCGGTTTTCGGGAGATTCATCAAACAGGCCAGCGAGAGCCCCGAGATCAGGATGTTTGTGATGCCCCACTTCCACCGCGCGACATCGTCCTGGTGCACAAAGAACACGCGGATGCTCACGAGAGCGAACAGGATTGGCACGGTCGTTTGTAAGAAGACAAGCGCCCCGCCGATTTTCGGAAGACCCTGAACGAAGGCGGTCTCATGCGCATGCAGCAGGCCGGAGATCAGATTGAATATAAGGCCCGACGTAAAAGCTTGCCCCCAGCAGGACTGTGTCAGGAAAAGAACGAGATTAATAGACAGGCCAGAGAGGCCGGTTGCCAGTATGAGGAGAAGAAAAGACTCAGAAATGTGGCCATAGCGGATGCCGGCCAGAAGCACGAGGATCAACGCAAAGGGAACCAGAATGGCAAAGTCTACGGACTCGACCAAGCCGAGTCCTAGAAGAAAGACGGCTGCCACGCATGCGCGCGTTTCCCCTGTGAAATGATAGCGGGCTAGGAGGTCTACCGTAATAAGAACAAGAACAAGATTGAAAGGTTGCGTGTGCAAGGAGGTCGACGCGATCCAGAGCGGTGCGCTGAAAGCAAACGAGATCGCCGTTATGACTCCGCCCAGCGTGGCAAAGACATGTTCCGCCGCGTCACCGTCAGAGCGGGCCAGTTGCGACGAGGCGTCGGCCATTTGATGGGTGGTGGTGAGTTGTTCCTCATCCGCTACAGGGACCAACCGGACAGAAGGCGCCTCGCGGATGAACTCGAAGATGACCCGTTTCGAGATGCGGAATATCCAGGCAACAGCAAGACCACCACAGACTGCCGAGAACACGTTGAGGCTGAGAACCGTATCAAAAAAGGGGATTTTTGTGATCGCACGGGCAATCAGCAACCAGAGAGGACTGGTCGCCGGCAAAGACGGAAGCAGTCCTGTTGCTCTGCTGGTCTCAAAGGCGGGGATGCCTGGACACACTCCAGGCGCGAGCGTAAGGACATAGACGAGCAAGGCGACCAGGCCGCAGCCGCACATGATCCATGTTTCGGAGGTGTCGCGGCTGTAGATAGTCCGGGACAGGAAGTGTGCCGGACTGTTGGATCCGGTTAACTCCGAAGTACAAGTGAAACGGCCCCAAAACGCGCGGGCTCTGAACAAGTTCATCGATGTTTCCCTAGGGCTGTGTGCCGAGTAAATTCGGGTTCGAACTGCCGAGGCAAAGCCAGTCTCCCCAGACCTGACTGAGTCACCTAATGCACCTGTTGTCTGACAGGTGGTCTCACAACGTATTCTTCCTGTTACGGCTAAGGGAACTGGACCGTGTCTGCGATTTGGAACAGAGTTGCGTTTGCCGGGATAATGCGGAGGGTCAGATCGATGTGTGTTTGAAACGGCGGCGCAGCAGGAGGACGGTAGAACCAAGTCCGAGTAACGCTAGCGAGGTGGGCTCTGGAACTTCGGAGTAATAATAGGTGACGGATACAGCGGCAGAACCAAGGGACCCGATAAGCGACGCAGCAATAGCCTCGTCCATAGTGGGGTTGATGCCGAATTTCTGCGAGACGGTGGCGGAAAAAGTTCCCGATCCCACATAGCTGTCCAGAGCACTGCTTATATTAGCTGTCTGGGCCTTTGCACCTGTGATGGAAGAAAAGAGATGGTTCACCGTCGTGTTCCCGGCCACAGAGAAAGGTGCGCCTGGGTCACTGTAGTCGATCGTTTCTGTTACTGAGTTGCCACCAGAGGTAAAAACGAAGCCTTTGTTGCTGGTAAGCTCTGCCGACTGGACATTCAAACTGTCTGCCGTTTGGTTCTGAAACTTAAAGGTTCCTGAGATCGCGCCGTCGATTGAAAGGACGATACTGGTTAGCGTGTAGGTCCCAGATGCGGACTCTCCCGCGGCGACGGCTTTGGCCGAATCGAATTGCGAAAGATAAACCGTTTGCGCATTTCCAGACGTCAAATCGCTCACGCTGGTTGCATAAGTCACTGTGTTGTTGGCGATATCCCAACTGGCGGTCTCGGTCGCGTTGAGCATAACCGTTGGTAACAGCACGACTAACATTGTGCAGATTATTCGGTTCATTGAATTCCCCTTCTGCTGAAACCTCTGTACCTGCTTTTTCAGACAGTCAATCAGCGCTGACAGGATGCGCCTCACTGTCTGCATGTACATGATCCCTTTCAGTGCGACAAAAGGTACCGGAATTCATTTTCTCAGTCAAATATAAAATTTATTATATTACATTAAAATAAAATAAAATAAAATTAGACCTTAGTCTGATATGTTTTTGGGAGGAAAATCGCTTGATTCAAACTGGCGCGTCGCGAGCTTTCGACCCCACTGGTCAAAAGAGACTTGGACGATCGGTGAAAGACAGGCGAACTTGGGCTGAAGCGGAGCGCGAGGGTCAGCGATTGTTTCGAGTAGGGGATAAAAAAGTTTCCTGCCGGGTTGCCCCGGCAGGAAACTGTGTGGTGTTTAATATATATAATTCGGGTTGTGTGTACAAATACGATAGCATAAATGGCTGGGCGTTTCAATGCGAAACATGTTTTTTTCGTATTTATCGGGTCTGCGCCCTACGCTTGGCCGTATTCAGAAGCAACAGTTCGCGTTTCTGCCGCAATTCGGTCTATGGTTTCATTGACGGTTTCGGTTCGGGCATGATAAACTAAGGACGCTATTGGAATGTGCTATGCGAAATAAACCGGATCAGTTTTTGGACACGAATGTGTATTCGTTGCCGCTGCGGCGCGAGGTCAGTTCGGTGATGCATTTTCTGCACGCGCAGAGGCGTACGCTTAAGACGGGGCTGGATATCGGATTCACGAATGCAGGGGTCAGCCAGTTTCTGCGTCAAAGCGGCGGGTACTGGATGAGTGTGGAGCTGACGCCGCAGCGCCAGGCGCTGGTGGCTTCCGCGCTTGGGGCAGAGACGGTCTTGGCGGCAGGCGAGAATAGTGAGCTGCCGTTCGAAGACAAGCAGTTTGATGCCGTGGTGGTGGCGCACGGTTCATTGCCTTGCGACGACGCAGCCGCGTCCGCGATGGTCCGTGAGTGTCACCGGGTGTTGAAGACGGGCGGGCATTTCATTCTGACCGCAGAGTATCGCAAGCGGTATGGCGTGGCTGCGGCGCTGAACCGGCAGCGCGTGGTGTCGGGTGCGGGCGGCCGGTACAGCGAAACCGACATGTTTCGGCTGTTGCGTGACGGTTTTGACGTGTTGGGGTTCCGGTTCACCTGCCGGTTCTGGGTTCAGTTGGTCCGTCAGTGGGCGGACCGGCGGCGTGAGAACGGAACGCGGGGTTTGGCGAACGGATGGCTGCGTTTTCTGTATGCGGTCGCGCTTATGATGGATGGGCCGCTGGCGCTGACTAAGGGCTATCAGATGACCGTCTACGGCCGTCGCAAGGGGTGGCGCGAGAAGCATACGCGTGTGATGTCGAGCGCCACGCCCGTGTCGGACGCGATGTTGTCCGATCCTCGGCGGGAAGGCAAGCATGTCTCGCTGTCGCGGTTCTCGAAATGAGGTCCGACCTCGGGTTTCTGCGTGGGGTCGGGCGCGGGCTCGTCAGAGTCGGAGAGGTGAGGTGCGGGGTGTCGGTGCGGCGGTTGCGTGAAAGGTGGGGGCTGGGGGTGCGCTCAGTGGCATGGTCGGGTCTGTTCTGGATTCTGGCTGCGCTGACGGCGGGCAGTGCTGCTCGCGCCGGCGAGGAAGCTGCTGCGGCGGTCGAGGATGTGAAAGGGGCTGTCGAGCTGTTCGTCAATGCGCGGACGGCGGGCAGTGTCGATGATTTCATCGTGGCGGCCGCAAAGGTGCGTGCGCTGGCCGATGCGGGTCAGCCGTTCTTCCGCTTTCTGTTGGCCGTGTACGCGTCGCAAGACACGCTGTGCAATCTGCCGGAAAAAACGCGCGTGAAATACCTTTCCGAGGGGCGTCCGCTGATGATGCAGTACGCCGAGGACGGCAACTCGATGGCGCAGTATCTGGTCGGAATGGACTGCCAAGTGAATCTCAATGCGCCCGCAGGAGCGCGCAAGTGGTTCGAGCGCGCTGCGGAACAAGGGCATGCGCTGGCGCAGAATAGCCTGGGGCTGATCTATTATCAGGGGCAAGATGTGGCCCAGAACTACGACAAGGCGAGCGAGTATTTCCGGCTTGCCGCGTTGCAGGGCAATTTGAACGGCGAATATAATCTGGGCACGCTCTACTATTACGGGCATGGCGTGCCGCAGGACGACGACATGGCGCTGCGCCTCTACACGCGGGCGGCGGAGAAAGGAAACTCCAATGCCATGAACAATCTCGGCTGGCTTTATCAGCAGGGCCGGGGCGTTGCGAAGGATCTCGAGAAAGCGGCGGCATGGTATCGCAAGTCTGCCGAAACCGGCAACGCGAACGGGCAGTTCAATTACGGGTTCTCCTGCGCGCGCGGGGCGGGGGTTCCGCAGAACTTCCGCGAGGCTGCAATGTGGTACTGGCGGGCGGCGGATCAGGGCAATGTCGAGGCGCAGGTGAACATCGGCGTTCTTTACCGCGACGGCCTGGGGCTGAAACAGGACGATGGCAAGGCGTTGGACTGGTTCGCAAAGGCAGCGGAGCAGAAGCACTCGATGGCCCAGTTCTTCATCGGGCAGATGTATGAGCAGGGGCGTGGCGTTCCCCTCGATGAGGGGCGGGCCTGTCGCTGGTATCGGAAGGCGGCCGAAAACGGAAATCCGCATGCATTCAATGCGCTGGGCACCTTCTATTATCGAGGTAAAACAGTAGCCAAAGACTATGTGCAAGCCGAGGCGCACTATCGTCGCGCCGCGCTGCAGGGCCTGCCGGCCGCGCAGAACAATCTGGGAATGCTTTATCTGCGGGGAGAGGGCGTCGTGCAGAGTCACGAACGTGCGGCCGAATGGTTCATCAAGGCGGTCAAGCAAGGAAACGCTGACGCGGCCTATAACTTGGCGCTCCTGCACGAGTATGGCAAGGGCGTAGAGGCGAGCCACATTTTGGCCGTAAACCTGTGCAAGCAGGCGGCGTTGCAGGGGCACGTCGGAGCGGCGGAATGGCTGTTCAGGAACGGGTATACGGCGTGGTTGAAGAGCGCGGCGAAGAAGGGCGGCGAAGCGGGACATCAACCCGCCGCCCGCTGAGCGGGAATAAACGGCAGGGTTGCGAGTGCGATTGCGAAGGACCGCGCCTCCTCCTCATTCTAATCGTGCCCTTCATCTTCACCGGTTGAAGTTGTTGGCGGGACAGCAGGGAGCTTCTTCGGTTTCGGTCTGTTCTGGCAGGGAAAGCGGCGGCGCACGTTCACTTCCTGTCGGGAAACTGGCGTTTCAGCTCTTCGCGTGTCTTTGCCGCTTTGTCCGACTGTCCCATCTTCTCGTACACGCTTGCGAGACGTCCGAGAGCGGCAGGCCTCAGCGCTTCGGCCGCCTGTAACACCTCGACGCTCAGGAAGGCACGTTCGGCCTCTTCCCATTTCTGTTGAGCCACACAACAGTCTCCGATGGCCAGTTCCGCCTGCGCCTGTTCTTGGGGACTCGACGAATCGCGAGCCAGCACCTCGAACAGAAGCCGGGCCTCATCGATGCGGTGCGCGCTCAGCAGGCATTCGGCGCGTTCGTTTGCGGCGCGTGGCTGGCTTGCTGCTGCGGCATAGGCGTCAGCTGCCTCTTCGTAGTGCGCGAGGGCGCGCAGCGCGCTGCCGAGTTCGAACTGGGCTCGTGCAGCCATGACATGCTGGGGATGGTGTGTGAGATAGTCGCGGTAGGCGTCAACGGCCTTGGCGTAGTCCTTGGCCAGCAAGGCGCAGTTGGCCACGAGGTAGCGCAGTTCAGCGGCCTGCGGGTGGCTGGGATGCGCCTGCAGGAAGCGGCCTGCGGCTGTAGCTGCTTCAGAGGGTTTCCCTTCGCGCGACAGAGTGTTGATGGCGGTGAGTTCGCGGGTGACAGTCTCGACTTCCCGCTGTCTCTTTTGGACGGCCAGCGTGCGGGTGATTGTGCCTGTCGAGGCAACGGCTGTTGCCGCGAGCGCATGGCTCGGATAATGCGCCGTGAAGGTGGAGAGGGTCGCCAGCGCCTGAGGCAGTCGCCCCGACTGAAATTCGGTGAAGCCGCGTGCATAGAGAGCCTGTGCGGCGTGCGGAGAATGGGGATATATCTTGAGTAACGCGTCGTAAGAGGCGATGGCCGCATCCCATTGTTTCGCGCCATAAAGGGCTTCGCCTCGGCCAAGCCAGGCGGCTGCCGCCATGTCGGCGTTGGTGGTCGCTGCGGCGGTTTCGAAGCACGCGGCGGCTTCGACATAGCGGTTTGACGTCAAATAACCGTACGCCTGGCGATAGGCACTGGCTGCGGGGTCGGTGTGCGGTCCCGCTTCGCCAAGGCAAAGGGACGCAAACATGAGCGCCAGAAGGGCGACAGTGTGCGGGTGGAGGGTGAAAGCCGTCATGGCAGGTGTTCCTTGCCCGGAGTTCGGATCATGAGCTGATGGGCCTTACGCAGGGCGCTGGGTGTAATCCCGAACTCGCGTTTGAACTGCATGGCGAAGTGCTGAGAGGAGGAGAAACCGAGTTCCTGGGCGATGCGCGTGATGGGCCTGACCGTGTCGCACAGCTGCCTTTTCGCCGTCTGGATGCGACAACTCAGCAGGAAATTGTAGGGGGGGAGCCCTGTGACTTGCTTGAAGCGGGTGATCAGCTGGCTGGGCGAGAGGGCTGTTTTGCGTGCCATGGCATCGATGGAGTGCTCATGTTCAGGAAACTGACGCATGGTGGCGACGAGCGCTTCGATGCGGTCGCCGCTGGGCGCGTCGGGAGGCGTCTGCGCAGCTTCGGTCAGAGCGAGCATCAGGTCGAGGGTGGTGCTGCGCATGGCGAGGCGGCGGAATGCGCCGGGCGGAAGTTCGTCGTACAGCTTGAACAGCCGCTGAAAGGCATGGCTGAGACGCGCGGTGCTCTTGAAGAGTTGGCGCGGCAGGGACCGGAGGGCATGGCGTAGGGCGTTGGATTCCGCGGACGGCAAATTCAGGATGGGGCGCTTCGCTGAGTCGAGGCGGAGGAAGAGCCAAAACATGACCAATCCCTTGGGGTTGGTGCTGAGACGGTGCCACGCGTCGGGCTGAGTGACGAACACGTTGCCGGGCAGCAGGCTGTGGGCCTGACCTTCACATTCGAAAACCAGCGAACCGCGCAGGCAGAGTGAGAGCTCAAGACACCCGGGATGAGTATGCTCGGAGACGCAGGTGCGGCAGCTTTTGTAGTGGCTGTAACCGAGGGCCGGAAGGCCTGCGATGCCCTCGTGTTCAAGGTTGAGCACGCGTCGCTCGGGCGTGTCGACGTATTCGAAAGGCAGCGTGCAAACCGATTTACTCATGGCGGTTATGATACGCACTTGGGGGGCTGGCGGCAAGGCCTCGGCATGGTCAAAATTATCGGATCGCAATAAGTTGAACGCGACTCGCTGCGGGCTCATGGTATAATATGGCCATTTCCAGAAGGAGAATTCGAAATGAAGCATCTTAAAGGACTGATCGCTGCGCCGTTCACACCGTTCCGAAAAAATGGCGGGCTCGATTTGCCGATGGTCGAGAAGCTTGCGTCTTCGCTTGTGGTTAACAAAGTCAGCGGTGCGTTTGTGTGCGGCACCACGGGCGAAGGCGTATCCATGACCACGGCTGAGCGCATGAAAGTGGCTGCGCGATGGCAGGCGTGCGCTGGAGCGAAGCTGCGGGTCATCGTTCACGTCGGGCACACTTCGCTCGGCGACAGTCGCGCTTTGGCCGCCCACGCCCAGAAGATTGGCGCGGCGGCGGTCGGCTGCATGGCGCCGTTCTGCTTCAAACCGTCGAAAGCGGATGACCTGGTCGCTTTCTGTGCGGAGGTCGCCGCAGCGGCTCCCGACCTGCCTTTCTATTATTACCATATCCCATGCGTTACCGGAGTGACGATTCCTGCGTTCGACTTCTTGCGGGCCGCAGCTGACCGGATCCCGAATCTGGCAGGCATCAAGTTCACGCATGAGAACCTGATGGACTTCGCCGCCTGCGTGCGTTGGGAGGGAGGGCGGTTCGACGCTCTTTTCGGCCGCGACGAAATGATGCTCTCGGGCCTCGCCGTCGGCGCTGTCGGTGCGATCGGCAGCACGTTCAATTACGCCGCGCCCGTCTACCACCGGATCATCGCGGCGTTTGAGCGTGGCGACATGGCCGCGGCCCGGGAAGAGCAGGCTCGCGCGAATGCGATGATCGCCGTGTTGATCCGTTTCGGGGGGATGCCTCCGGCGGGCAAGGGCTTCATGAAGGCGGTCGGCTTGGACTGCGGCACGGTCCGTTTGCCGCTGCGGCAGCTGACGGCCGCGCAGGCCGAGGAGTTGCGGGCCGGGGCCGAGGGTGTGGGGTTCTTTGATTTCGCCAGCCGGCTCTAGCCGCGCGGTTGCGCGCAGGAAGGCTTTTCAACAATGAAACAGAATGTCCAGTACGTCTTCCGCGCGTGGTTGGCCGTCGCGCTGCTTTTCCCCGTCGCGCTGCTGAATTATCTCGACCGCCAGATATTTTCGACTATGAAGATGTCGATGATGGCGGATATGCCCAGCATCGGGACGAACGAAAAATTTGGCGCTCTGATGGGCATTTTTCTCGTCGTCTATGGCCTGTTCAGTCCGATCGGAGGCTATCTGGCGGATCGCTTCAATCGCAGATGGGTGGTGATCGGCTCGCTGGGCGTTTGGTCGCTGGTCACCTGGCTGACCGGGCACGCACACAACTATGAGCAAATGTGGTGGGCGCGGGCCACAATGGGCGTGAGCGAAGCCTTTTACATCCCCGCCGCACTGGCTCTCATTGCCGACTTTCACACGGGCCCCACGCGTTCCCGTGCAGTCGGGATACACCAGGCGGGCATTTACGCGGGCATGGCGCTGGGGGGACTGGGAGGATTCATTGCGGATTCTGCATACGGTTGGCGCGCGGCGTTCAATGGGTTCGGGCTGGCAGGCGTATTGTACGCATTCGTGCTGATTGCGTTTTTGCGCGCGCCTGAAAAGCCAATGGGCTCAGAGGGGCAAACCTCTCGGTCTTTGACGCCTTGGACGGCTGTGAAGTCGCTTCTGTGTCTCGGGTCTTTTCTCCTGCTCGTTTTGTATTTCACGCTGCCCGCGTTGCCGGGATGGCTGATGAAGAACTGGCTGCCGTCGATTCTGGCGGACACGTTCCACCTCGGCCAGGGCAAGGCCGGCATTAACGCTACGCTCTGGATCACGCTGGCGTCGCTGGCCGGCGTGCTGGCGGGCGGGGTGTTGGCGGATCGCTGGATGCGGTCGACCTCGCGCGGCCGCATCTACACCAGCGCGCTTGGGATGACGCTGATGATTCCCGCGCTGTTCGGGGTTGGCTATGCGCCGACGCTCGGCGTGGCGATCGGATTTCTAATCCTTTTCGGTCTCGGCTGGGGCTTCTTCGACTGCAACAACATGCCGATCCTTTGCCAGATCGTCCGTCCGGAATTGCGCGCAACAGGCTATGGGGTCATGAATCTTGTGAGCATCACCGCAGGCGGCTTGTTCACGGCGAAGATAGGCGCTTTGAGGGACGCGGGTGTCGCGCCCGCCCTCATCTTCTCCTTCTGTGCCCTCGCGGCAGCTGTCTCGATTACCTTGGTCTTGTGTATTCGCCCGCGCAACATCGCAGAGGCGAAAGCAGGCTGAATCATTCAAAAAAGGGGGAGTCATGAGGATCGAGAGCGTATGTGTCGCCGCGCTGTGTGCGGTGGGGGTCGTGTGGGGCGCTGAGAACAGTGTGGATCAGAAGGCCCGGTGGCAGGCGGATGCGAAGTTTCCGGTGGTCGATCTGTCGGGCGACGTCGCGCGGCAGACGGTCATCGCAGCGGGAACGACGAATGTTTATCAAGGCCATCCGACGACGGTGCTGATGCCGGACGGCAAGACGGTCTTCGCCGTGTGGACCGTCGGCCATGGCGGGTCGTGCGGCCCCATGGCGCGCAGCGACGATGGCGGAAAAACGTGGATCCGCTTGGATGACCGTTTGCCGCCGGGATTCAAGACTCACCAGAACTGCCCCAGCATCTACCGCATGGCTGACTCGCAGGGCAGGGAACGGCTGTGGGTTTTCTCGGCGGCGCTAGGCAAGCGGGGCGGGCCCGCTATGCCGAGCATCCTGAGCGAGGACGGAGGTCAGACGTGGAAGGAAATGCCGCCCCTGGGTGAGAAGTTCCGGTGCGTGATGACCTTCAGCAGCGTCGTGCGGCTCAAGGACGGCGCTTACCTGGGGCTCTATCACCGTGGTCCCGGCGGGGCTGACAAGGCGCCGCTGGGGGTGATTCAGGCCGTCACGAAAGACGGCGGGTTCACCTGGTCTGAACCGCGTCTGGTGGCGAGCGTCTCAGGCAAGAATCCGTGTGAGCCGTTCGTGTTCCGATCACCGGACGGGAAAGAGCTGTGTGCGCTTTTGCGCGAGAATACGCACAGGGGCTGCAGCCTCGTGATGTTCAGCCAGGATGAGGGCGCGACCTGGAGTGAGCCGAGGGACACGGCGTGGGCTTTGACCGGCGACCGACACATGGGCGTGCAGACGAAAGACGGACGGATGGTGATTGCTTTTCGCGATCAGGCGCAGCAGTCTCCGACCCAAGGACATTTCGTAGCTTGGGTCGGCACGTATGAGGACATCAAGCAGGGAAGGCCCGGTCAGTACCGCATCAAGCTCCTGCACAGCTATGCGGGCGGCGATTGCGGCTATCCGGGTGTGGAACTGCTGCCCGACGGCACGATCGTGGCGACGACGTACATCAAGTACTGGAACGACGCTCGCAAACAGTCGGTGGTGAGCACGCGGTTCACGCTCGCAGAGACCGACGCGAAGAAGTGACAGGCGCATCGAACCACGTCCGCACGGAAAGGTCGAGGCCGAGGCCGAGCATGTAGTTGTAGAGCGCACGGCGCAGGCCCGCGCCGAGGCGGTCGTGGTCGGGGGAGCCGGACTCTTCGTAGGGAATCTCGTTGAGGGCGAAGCGACGTTCAAGGGCCGGTTGCGACAGCAGGCGGATGCCGAAGGTTTCGGGGTGCTGCGCGATGGGACTGTGCGCGGTGAGCGCAAAACGGTGCCAGTAGGCTGACTGGATGTGACCGTCCGCGAAACGTTGCCGCACGTACTCCAGTGCGGCAACGGTCTCTTGTTCGGTCTGCGTGGGAAACCCGTACATCAGGTAGGCATGCACCAGGATGCCCGCATCGGAGAAGGCCTGGCAGGCCAGCGTGGCGCCTGCCAGCGTGACGCCTTTGTTCATCAGTTTGAGCAGCCGGTCGTGCGCGCATTCGAGTCCGCCCGTGACCGCGATGCAGCCAGCCTGCGCCATCAGACGGGCGAGCGCGGGCGTGAAACTTTTTTCAAAGCGGATGTTGCCCCACCAGGTGAGCGTTTCTCCACGTGAAAGGATCTCTTCGCAGAACGGGCGGATCAGGGCTGGCGCAAGGGCTTCGTCGGTGAAGTGAAAGCCCGAAAGCCCCGTCTCTTGTTTCAGCCGCACGAGCGTATCGACGAGCGATTTCACCTCCGGTGGCTCATAGCGGCCGATATAGTCCAGCGCGACGTCGCAAAAGGCGCACTTGTGCCAGTAACAGCCGTTGGACAGCGGGACCTTAAGCCACTTGCCGTCCGACCAGATGCGATGCATGGGGTTGGCCATTTCTAGCAGGCTGAAATAACGGGAAAGATCGAGGCCGGCGTAGGCGGGAATGGGGGGGGCGACCCGCCGGTCGCCCGTGCAGGGTGGCGCAGGGTCGGCCAGCGGGTCGACCGTGCCTGTCATCGTCCGCACGCGCGGGCCTTGGCCGAGGATGCCGAGCCAGGGCGCGTAGCCTTCATCGAAGCAGAGGTCGTCCACGAACTCGAACACGCGCGGATCAGAGAGGTCGCGGAGTTCGGTGTTGACGTAGCCGCCGCCGAACACGATGCGCGTTTCGGGTTTGATGCGGCGTATCGATGCGGCGATGCGGAACGCGGAGTAGACCGTGCCAGGGAAGGGCAAGGTGACGCCGACGATGTCGGGTGCATGGCGGCGGAGCGTCTCTTCCGTGAGATCGTCGATCAGCGCGTCGATCAGGGTCGGCGCTGCGGCAAGACGCGCGAGGATCGGGTCGAAAGAGGGCGGGCAGAGGGCGATGCGCTCAGCGTAGCGCGCGAAGCCGAAGTCGGGGTCTGCGCCTTCTCTGACGATGTCCGCCAGGTCGTCTAAGTAGAGAGACGCGATGAACTTGGCGCGGTCGGTGACGCCCAGTGTGCCGAAAAGTTCAGTGAGCGTCTCCTCCTCATCGGTGCCTGTTCCCTCCGGCGCCAGTGCGGCGAAGCGCGGTCCTTCGGGCAGGAAGCCGCGTCTGGCGATCAGCCATCCTGCCGCATCGTTGCGTCCTTGGAGAAACGAGACGGCGGATTCGACGGTGTTGAGGTACGCGCCGAGATGGTCGAGAAAGAAACGGACGGGCGGGGTAGGCCGGGTCGTTTTCCTGCAGGCTTCTGCGATCTGCCGGAGGCCGTTGCGAGAGAAAAGACGCAAGACGAGTTCCAGCGAGAGGTCGGCCTGCACGGCATCAGCGCCCTGCGACTGCAGAAAGCCGGTCAGCACCGGAGTGGCCGGGTAGGGTGTGTTGAGTTGGACAAGCGGCGGCGTGAGCAACAAGATTTTCATAGACGGCCCCGCAGGCAGATCCCCGAAACAAAAAGTCCGCAAGACAGAATGCTTGCGGGTTTCGGAGAGTGGCGCGCCCACGGAGAGTCGAACTCCGCTTCCAAGGATGAAAACCTTGTGTCCTAACCGATAGACGATGGGCGCAAAAGTGTGTGTCACTGTAGCAAATCAGATTCGGCGCTGGCAAGGGCGGAAATGAAGAAAATGGAAAGATGGAAAAATGGAATGACGGAGTGGTGGAAGGCCAGATGCAAGTGTGGTATATTTTTTTCGCTATGTACATCTGCAAAAACGTTCAGGCACTGGATGCCTACACGCCCGGCGAACAGCCGAAAGACCCGGGCATCATCAAGCTCAACACCAACGAGAATCCGTATCCGCCGAGCCCGAAAGTGGCCGAAGCGCTCAAGGCTTTCGACTATGCGCGGTTGCGTCTTTATCCCGATCCTGTCTTTATGGCGGTGCGTCAGCGGATCGCAGAGATCCATGGGTGCCCTGTGCAGCAGATCTTCATCGGAAACGGGTCGGATGAGATCCTCGCGCTTTGCACGCGGGCGTTCGTTGAAAACGGCGGAAGCGTCGGCTATTTTGTGCCGTCCTATTCGCTTTATCCGGTGCTCACCGAGATCCGGGGCATCGGGCAGCGGCCGGTGGCGCTCAACGCGGATTTCACATGGCGCATGCCGGAGGGTTACGGCGCGTCGCTCTTCTTTATGACCAACCCCAACGCGCCCACCAGCATGATGCACGACAAAGCGGTGGTGGCGGAGTTCTGTCGGGCATTTGGCGGCGTGGTGCTGATCGACGAGGCGTACGGCGATTTCGCGGACACGAACTGCATGGATCTCGCCTTGGCGGAGGGGAACGCGAATACGCTGGTGATGCGTACGTTCTCGAAATCCTTCTCGCTGGCGGGCATGCGGTTCGGCTACGTGATCGGGCCTGAGTCGCTGGTTGGTGCGCTTTACAAGATCAAAGACTCCTACAACATGGACATGCTCGCTCAGGTGGTCGGGCTGGCTGCTCTGAACGACCTTCCGTATATGCAAGAGAACGTGCGCAAGATCCGCGCGACGCGCGAGCGGCTGACGGCCGGGTTGCGTCGGCGCGGGTGGGCCGTGTGCGACTCGCAGACGAACTTTCTCTTCGCGCGCCCGCCGGACGGGAACGCAAAGCGGGTGTTTGAGGCGCTGAAAGCGGCCAAGATCTACGTGCGCTATTTTCCCGGGCCTGCGACGGGCGAGTATCTGCGCATTACGGTCGGCACGGAAGCGCAGACGGACCGTCTGCTTGCGGTGTTGTGAATTTCCAAGACAGGCGTCCGGTGAACACACCCAAAAGACCCGCAGCAACTAGAAACCCCCGCGCTCCTCGACAGCCAGTCGCTGTGCCGAACCTGACAGGCCGTTTTGCCGCTCTCGATTTTGAGACGGCGGATTACTGCCGGGACAGCGCCTGTGCGTTATCCGTTGTCATCGTCGACAACGAACAGGTTGTGGACACCTGGGCGAGCCTGATCCGTCCGCCGCGGAAGGACTTTGTCTTCACCTATTTACACGGGATTTCGTGGAGCCATGTGAAAGACAAGCCGGCCTTTGGAGAGCTGTGGCCCGATGTCGCCAAGCTGCTCGCCAATGTGGATTTCTTGGCGGCGCATAATGCGTCGTTCGACAGGTCGGTGCTGCAGACTTGCTGCGCTGCGGCTGGCCACGAGCGGGCGGCGGCCCCTTTTCTCTGCACGGTTAAGCTGGCCCGGGCAACGTGGGGCATCTTCCCCACAAAGCTCTCTGACGTAGCGCATCATTTGCAGATTCCGCTGAAACACCATGATGCTGCGTCCGATGCCTTCGCCTGCGCCCAGATTCTGATCAAGGCGCGGGAAATGGGCCACTTATATGAAGAATTATTTCAGAAATACGCGCTGAAACCTGCCAAGTAATAAGCTCAACGCAACCCGGATGGATATCATATTTCACAAACATTGTCTCTGGTTTGCATAAGCGATACGTATTTCGGCGCGGGCGTCAGGTTGCGCGGGCGGCGAGGCGCGCGAGGAAGGCGTCGATGAGCGACGTCATGACCGGGCCGGTCTTGCGGGTTTGCGCGAGAACCTCTTCGTGCGACAGGTGGGGGCCGCTGATGCCGGCGGCCATGTTTGTGATGCAGCTCAGGCCCGCGATGCGAAACCCCGACGCGTTGGCGACAATCGCCTCCGGCACAGTGGACATGCCGACCGCATCCGCGCCCATGCTGGCGTAGGCGCGGATCTCGGCTGGCGTCTCGTAGCCGGGGCCGGTCGTGAAGGCATACACCCCGTCCGAAAGAGGCGTTTCGGTGTCGTGCGCGGCTTTTCGAAGCAAATCGATCAGGTCGTTGTTGTATATGTGCGACTGGTCTGGGAAACGCGTGCCCCAGCCCGGCACAACAGGGCCGATGAGGGGGGTGATGCCGGCGGTGTTGAGGTGGTCGCGGATGACCATGAGGTCGCCCGGCCGCAGGCTAGGGCTGATGCCTCCCGCCGCATTCGTGATCAGCAGGTCGCGCACGCCCATGCGGCGCAAGAGGACGACCGGCAGGACAACCGGCTCCCATCCTGCCCCTTCGTACCAGTGGCGGCGTCCCAGAAACGCGGCCACGCGAATGCCGTATTTCTCGAAAAGGAGCAACTCGCCTGCATGTCCCACCACCGTACTGGCCCCGAGTCCAGGGATGTCGCCGAAGGGAAGCCGCAACAGAATGTCGCCCGTCTTGAGCGCGGGGCTCCACCCGGAGCCGAGGATCAGTCCGCAGGCGGGCGGCTTCTCGAAACAGCAGGCGGGCAAGGCGGCTGCTGCGGTATCGAAGAGGTCGGTGTTCATGGGTGGTCTCCTGTCGGCAGCGCGGAGAACGTGGTGCGGCCTTCGCAGAGCGTAAGCACGGGGCGGGCACGGAGCTTCCACCCCGCGAAAGGCGTGTTGCGCGAAAGCGAGCGGAAGGCTTCGGGTGTGACGCGCCACGGTGTGCTAGGGTCGATGAGGACGAGATCGGCTTTGACGCCGGACGCGAGGGAGGGCGCGGGAGCGCCGAGCAAAGCGGCTGGGCCTGTGGTCCAACGCGAGACCCAGTCGAGGATCGGCATGTGTTCCTCTTCGACCATGACTTTCCATGTGACGCCGATGGCGGTCTCGAGGCCGATGACGCCAAACGGAGCGTGCAGAAAGCCCTTGGACTTGGTTTCTGCGGCGTGCGGCGCATGGTCGGTGGCGAAGAGCGTGAGGGTTCCGTCCAGCACGCCGTCACGGATGGCGCGCACGTCGGCGCGTGTCCCCAGCGGCGGATTCATGCGGTAGTTGCCGTCGTCGAGCGGAATGTCCTCTGCCGCGAGGGCGAGGTGGTGCGGCGAGGCTTCGGCTGTGACCGGCAGTCCTTCGGCGCGTGCGGCGCGGATGGCTGCCACGGCTCCGGCGGTGGACAGGTGCTGAATGTTCAGGGCGCAGCCGGTCTCGCGGCAGAGTCGGATATCGCGCGCCACGGCTTCGGTCTCGGCTTCGGGCGGGAATACAGGAAGGTCGTGGCGGCGTGCGAGGTCGCAGTCGCGGATCATGCCGTTTTTGGCGATGGTAGAGACGACGGCGTGGTCCATCACCGGTTTTCGGAGCGCGCGGGCGCGCACCATCGCGATGCGCATCAGCACGTCGTCAGCGACCATCGCGCCATCGTCGGTGAAACAGGATGCACCGCAGCGAGCCAAGGTTTCCAAATCGGCGACCGCCTTGCCCTGGCGGCCGACGGTGATGCAGGCGGAAGGCAGAATCTTGACGGGAAGGGAATCTTCGATCTGTTCGCGCAACCACGCGCACGAATCGCCGGCTGGATGGGTGTTGGGCATGGTGACGACATGCGTGAAGCCACCGGCAGCGGCAGCCTCGGCGCCTGTGCGGCGGGTCTCGGCAAAAGAGTTTCCGGGATCGCGGAAGTGGACATGGACGTCCCAGAAACCGGGTGCGGCGATGAGCCCCGTGGCATCGATACGCCGAAGGCCGGTAACCGCAAGCCCGGGTGGTTGGATGACTCCGTCGCGGATGGCGATGTCGGTAACGGCCTCGAGGCCTACAAGGGGGTCGATCACGCGTGCGTTGACGATAAACAGGTTTGTCATAACGCAATCAGTGTAACGCGAATAGCCTGCGGAGAAAAGCGCGAAGCGAGTCAAGTTGGGCGAAACAGAGACCGGAGGCCTATTCTTCGTCGGACGAGGCAACAAAGGAACTGATGGACGCAAGCGCAGAACGGTATTCTTTGGCGAGTTGCTCGCAGACGCGGCGGGTCGTGTACTGCGCCAACACAGTCCGCAGGCCTTCGGCGGCCATCCGTTTGGCGCCCTCGGGGTCGGCCAACAGGGCGAGGGCTTCCTCAGCCATTGATTCCGGGTCGCCGTCGCGCACGAGGATGCCGGAGACCCGTTGTTTGAGGATGGCCGCTGGGCCGGCGGACTCTGCGGCGATAACAGGAACTTGGGCCGCCATCGCTTCGCAGATCACGCGGCCGAACGGTTCGTTCAGGGCCGGATGGAGGAGCACATCAAAGGCGGGCAGGATTGACTCCGGAGAATCGGTGTCGGTGATCCAATTGAAGCAGTCTTTCAGGCCGGCCTGGGCGACCTGTTCCACAAGTCTGGCCAGGTGCCGGGCGTGTTCGCCGAAGAGGTCTCTACCCACCACGACAAAATAAGCGTCGGGCCGCCGCTGTCGAATGAGCGCCGCCGCTTGGATAAACGCATCATGGCGTTTCCATGGGACGATGTGCGCAATCATGCCGACGACTGGAACATCTGGAGGCAGCCCGAACCTCTTTCGCGCATCCGCCCTGTTTTCGCTCGAGAAATGCGTAGGATCGATCCCGTTGCGGATCACACGGATACGGCCTAAGATGCGGGGCGACAAGATGTCGACGAGACGCTCGTCGATGGCTTCGGACGCTGCGATAATCCGTTCAGCCTTCTTCGCTGACTCGCGGGCTACGATCGGTGGGATCTGAATATCGCGCACATGCCAAAAGGTCGGGACAGAACTGGCGGCCCGACTTGTCGCCAAGAAGGCCGTGAGGCTGTTCGTGTGGACGATGTCAGGTTTGACGGCGCGAACGATTTCTCCGATGGTACTGGGTGCACGCAACAGCTTGGCGGTGGTGGTGAAAAGCCCCCAGCCGCGCTTTCTGGCGCGTACGGCAGAGACGGGATACACGGTTATGCCCGCCCCTTTTAAAAGGTCGAACAAAGGACCATATGGCACGGCGGCAACCACCTTAATGCCGAGCGAAGGCAGTGTCGTGCAGACCTCAAACATGCTGTGCTGGGCACCTCCCAACTCAGACACCAGATCAACCCACAATACAGTCATAGGTAAATATCTTATCTCGATTATCAGCAAAGTCAATGGCGAATGTGAGAGATATCAGATAATTCGGCCGTTTCTCTCGGCTTGTGGCGGTGTCAAATCAACTCCTTGATGTATTTGTTTTTGAGCAGACGCCAGAAGACCACGATGAAGGCGCTCAGGGGAATGGCGAGAAGCACGCCGAGGATGCCTTTGAAAACCACCCCCCAGAAGAGCAGTGAAAAGATGATGGTCACGTCGTTGAGTCCGGTTTTTTTGCCTTGGATGCGCGGGGTAATAAAGTAGCCGTCGAAGAACTGCACCACGCAGAAAACCCCGAGCACCAGGCCGAGGCGCATCGGGCTGCCGCCCTCGCCGAAGAAGGCCATGGGCAGGGTGACCGTAAGGCCGATGATGTTGCCGAGGTAGGGCACCAGGTTGAAACAGCCCAGCGTAAGACCGATGAGCATGCCATAGGGCAGGCCCACGATCCAGAAGCCGAGCCCGAAAAGAGAGCCTTGGATGAAAGCGATGATCACCTGGCCGCGGAAGAAGGCTACGATGATGGCGAAGAACTCGTCGAGCAGGTAGGAGACATCGCGGCGCGTGTCTGGCTTGAGGAAGGGGAGAAACGTTTCGGCGTTCTTGCCAGAGATGGGTTTCGCCGTGAGAAAGTAGATCAGGTAGACCGGAACCACCATCCAGCCGATCAGCGAGACAAGGTACTTGATCGCATCTATGCCATAGGAGAAAGCCTTACCGCCGACCGAGCCGAACGAGATTTTGTCAATGACTGAGGCGATGAAGGCGTTAGGGTCGGTGAGGAGCGGCATTTTCTCTTCAAGACCGAACTTTGTGAGGAAGGCCTGCAGATCGGGGTTGGAGGCTGTCAGGGCTGCACATATTCTCTCGAAGAGTGTCGGCAGGTATTCGAACAGGGCAATCAACTGGCCGATGAAAAGGGATCCGAAAAAGAAGAGCAGTGCGCCGACGGGGAGCAGCACCGAGAGGAAAAAAGCTGGAATCGCCAACACGTGTGTGCGCCGCAAGTGCGCGTGAAGCCACAGGTAATAGGGCTTGAAGATCAGCGTGAGGATCATCGCCACGAGCAACGGAGTGAGCACCACGGAGACGGCGGAAAGCAACGTGTAGAGGCACCAGAGGACCATGGTCACGAAGGCGATCACCAGCGTAGCGCAGAGCACCGTGATGCCTGCAGCGATGATTCCGTTCTGGCGGCCGCTGAACGAGATAGCCGGCTTCTGGTCGGAAGTGTTGCGGATGATGGCCATTTTTGAAACCTCCAGAACGCTCAACGCTACACGCTCAAGCTACAACACTCAAGAGGGGGGGGGCTTTGAGCGTTGAGCGTTGAACGTTAAGCGTTGGAAGTTTTTACTCTGTGTTACCGCTTCGGCAGGTGGATGCATGCGTTGTGGAACGCGTGCGCCGCCTCCATCCAGGCCTCTGAAAGCGTCGGGTGGCAGTGGATGGTGTTGCCCACCTCGTCGATCGTCAGCTCGTTTCGGATTGCGAGCGCGGCTTCGGCGATCAGCTCCGTGGCGTGGCAGCCGATCGCCTGCGCGCCGAGCACTTGGCCGGTGACCGGATCAGCGATCCATTTTACGAAACCGTCAGTCTCGCCCATGGCCATGGCTTTGCCGAGCACGGAGAAGGGGAAGACCGCAGTCTTGACCGCGATTCCGAGCTGTTGGGCTCTGGCTTCGGTGAGTCCGGACAGACCGATCTCGGGCGAGGTGAAGATGCAGGAGGGGCATGTCTTTTCGACCTTGGCCTTGTGTCCGGCGGCGGCTTCGGCAGCGGTCACGCCCTGCTGGGTGGCCGCGTGTGCGAGCTGGATCGAGCCAGTGACCAGGTCGCCGACCGCAAAGATCGATGCGACGTTCGTGCGGCCCTGCGCATCCACGGGGATGGTGCCTCGCTCGTCGGCCTTGACGCCGGCGCGGGCGAGATCCAGTGCGGCGGTGTTGGGCTTGCGGCCGACGGCTACGAGCAGGAGGTCGCCTTCGACGGTCTGGTCTTTGTAAGAGCCGGTAACCTTGTCTTTCTTGACCGCAATGTCAGTGAGCGGCGCGCCGGTGAGGAGGGTGATGCCGAGCGACTCCATGCGTTTGCGCAGCACGCGGCGCACATCGCGGTCGAGCACGACGACGATGTCCTCGAGCATTTCCACGACGGTGACCCGGGTGCCGAGCGCGGCAGCCATGCAGGCGAACTCGCAGCCGATCACACCGCCGCCGAGGATCAGCAGGCTCTTCGGCAGTTCGGTGAGGTCGAGGAAGGCTCTGCTGTCCATGACTCGCTTATCCTTGGGTAAGAAGCCCGGCATGGCCGAGTCGCTGCCTGCCGCAATGATGATCGATGCGGCGCTGAGCCAGCGCGTGGTGCCGTCCGGCTGGACGACCGAGAGGCGGTTGGGGCCTTCGAAGCGGGCTGCGCCTTTGACCAGTTCGACGCTGTTCGACTTGAGCAGCATCTGCACGCCGCCGCTGAGTTTGGTGACGATTTCGGACTTGCGGGCGGCCATCTTGGCATAGTCGAAGGCGACGCCTTTCGCAGTGATGCCGAAAGCTTCCGAATGGACTGCGTGGTGGTAGCGCTCGGCCGAGGCGATGAGGGTTTTGGTTGGGATGCAGCCCCAGTTGAGGCAGGTGCCGCCGAAGGCTTCTTTCTCGATGATGGCGGTCCTTTTGCCGAGCTGCGCGGCGCGGATGGCGGCGGGATAGCCGCCCGGACCAGCGCCGATCACGATCACGTCAAAGTCGTACATAGTTGAGTCATCCGTTAATAGCGTTCAGGGTTCGGGTTTCAGGAGAGCCGGGTTCGGGGAGCGCGGGGTCAGCGAGCAACTGACCCCTGAACCCCGACCCCAGCAGCCTCTTCACACCAGCGATTTCCAGAGTTCGATGTTTTCGAGCTTGGCTTTGATGGCGTTGACGAACAGCGCGCCAGTCGAGCCATCCACGATGCGGTGGTCAGCCGAGAGGGTCATGGCCATGATCGTGCGGATCTTGATTTCGCCGTTGACCACGGCGGGCATCTGGCGGCCGCTGGACACGGCAAGGATGCCGGCCTCGCCTGGGTTGATGATGGCGGTGAACTGGTCGACGTTCAGCATGCCCATGTTGGAGACGGTGAAGGAACTGCCGACCATCTCGTCCGGCGTGAGCTTGCCGGTGCGGGCTTTTTCGGCCAACGCCTTGGTCTGTGCGTTGAGCTCTTTGAGGGTGAGGGACTGCGCGGCGCGGATGACCGGCACCACGAGGCCGTTTTCGACGCTGACAGCCATCCCGAGGTCGATGTCGCCGCGCCACGAGACGGTCAAGCCGTCGGTGACGGAGTTGACGACGGGGAACTCCTCGAGAGAGAGGATAACGGCTTCGAGGACGAAGTCGTTGACGCTGTAGGTGAGGCCCTTGGCCTTGAGGTCCGTGCGATAGGTCATGAGGTCGGTGATGTCCGCCTTGACCGTGACATAGAAATGCGGAATGGTCTGCTTGCTCTCGACGAGACGGCGAGCGATGACCTGCCGCATGCGGGAGAGCGCGACGGGCTTGCGATTGATGGCGCGCTCGACGTCCTCGACCATGATGCGTCCGGCGTCGCCGGAGCCGCGGACGGTGAGGATGTCGATCTCCTTCTCCGCGGCCAGCCGTTTGGCGGTGGGCGTGATGCGCAGCGCGTCGTAGCCTGCGGAAGTGAGGTAGGTTTGCACATCCTTTTCAACGATGCGGCCATTGGGGCCGGAGCCGCGGATGCGGGAAGGGTCAATGCAGGCGTCTTTGGCGAGGGCCTTGGCGCGGGGAGAGATGACGAGCCGGGCTGTGGGG
>Ga0073936_10000823_pt1 | contig 48809 bp, 37 predicted proteins | sample AliMusrvi5mmetaG_FD_87041 | JGI IMG/M metagenome (GOLD analysis project Ga0073936, IMG submission 87041) | Freshwater lake bacterial and archeal communities from Alinen Mustajarvi, Finland, to study Microbial Dark Matter (Phase II) - Alinen... | ecosystem: Environmental > Aquatic > Freshwater >...
CGGTAATCGAAACCTGCCGTCAGCAAGGTCGCAACACCTTCACGTTCGTGGCCGACGCCGTCCGCGCTCACTTCGCCGGTCATACTACCGCTTCGCTACTCGCCGGGGGGTAAACGGTTACATAATTCCTTTGTCGGAAATCATCGTTTCCGACAAGGGCTGATTACCCTTAATCGAGATTCTTAGATGTTCCGAATAACAGGCCAACGGCCACAACACTTGTGCGCGTCACCAAGCGATAATCCGCGAAGGCGGGGAGCAAGGCCGCGCGGCAACTCGATTTGCTAATCAACAAGCGTTGTGGCCGATGCCCTTTCTTGGAAGGAAATTCCATGAGTGAAGAAATTCGCGTTACCGTGGTCAAGGTAGGTAGCGACCGGCCCCTAAGCCTGCGATGGATTGACCCAGGCACCGGCAAACCTCGGTTTAAGTCTTCGGGCACGAAGAGCAAAAAAGAGGCTGAGCGTGCTGCGGCGAAGCTTGAGCACGATCTGCGAAATGGAAGCTTGGCGACTAACGTCCGGATGCCCTGGCAAGACTTTGTGGTTAAGTACAGTCAACAAGTCCTACCCGGCAAGGCCCTAAAGACCCAGGCCATGTATGGCACCGTCTTCAACGTGATTGACAGACTGGTGAAGCCCGACCGGCTTGGTAGTCTAAATGCAACCCGGCTTGACGAGTTCTCGGCCCTGTTGCGGAAGGAAGGCAAGGCTGAGGCGACAATCAAAACCTATCTTGCCCACCTGCGGGGGTCTCTTGTTTGGGCGAAGAAGATGAAGTGGATTCGTGAGATTCCAGAGTTTCCAGAAGTCCTACGGGCACCCAAGGGTAGTTGCGTAATGAAGGGCCGGGCTATTGTTCGGGAGGAGCTTGACCGGATGCTGAGGGCAACCCGGAGGGTAGTCGGCCCCAAGGTTGCCAAACATTGGCGGAGGTTGCTGGTCGGTCTCTGGTGGTCCGGTCTCCGGCTGGGAGAGGCCGTGGTACTGCGTTGGGATGGTTTGTCGTCTGGGTTGCTGGTCGATATGAGCGGCCGTCGTCCAATGCTACAGATTGACGCTGAGGCTGAGAAAGGGCACCGTGACCGGTTGTTACCATTGGCTCCCGAGTTCTGCCGATTGCTTTCCCGAGTCCCGGCCGAGAAGCGGCGGGGCAAGGTGTTCTCCGTCCCTCATCCTAGCTCCGGACGACAGTTACCATGCGATGAGGTTTCGGTAATCCTTTGCAAGATTGGCCGACGGGCTGGGGTCAAGGTTCGGACCAAGATTAAGAGCCGGTTGGACAAGGCGACGGGGGAGCGGAAACCCACCGAAGTGGTGAAATTTGCCAGTGCCCACGATCTGCGGCGGAGCTTCGGGGAGAGGTGGTCCGGGCTGGTCATGCCCAAAGAGCTTGGCGAATTGATGCGGCATGAGAATCCAAACACCACCAATAAGTACTACGTTGGCCGAAATGCACAAAAGACGGCCGACGTTTGCTTTGCAGCGTACGAAGCGGCCAAGGCCCGTCAACAGGCGGAAAGGAAAGTTCAAACTGTCAACACTTTTGTCAACACCGATGCTTTTGAGGGTTCCGATGAGTAACCAAGAAACGACACAAGCCCTTGTTTTGCAAGAGCTTGTAAAGTCGGGGCGACAAGATTCGAACTTGCGACCTTCTGAATAACATTCAGACCGGGGTAAGAGTTCTCAATGAAGAACTCCTGGATATAGCGGTCGCCGCCGTGATAGAGCATCACGCATCGCGACGGTTTTCCGTCGCGGCCTGCACGGCCGGCTTCTTGGTAGTAGGCTTCCAGGCTGCCTGGCAGGTTGTAGTGGATGACGAAACGCACATCGGCCTTGTCGATACCCATGCCGAATGCGTTGGTCGCGGTGATGACCTCGACGTGGCCACTCATAAAGGCATCCTGCGTCGCACGGCGTTCATCGGGCGGCAGGCCGGCATGATAGACGGCCGCCCGCCGCGATGTCTGCTGGCCAATGATCTCGGCAAGTTCTTCCGTCCGCTTCCGCGTGGAAGCATAAATGATGCCCGTACCGGGGGTCTCGCGGAGAAACTTGACGAGCATCTCGGCCTTTTCACGATCGGTTCGTGGGCTGAGTACCTCGTAGAAGAGGTTTTCGCGGGCGAAGCCGGTGATGAAAATTTTCGGCTCGTCCAGGGCGAGGTGCTCGACGACGTCACGCCGCACGTTGTCGGTCGCCGTGGCGGTCAGGGCGATGGTCGTCGGGTTGCCCAGCATTTTGCGAAAATGACCGAGCCGAGCGTAATCAGGGCGGAAATCGTGGCCCCATTGACTGACGCAGTGAGCCTCATCGACCGCCAGCAGTTTCAGCCCCACCGCCCGCACCGCTTCCAGAAACCGCGAACTGCGAAACCGCTCCGGCACTACATACGCCAAACGAAACTCGCCCGCCGCGATACGATCGAGCCGGTCATACTGCTCCTGGACGGGCAGCGTGCTATTGATGAAAGTGACGGGAAATCCTCTTGCTTGGAGTTGCTCGACCTGGTCCTTCATCAGCGCGATCAACGGCGATACGACGAGCGTCAGCCCATCAAGTACCAAGGCAGGCAATTGGTAGCAAAGGCTCTTGCCGCCGCCGGTGGGCATGACACACAGGCAGTCTTTTCCCGCCAGAACGGTCGAAATGACTTTCCGCTGGCCAGGACGGAACGCCGTCAGGCCGAACCGCGGCAGCAGGGCATCGAGATGGTCGCCGGAAACGCTCATCCTGGCATTATAATAGACTGGCTGTGGTTTCGCGATGCAATTTTGGCCGCTGGCATCGTGCGTTACGGCGGCCCCAGGGAATCGTATTAGCAAGAGGAGGTTTGGCAATCGCGTTGCTGGCCCTTGCAGCACTCACAACTTGTGGTGCAGGCGTCTCGCTTGCACATGCGGCCGGGATGGCCGCACCACAATAACCCAAGGAGGCGGGTGGCAACAAGCAGATCGCCGTCGATCTCGGCGGCGGGGTGAAGTTGAAGCTGACGCTTATCCCGGCGGCCTTCTTTAAGTGGCTCAGCAAATAGGAAGGCAAGACTTACCGACTACCCACGGAGGCCGAGTGGGAATTCACCTGCCGCGCCAGGACGATTACGCGACGATACTGAAGCGGCGACGATCCCGAGACGCCGGCCAAGGTCGGCAACGTGGCCGTCACGACGGTCAAGGCGCAGATGAAATTGGAGGCTGCGGCGGCTGCCGTGGCACCCGCCAGATCGAGCATCGCATACTGAAGTCCAATCGACGAAAACTCCTGGCAATCGTTACCTTAGCAGTGCTGATCCTATAGCTCGGCTCCTCGGCATTGGTTGACCACGCCCCCGGTGCTACAATCACGCGGTGGTAATCCTACTTCTTGGCTGACTTCGGGCTGCCCGTCTGGTGTCAAAACGGGTGTCAAAGCAGACTATGAAGTATCTTATCGGCAAAACCTGTCAATACCTCTGTTTTCCGGTGCTAATACCGGCATAAACGCCAACCGCGCCAGATTGATCGCGTGCTTGGCGCAATAGTCACCGACGATGTCGGGATGAATGCCGGACGAAACGTGAAAGGTCTCCACGCCATTTGCCGAGGCCAGGGCAAAATGGACTAGCTTGGATTCACCCGTGTCGCTGACGGGGGACAGGGGACCAACGGCCAAGCCGAAGTCGGTTTGAAATCGTTCGCGACAAGCGATCGCCATCGCACGAGCGAACGATTCGCCTAGCAAAGACAGAACCGAGCCTAGAGGCAATAAGCGCGCCATCGTAGTCTCGTCCACCGCGACCAGTCCGCCGCGATAGTGACCATCGCCCGAGCCGGCTTTCGCCATCCACTGGGCAACCAGCCCGGCCGTGGAGATTTCGGCCGAGGCCAATGTCTGACCGCGCTGGCGAAGCAGACGGATCGCGACATCTTGCAACTCCTCGTCGCCCTCGCCATAGACCAGCGTGCCGAGATGCTGGTGGATTTCGGCCACGGTGGCTTCGATCTGGACGCGGCATTGTTCTTCGCTATCGCCCTCGGCGACGATCCGTAGAATGATCGTCGCCCGGCTGGCGTTGATGCCTACGCGAGGAATTCGGCCGCGACGGATGAGATCGGGCATGAGCGACTCAAGTTGACTTTCGCCCGCACCGAAGCACTTGATGTTCCGCCGCAAAATGACGCGGCCGTCGGCACCCATGCCGCGGAGGGCCGCAAGCAGATACCCCTGCCACATCTCCCGCATCTCGGCCGGAACGCCCGGCAGAGCGAAGAAACGGCAATGGCCACCATCGGTTCGCGGGATGTCCAAGTCGATGCCCGGCGCGGTACCGTTGGGATTCGGCACAACGCGGCTGCCTACGGGGAAGTACGCCTGAAGCTCGTTGCTTGTGGGCATTTCCCGCTTCCGCCGGGAAAAAAGCTGCCGGATGTGCTCCAAGGCTTCCGGCACCTCGACCAGCCGGCGATCGACAGCCGCGGCGAGGGCTTCACGCGTGAGATCGTCGGCCGTCGGCCCTAGCCCACCGGTAGAGATGATGATATCAGCCCGTTGAATCGCACTGCGGAAGACATCGATGCATGGCTGCAACTCGTCGCCGACGGTCGAGTGATAGAGGACGCGGACACCCAGCTCACCTAGTCGTTGGCTGAGCCACTGCGAGTTGGTGTCGAGGAGTTGTCCGCCGGTGATTTCGTCGCCAATGGCGAGGATTTCGGCGTTCAATGGCTGGCGCGGTTTAGTTGTTCGAGCGTATCGGAAATCTCTCCATGAACATCACCGGTGGCACGAACGACAATCGCGTGTTGCTGCTGCCAATAGTAAATCGAGCAGGCACCGCCGTTGACGTCCCAACTCTTAGGACAGATGACGTTCTGAATCAAGTCGACCAACTGCTGGCCGTTGTCGGCGTTGGCATTCGGACCGGCCGCAGTGCCACCAAATCCCGCCCCGCCGCCCGCAGGCAGTCCAACCTGAGCGAGGACCACGTCGCCCTGCTTATTCTTATTCGCCGCAACCGACTTCACGGCTGAGTTCATCTTGGCTGCCGCCTTGTCCTTTGCAATCCGTTTGACGATTTGCGTGCAAAGCTGATCGAGCCGGCCGCGAACCGCTAACCGCAGCGTTTCACGCTGCGATCGAGCCAAGCGGGTGTCTTGCTGAATCTCGCGATAGATGCCCAAAAGCTCTCGGGCTGCGGTATCGGCCTCTTGATCGGTAGCCTTGGCCCACTGCCGCATCGCGGCGTGCGCAACACCCGACAATTCAAGGCCACTACGGGCAGCGGCGGCCGGTGCGGTAGCTTGAACCGCTGGCATTATGCGCTCTTGCGTTGATTCACTTGGGGTAGCTGATATAGCCAAAATAGCTGCTAGAACGATCGACATAGCACGAACCTCCTCTTACCCTCTGTTCCAATGATCGGATGCCCTTCACTGTTGAGCCTATCACTTTACGAAAAAAGATGCAACAGTTTTCCACGGAGGTTCGGCAATTTCCCAGGCTATACGCCAAAATGCCGGCTAAACTCATGGTAGTAACTGATCGCTTTCGCGATATATATTACGCAGCCATCCCGGTTTGCCATTTCACTACTGGAACTGGGATCTTGGCGTCGGTTAGAATATCGAAGTGAGGAATTCTTTGAATGTTGAGGATTTGCTGGAAAAAATGGTGGAAGTCGCTGCGCCCAGCCCATTACGGCTGTTGCGGAAACTAATTAGGAATTCGGCGGATGGGTGTCTACTATAAATGTTTGTGCGGTGACAGTGAGCATCTGGCATTGATGGAGCGCGACGCCGTGGTGGTTCAGGATGCAGTCGGGCGAAATTGGATCTGCTATCCGATCGCCGCTCGCAAGGTCGAAAACCTGACGATGTTGGCCCATGTGTCCGAAGTTTTTGAAACCGACGCCACGGCGCGTCGGCAAGGCATCGGCCAACAAGGGACGGAGGTCCGCATCTATTATTGCGAGGACGAAAGCGAATTGTTTGAGAAACTGCTGTTGGATACGACGTCGGAGAATATTGGGGAGTGAACTAATCCGCCAGTATCTTGCACTTGGGCAGGGCTTCGCGAAGCTGCTTCAGACCTTGGTTGTCGATCTGGGTGTTGTTCAGGTCGAGACTCTTCAATCGCTTCAGATTTTTGAGCACGTCGATCGAAGCGTTCGTGATGGGATTGAGCTTGAGCTTGAGCGATTCTAACTGCGTCAGACCCGCGAGATGCTTCACGCCCTCGTCGGTGAGGTTGTCGTCTTCCAAGCTGAGAGTCGTGAGCTTCGTCAGTCCGGCGAGGTTTTTTAAGCCGGCGTCGCTGATCCGTGTGTGCCAAAGATCGAGGAATTCCAACTCAGCCATATCCTTCAGGTTGGCTAGGCCTTCGTCGTCAGTGCTGGTTTCGCTGATTTCCAACCGCTTCAGTCCTTTGGCGGCCTTGAGATGGACGATGCCGGATCCGGTAGTCGAGGTGCCGCGAAGATCGAGTCGCTTCAAATGGGTCATTCCCGCAAAAGCGACCAGACCGTCATCGGTCACGGCACTACAACGCAGGAGGTCCAACTGCTCCATGTCCTTGCCCTTCAGCACCGTCAGACCAGCGTCAGTGACGACGCTATCTTCGATAGCCAAGATCTTCAGATTCGCCATGCCCGTCAGGGCCTTCATGCCTTCATCGGACACCGAGGCGCTGCGAATTTTGAGATCCTTCAGCGACGGCAGCCGAGACAAGGCCACGAGCCCGATGTCGGTGATTTTTGTACCGCGGAGATCGATGGCCCGCAGTTGCTTCATCGTGGCCAGTTTGGCAACGCCCGCGTCACCGATTCTGTTGTAGAGGAGCTTGAGGTTCTCCAATTTCGGCATTTGGGCTAGGTAGCCCAGGGCGTCGTCAGACATACGATCCGTGCGACGGAGATTCAGTACGCGGATCTCGCTGAGCTTGGAAAGTTCCTTGACGCCCGCATCGGTGATGTCGGTGTTTTCCAGGACAAGCTCGCGGAGCTTGGGGAATTGGGCCAGGGCCGGAATGCCGGAATCGTTGATTTCAGCGCCGTAAAGTTCGAGCTTGACGACGTTCTTGAGGGCCGACAGCAGAAGGATATCAGCGCTGGTGGTAGCGCGCGGATTGAGGTCGACGGCGATCACGGATTTGTCGGGGCCATACTCGACTTTGCCGCCCAGCGTTTTTATGCGGGCCAGGGCAGCAGCCGCCGTAGGTTCCTCGGCCCGGGTCAGGGTAGGAATTATGAACCATCCGAGCAACAAGGCAAAGAGAGGAATTTTCCAGGCAGTCAAGATGCAATCTCCTAAACACAGTAGAAGGTAGGTGGGAAGGCAGGTTCAACCCAAGCAGACCTTTTAGTGTAACTCGCCAAGGCGGAATATGCCAATCCCTGCTTTTCATGCTTTTCACATGAAAGTGGGGCTGCGAGCAGTCTCGCAACGCACACAGCCCCCCCAAAATGGCGTCACGATTTTGACAGTCACGATTTTGACAGGGATTGACAGGGACTTGTATAATATTCTCCGCGACATTAGACTAAAGGAACTAGCCGTATATTTGACGGCTTGCGATCCAAGCTGTCCCGCCTGGGTTCGGTTTCCCGCCTTTTTTATCCTTCCAACTTCACGGAGTCAAAAACATGCCTAATCGTCGTGATTTCTTGTTAACTACGGCTGCGGCCGGAATGGGCTACTGGGTGGCCGGTGGTGCTCAAGCCAAGGAGACCCGCTCGCCGAATGAACGCATTGCCTTCGCCAGCGTTGGCATCGAGGGCAAGGGCCAGAGCGATTCGGATGATGCGAGCCGCTCGGGCGACATGCTGGCCATTTGCGATGTTGACGACCGCAAGCTAGGTGCGGCTGGCGAGCGCCGCTTCAAAAAGGCCAAGAAGTTCAATGATTACCGCCAGATGCTCGACGAAATGGGCAAGAGCATCGACGCCGTGACCGTGAGCACGCCCGACCACTGTCATGCCGTGGTGGCCGCAATGGCATTGAAGATGAAGAAGCATTGTTTCGTGCAGAAGCCGCTGACCCGCTCGATCCACGAGGCCCGCGTGCTCGGCCAGTTGGCTCGTGAGAATGGAGTTGCCACGCAGATGGGCAACCAGGGAACGGCCAACAACGGTCTGCGCAAGGCGGCCGCTGCGGTTCAGGCTGGTGCGCTGGGAACCGTGAAAGAGGTCCATGTCTGGACCAATCGGCCGATCTGGCCGCAAGGCGGAAATCGTCCCCCGGCAGCCAAACCGCCCGAGAATCTGCATTGGGATCTATGGCTCGGCCCAGCACCGGTGCGGCCCTATGCCAATGGTGCCTATCATCCGTTCAGTTGGCGTGGCTGGTGGGATTTTGGCTGTGGCGCGTTGGGCGACATGGCATGCCACACCTTCAACATGCCCTTCGCCGCACTCAACCTCCGCGATCCAATCTCGGTGCAGGCCGAGACTTCCGGTCATAACAAGGACAGCTATCCGAAGTGGTCCGTGATCGCCTACGAGTTCCCCGCCAACGAAAAGCGTCCGGCGGTCAAGGCATATTGGTATGATGGCGGCAAGCGTCCACCCCTCGAACTGTTCCAAGGCCGCAACCCAGGCGGCGCCGGTGCCTTGCTCGTTGGCGAGAAGGGCAGTATCTTTTCCCCCGGCGACTATTGCGATAACTTTGATTGCATTGGCAAGGTAATCGTGCCCGATCTCCCCTTCGCCAAATCGCCCGGCCACTTTGCCGAATGGATCCGCGCGATCAAGGGCGGCGAGCCAGCCATGTCGAACTTTCCTGACTACGCCGGTCCGCTCACTGAAACCATCTTGCTGGGCAACTTGGCCGTGTGGGCCGCTGCCTCGGGCAAGGGCGAGAAAGTCGAGTGGGATCCCAAGGAACTAAAGGTCAAGAACATCACCGGGCTGGAAGAAATCGTCCGGCCGGTTTACCGTAAGGGATACTCGCTGTAAGAACCGAATGCTTTCCGCATGCCGGAAGCAATTGAAAAAACAACCGCTCTACGTTTCCCAATTTTGGACGCAGAGCGGTTTTGTTTTAGGGCACAGTCTATGGCGTCACCGCGCGGAGCACATTACGCACCGGCTGGCCGGGCACATAGATCCTGGGGTAGACGATCACGGGTCGGCCATAGATTGGAGCAAACGCCACGGGAGACGCGGCGTAATAGGGCGCCACCACTGGCGAGGCAACATAGTAGGGCACTGGTGCTGCTGCGTAATAGGGTGTTGGGGCATAATACGACGTGGTTACGACCGGGCCGTTGTTCACCATTGGAGCCGGCGCATAGTAGGTAACCACGGGCGTGGGCCCCACCGGCAAATAAGCCCCATAGCCTCGGGCCAGCACTTTGGAACTCGCCATCAGCACTGTGGCTAATGATACTGCCATCACAAAGCTCTTCATCGCATGATTCCTTGGTTAGGGGTGAATCGCAAGAACCGCTAAAGGAAATTTCCGAAACTTTAGAAATTCTATGTCACTTTTCCCCACTCGGCAAGTGTCTGACAGACGGCAAATATTGATATAAATCCCCTTTTCCAGGGGGTCGTCTATTGGTGGCGGGAGAGCGCAAGGAGAAGAGCCATCGCTTCGATGAACTGTGGACGGTACGGAGATGAAAAATTCACTCCGGCACCACAGCCACAAGTTCGCGGCAGACGGCCTCGAAGTGGGCGGCGGAAAGCGTTTGTTGCTCCTCGGCAAAGCCGACCAGCAGGGCCAGATCGCAGAGGCGGTTGATCTGTCGAGCAATGCCGCGCGTCAGCTCAAAGAGCGTATGCACGGCCTCGGCCGCAACAATCGGCCGCATAGCGCCAGCCACCTGCAAACGATGGGCCACGTACTGGCCCGTCTCACTGGCCGTGAATGGACGCAAAAGGCACTTTACGCCCAATCGCTCCTCCAGTTGCGGCGTGCGGTCCAAGAGCGGCAAAATGCCCGGCTGACCAACGAGCAGGAGCGTCATGCCGCTCTTGCCATGTGGGCCAAAGTTCAGCACCATCCGCAGCGTTTCCAGCATCTGGCTGTTTTCCAAGAGGTGGGCTTCGTCGATGACGACCACCGCATGCCGGCCTTTTTCGTCGTTTTTCTGCAAAGCCCCTTGGATCCGCCGGATGCTTTCATGCACCCCGATGCAGGTGTTGCCGCCGCCATCAAACTCATCGGCCAGATAGGCCAAAAGCTCGGCAGGCTCCATCTGCGGATAGACCAAGTGGATGAAAGGAGTATGGGCCTCGCCCAGCACTTCGCGGAGCATGGAAAGAATGAACGTCTTGCCCGTGCCGGCCGCGCCGGACAACAGGACGCCGCCCCGGCGGTTCTCCACGGCGTAGCGCAGCTTCAGCAGTGCTGCCTGGTGCGTTTCGGCGGGGAAATAGAACTGCGGATCGGCCGTGTTTTCAAACGGCTTTTGGTCAAGCTGCCAATACGATTCATACATGCTGGCTTACCCGGCGACAAAGTTCTGGATGGTTCCCACGTAACGCAAGTTTGAAGCGGCCAAACTCTGGCGGACCTCGGCCAATCGGTTGGGAGTCGTGAGGCGGACGTTTTGCACGAGGATCACGGCATCCATCCGCGCGGCCGCGCCATAGGAAAAAGTATCTTTGTCCTCAACTTGGTCCAGTGGACCGAGATCGACGAGGACGACATCGAATTCTCGAGCGAGAATGTCGAAGCTGGTTGCGATTTGCGATTGCGCGATCGTGCTCTCCGACGGCTCGCGGACCGGCAAGACCGCCAAGCCGTCGGCGAGCGATTCTATCACAACTTCTTCCAGCGGCAGGCCGCCGCAGAGTGTTTCTTCCCAGCCGACTTGAGGCAACAGCCCCAAGCTCTGGGCCAATTGCGGGTTGTTCCAGTTGGCATCCACCAGCACGACTTTCCGGCCTTGGCTGAGGAGCTTACGAGCGGCGGCCAGTAAGAGCGTGGTGACACCTTCGCCACTGGCACAGCTCGCCAAGCCTAGTACCTTCCTGCCCGACGCACAGATCGACAGCAGGCCGTCGGTCATCTGTTGAATGGCTGCCGGGGCCGTGAGCTGTAACCGGCTAAACATACTCGGCCAAATCACGCGGTCCACTTGCAGTTGTGGACGCCACGAAGTCTCGTCCGACTCCTGAGAGATCGTGACGGTGGGTGCGGGAGGTAATGTCGACAGCGAGCCGGTCGTCGCGGATCTGGTTTTGCCGATCTCGGCCGGCGGCGGGGCTTCAAGGGTGACCGTCGCTTGAAAAGCCTGATCCAACCAGGCCGCGATCGACGGGCTGACCGGCACTGCGGTTGGTTCGGCGGCCGTTGGCGGTAGTAAACCACCCTCACCCAATATCCCCCTTACGGATGATTGCTGGAGCTTTCCGGGAAGCTTTTCAGACGGAGCTGCCGATGTGGCTGCCAACTCGGCCAGGGCTTGGGAAAGCGGCACAGCGGGACTCTCCGCGACACGCGGTGTCGCCGCCGGCGGTTCCGCAACGGCATTACCCGAGCGCAACGAGGGGCGGTGATATGCCTTAATTATTGCTCGATCCAGCGCGGTCATAGCTCGTCCTGACAGGAGGTGTTGAAATCGTACCTTCAAACCGAGCGACGCCCGGTTCCAAGCCTTGCGGTTCGCGATAGGTGGACATCGGGCCCGGCGTGCCCGATGGCATTAGCGGGCTACCCGGACCCACAGCCGGTGGATAGGGGTTGTTGTCGTTGTCGTAGTGGGTGTCGCGAGGATACCCGCTGGGCAGAACGTCGCGACGGAGCGACGCAGTCTCAGTGGGATTTCCACGGTAGTCGTACCGCGTGTCGAGATTGCGATTTTGAGCGGCCAGATCGTTGCGCTGGTCAGCCTGCAAGTTCCGCGGATCCACGGGACGGTCGAAACCACGATTGTCGACACGATTGTCGGGTGGATACGTATTGGCGACAGGCGGATTGATGTAGTTATTCGACGGCGGCGAAGGCGTTACGGCAGGTGCCGAGGCAACGGTCGGCTGCGGCTGCGACCAGGACGGCTCGGTCAATGCGGTTGGCCGAGTATCGCCAATCCGCAGCGGCTGGGGCGAAAGGATAGCCGGAGCGGATGCGGTCGGCAGTGGAACAGCCCCAGTTGCCGGGGCAGGCGGAGTTGGCCATGTCGGTGCCGTGCTTTGCGTGGTATTGCTGATGGAAGCTTTGGATCCGGACCACGCGGGAAGTTCCGTAACCGTTGGACTGGGCCGACTGGCCTTGCCAAAGACGAACGGTAGGATCGCCCCAATCACGAGTCCGAGTCCCACGCCAAAAACCAGCTTGATCGAGAGCGACTGGCTGATGATGCGGCCGTTGGGTTTATCTGGCACCTTGGGCGTAGCCTTTGAGTCAATATCGGGGATTTGAGCAAAAAGGGAACCTTCGTCCTGAATTAAGCCAGGAGTAGGGCGATGGGCCAAGCCCCATGACGTTGTCTCTTGGGTCGCCTGAGGTTCAGTTGCCGAACCATTCTTGGCGTTTGCAGTGGACATTAGAGTGACCTTTGCATTCGGGAAATCGCGTAAATCGCAAACGACGCGGGTGACAGATTCGCTAACCTGCCGGTGTTATCGGTTCGGATGGTGACGATCTTGAGGATTACCGAAAGTTTGCCGAGTCCAACGAATAGTAAAGCTAGGAAGACTACAGTAGATGTGTGATTTATGAGATTGACACGGCAATTTCTTTCGCTAGGATGGAGGCTTTCCAACGTAGGACGGGTTGAAAACCTGTCTTACCCACTAGAAATGGATCCCACCATGCGACGTTTAGTATTGATTGTGGCCCTGGCGGGCTTGGCTCTCTTCTTCTGGAATTCCACGATTCGTGCAGAAGAGATGACTACGAAAATCAAGGTTTTGCTGATCACCGGCGACGACGTGGACGTACATCCCTGGAAAGAGACAACGGCGGCGGTCCGCAAGATTCTCGTCGATAGCGGCAAGTTCGACGTGCAGGTCAGCGAGGATCTCACGCCGCTTGAATCGGACAAAGGATTGAATGCCTACGACGTTCTGGTGCTGAATCGTTTCAATCGCAAGGCCCCTTTAAGCGATGCGGCCAAGAAGAACCTCTTGGATTTCGTCCGCGGCGACAAGGGGTTTTTCGTGCAGCACCTAGCCAGCGCGTCGTTTTCTGATTGGGACGATTTTGGCAAGCTCTGTGGGCGACATTGGGTGATGGGCAAGTCGGGCCACGGGCCACGTAACGTCTTCACGGCCAAGATCGCCGACGAGAAGCATCCGATCACCGCATGCCTCAAGGGTTTTCAAGTCGATGATGAGTTGTACGCCAAACTTCAAGGTGCGGAACCGATCAACGTACTGATCGAGACCTATTCCGATTGGAGCAAGAAAACCGAACCGCTGGTCTTTTGGCTGCCGTACGGCCAAGGGCGCGTGGTTCACAACGCATTTGGCCACGACGCCAAAGCCATTGCCACGCCCGAGGTGACCACAATTATCGCCCGGGGAGTGGAGTGGGCGGCGACGGGCAAGGTTGCCAACTAGTTTCTGTCGCGGAAAAGGTCAATGGCAAACGCGGGGTGGGTGGAGTGAAACGAGTCTACCATTTTTCCTAAGTGGCTAAGTAATGGCACCCGTGGATAAATCTCCTCAGGCTTTTTCCGATCTGCCGGAGCCTTCAAACCGGTCGTCTCGTGCGATTCCCGGTGCCCACATGGCCTTGGGGTTGTTGCTGGCGATAAACCTTTTCAATTACATCGACCGTCAGGTGCTGGCGGGGGTGGAGCCGGAGATTCGCAAGGCGTTTTTCCCTCAGGATCCCGACGGCATCGCGGCGAGAACTCAATCGGGATCGCTAGCCTCGGCGTTCCTGGTGTCATACATGCTCACCGCGCCGCTCTTCGGTGCCCTTGCCTCGCGCTGGCCACGGGTCAAATGGAAACTGATTGCGGTGGGCGTGCTCGTCTGGAGTCTGGCTACGGGTGCCGGCGGGTTGGCTAACGGCTTCATGCTGCTGCTGCTGACGCGATGCTTTGTGGGTGTGGGCGAAGGGGCCTACGGTCCGCTGGCGCCGACGATCCTTTCCGATTGCTTCCCCGTCGCCAAGCGGGGAAATATCCTTTCGCTGTTTTATGTGGCAATGCCCGTGGGCGGCGCAATGGGCTATGCCCTGGGCGGCTTTGTTGCGAAACTGGATCCGGCCCACGAGAGTTGGCGGTGGGCATTCTTTGTTGTCGTAATCCCGGGGCTGATCCTGGGAATCCTCTCGCTCTTGATGCGCGAGCCGCCCGCGGGAGCGGCGGACGCCGTCTCCACGCAAAAGCGGATGACGTGGCACGATTACCGCATCTTGCTCCAGACCCCCTCGTTCGTGCTCGATACGTTGGGCATGACGGCAATGTCGTTCGGCATGGGTGCCTTGGCCTGGTGGATTCCCGACTATTTGCAAACTCAGCAGGTTCCCTATCTGCTTGGCATCGAGCCGCGAACCGTATTTGGCATCATCGTTGCCCTGGCCGGGCTGGGCGGGACCATCGCCGGTGGCCTTCTGGGCGACGGGTTACGCGCGCGGCTGCGGGGTTCGTATTTCCTGGTATCCGGGACGGGACTGCTGCTCAGTGCGCCTTGTGTGTTGCTGTTTTTGGTCATGCCGTTTCCCTGGGCATGGAGCATGATCTTTGCAGCCGTCTTTTTCATGTTTGTCAACACCGGACCGACGAATGCGATTCTGGCCAACGTGGTCCATCCCGTGATGCGTCCTGCCGGATTTGCCCTGAATATCCTGGTGATTCACCTGCTGGGCGACGTGATCTCGCCGCCGATCATCGGTGCGGTGTCGGGCCATTGGAACATGTCGGTCGGGTTTGCCGTGGTCTCGGCATTCCTGGCAATCGGCGGCCTGCTCTGGCTGTGGGGTGCGCGGTATCTCCGGCACGATACGGATATCGCACCGCAACGGCTGGCATAGATCCCTCTTCTTTCTCGCCAAGCGGTGCTGCCGTCCCCTCAAAAATCCCAAGAAACGCTCCTTGCGGGCGAGGGGGAGAAGAGTTTCCGGATAGCCTTTCAGCCCCGCCAACGCGGTGGTTGCGGCAAAATCACGAATACCGGCTGTTGCTCCCAGGGCCGTGATGCAGCAGGCTCCGGCCGCAGCACCGAGCAGGCCGGCACTGCGAACGTCCAGCCCGTGCAAGAGGCCCGTCAAAAGTCCGGCATAAAAGCAGTCGCCGGCACCGGTCGTATCCACAATCGGGCCGGGCGGGGTGACGAGGGAAAATTCGATGTACTTGCCGGCTGTTGGACTTAGCAGCACACCTTTTGAACCAAGCTTCACACCCAGCAGCCCCGATGCTCCGCAGTCGCGATAGAGATCAAGAATCGCACTCGGGTCGGTCAGTTGTGTCTGGTGGCTGGCCTCATTGAAACTCGGACACGGGTTCTTTCCACGGGTTCTTTCCAAATCGAAGCCGGGCGGCTATGATTTTGGTCTGTATTCATGGCAAAATGGCGAAAAATTTCCTGAAAGTGGAGTTCTCGAAATGCAACTAGTTAGTGGATGGGCGCAAAAGGTCTGGCTGGGATGGCTCTTAGCCAGCGTGGGAATGGCTTTTTCTGGCAGCGCGGCGGCTTTGGGAGACGATGGTATGTGGCTCTTCAACAAACCGCCCAAGAACATCCTCAAGGAAAAGTACGGCTTTGATCCCAATCAGGCCTGGTTCGACCACTTGCAGCGTTCGAGCGTCCGTTTCAACTCCGGCGGCTCCGGGTCGTTCGTGTCGTCTAGTGGGTTGGTGCTGACCAATCACCATGTTGGGGCCGACGCCCTGCAAAAGCTCAGCAGCAAGGACAAAAACTATCTTGCCGAGGGGTTCCATGCCAAGACGCAAGACCAGGAAGTGAAATGCGTCGATCTCGAATTGAACGTACTCATAAGCATGGAGGATGTCACCGACCGAGTCAATGCGGCCGTCCCCAAGCAAGGCACGTTGGCCGAGTCAGAAAAAGCCCGCCGGGCGATTATGAACACAATCGAGCAGGAATCGACCGAAAAGACGGGCCTGCGGAGCGATGTCATCACCCTCTACAACGGCGGACAGTATCACCTTTATCGGTACAAAAAATATACCGATGTCCGCTTGGTTTTCGCCCCCGAACAGGACATCGCTTTCTTCGGTGGCGATCCGGACAATTTTGAATATCCCCGCTATGACCTGGACATCTGCTTCTTCCGCGTTTATGAAGACGGCAAGCCTGCCAGGCTCGAACACTATTTGCAGTGGGCTTCTGGCGGTGCAGCCGACGGTGAGCTGATCTTTGTCTCCGGCCATCCGGGCAAGACCGATCGCCTGGATACCGTGGCCCACCTGGACTACCTGCGCGACCTTTCGCTGCCCACGACGTTGAATTGGCTGATGCGCAGCGAGGTACTGCTTTTGAACTATAGCGAGCGCAGCGACGAGAACGCACGACGTGCCCGCGAGGACTTGTTCGGCGTCCAGAATTCGCGCAAGGCCCAGATTGGCCGACTGGCCGGACTGCAAGATCCGGCGGTCATGGCGGCCAAACGAACATCGGAAGAGATCCTTCGCGACTCCGCCGAGGGCATTTCATCACTACTCCGTGATACTGTCAGCTCCGCCTTGAACGATATCCACGCTACCTTGAAGACCCTGCGCACCATCCGCAAGGAAGTGCTTCTTTTGGAAGAAGGCCGTGCTTTCCGTTGTCACCAGTTTCTGCTCGCGAGAACCCTGCTGCGAATGGCCGAGGAAAATGGCAAGCCCAACGCCGAGCGGCTGCGCGAGTACCGTCAATCGAACCGCGAATCGCTGGAACAGATGCTCTTTTCCGAAGCGCCGATCCACGACGACTTGGAAATGCTCAAGCTGGCCGATGGGCTGAGCATGTTCATTACCGAGGCCGGCGCCGACAATCAACTGGTCGTGAAAGTGCTCAGCGGCAAGTCGCCGCGCGAGCGGGCCGCCGAACTAATCCAAGGATCGCGATTGAAAGACGTGGCCTTTCGGCGCAAGCTTGCCCAGGGAGGCAAAGCGGCCATCGAGGCATCGAAGGATCCCCTGATCCAACTGGCGTTGCTCGTCGATGGACCTGCGCGGAAAGTCCGCCGCACGCTGGAGGAACAAGTCGACGAACCACTGCGGCAGGCCTACGCCAAGATTGCCAAGGCGCGGTTCGACATACTGGGAACCGAGGTCTATCCGGACGCCACCTTCACCCTGCGTCTAGCCTTTGGCGTCGTGAAAGGTTATGACGAACTAGGCCAACCCCTGCCGCCCTGGACGACCCTCGGCGGGGCCTACCAACATTCGGCCGACCATCGGAATCGCGAACCGTTCAACCTGCCCAAGCGCTGGCTCGACCGCAAAGACCAACTGAAGCTCGACACGCCCTACAATTTCGTTTCCACCGTTGACATCATTGGCGGCAACTCGGGCAGCCCCGTGGTAAATCGCAAGGGGCAGTTCGTGGGCATTATCTTTGACGGCAATCTGGAATCGCTCGTCTGGGACTTCGCCTACACGGAGAAAATTGGTCGGGCCATTGCTGTCCACAGCGCGGCCATTGAAGAGACTTTGCGGAAGCTCTACGATGCCGGCGCCCTGGCGGATGAACTAGGCAAATAAGCGATGAAATACCGTCCCTTGCATTGGCTTGGCTCGTTGTTGGTGTTCGCGATATTCTGCTGCGCCGCATGGTTGCTCTTCCGGCAATTACAGAAGTGCAGTTTGCACGATATTCTCGACAGCCTGCGGCAGGTTCCGTATAGCCTTGTCTTCCTCGCCATTATCATCACGCACCTCAACTACGGGGTGCTCGTGGTCTACGACTATCTGGCTTTCCGCTATGCCGGCGTGCCGATCTCGTGGATCCGCGTTACCTTCGCCTCGTTCACAACCTACGCCTTCAGTTATAACTTTGGCGCAACATTGGCTGGAATCCCCTTGCGCTACCGCATCTATTCCTCGTGGGGAATCCCCATCGCCAAGATCTTGCAATTGCTGGTAATCCTGGCCCTCACGTTCTGGTTTGGCGTCTTTGCCTTGGCCGGCACGCTGTTCGTTATCCCCGTGCTGGAAATTCCGCCTGATGCCTTGCGACAGATTTGCGACTCGATGGCCGGCAGCAACATTCATGCGAATTTGATTGGCTGGTTCCGTTATCTCTTTGCCGACTCGCGGCCATTCGGCGTAATGTTGTTGACGATGACGGCCGCCTACGTGGCGGCAAGTGCATTTCACCGCGGAGAGGTTAAAATCTTTCGCTGGAAGCTGCCCGTGCCGCCGCTGAAACTCACGCTCTACCAGATCGCCATCGCTTCGGCCGATATGCTCGTTGCCGGCTGCGTGCTCTATGTTATCTTCCCGCCCATTCAAAATGAACATCTGAGTGGGCATCTGAGTCAGTATCTGGGTGAGTATCTGGGTGGGTATCTGGCCGGATATCTGACCGTGTTGGCCGTTTATCTCATGGCGTACGTGATTGTCGTCCTCTCGCACGTGCCGGGCGGTTGGGGCGTCTTGGAGGCCATGATCCTCTTGCTGTTGACAAACCTGCAACTCGTCCCGATTGACGAGAAACCGAAGGTGGTCGCCGCGCTTTTGATCTTCCGCGTGATCTACTTCCTCGTGCCGCTGCTGTTCGCCTCGGTGCTCTTCGGCGGGCATGAATTGGCCTTGCGGAGGAAATGGATTTCTCCCGTCGATGTCAATTCCGACGAGGGCTCCACCAACGGTCAGAGTTAAACCAGGGAGTCGAAGTAGCACGAACGGAAGGTTGCCGAGTGCGAAGCCCTGTTGGTATTCACCGCGAGAGAACACAAACGGCGCAAAAGAAAGATTCTATTCTTTGCGTTCTCTGCGCTCTTTTGCGGTGAATCCTCTTGGATTTTATGGCCGCTGAATCGCCTGTCGTCGAGGAGCAATTTAGATAAGAAAGCAAGACAAGGACGCTTGCCGTCCTATCTCGTGGAGGGTAGAATCGGATTTTACGAACTCAGAGGTGGGGGTTCGTCTTGTGCTTTCTAAGAGCGACGGGACAATATCCTGCGGGAGGTGTTCGATGATCGAATTGACTCTGGAGCAACGAAATGCCGTGGCGCAGAATTCAGAAATCCCGCCACGCGTGCTTGATCCCGCCACAAAAACGGGATACGTCTTGATCCGCGCCGAAGTCTACGATCGCATCAGGCATATCTTTGACTTGGACGATAACCAGTTTACGGGGGACTTGGCTTCGCACGTCATGCAGGTCTTTGGGCGAGATGGCTGGGATGATCCGGCGATGGACGTCTACAACGAACTGGATCCGCGCAACAACCCATGAACATTCAACGCGGCGACGTCGTTCTGCTCGATTACCCTTGTCGGCTGAGTTTTGAAAATGCAGAAAGGCGGTCGGCCAAAACAGTCGAGAAACCAGTAATGTATCGATTTTTCCATTTATCATTCTTTAGAATACAGGTTTTGGCCGACGTGGCAAGACCGCGAACCCGACGTCGAACTGCGAATTAGAAGCAGTGACGTCGATTTGTATTTGATTGGCATTGAGGCCAAATATCGTTCCGGGAAATCGTCTGAAGCCGAAGCGGACGATAGCGAACAGGAAACACAAGAAGAAATCTTGCGGGAATGTACGGACCAGCTAACCTGTGAGTGGAACGAACTGGTCCACGAGGCGGAGATCTGGAACTCCAAGCCGGTGCTCATTTACCTGACCGCGGATTTTGGTTGTCCGATAGAGCAAATCCGCGATTCGTTATCGGAGCATAAGAGAAAACGTCCGAATTTGCCGGAACCAACGATATACTGGCTCTCGTGGCGAGAGTTGCCTGACCTGTTCGGCAAGGAACCCGAGGGTTCCATTCTGCTCGCGATTGCGAGCATGGCTGAGAAGATGAGGCTTACTTTCTATCGCGGCCTGACCAAGGTGGCCCCGATCGCAACCACCTGGAAATTCGACGTGCCGCCGCAAGGGATTTGTCGCAAATCGAAGGTCGTCGTTCAGGCGTGGCGATTTTACGTTCATGCGATCCGCAGCCAGTGGGCGTTCCAGGAGGCGACCCCGGAGTGGTCTTTCTGCGTTGGACCAATCGAATGTCAGTGGCGGTTCCAGGAGGGAGTTGCAAAAATCAACACATTCGCTCATCCGCTTGACGAAATCACCTCTGCCGGACTGCTGAAAGAGAAGGTCGTTCAGCCGCTGCTTGAAATGCTGTCGAAACACGGTTCGCAGGCAGGAAATTCGCCTGAAATGTAGCGGATGAGTCCCACCACGACAGTAGTGAACCGGTTTTTCCCCGCCGCGCATGGTGCGGCGGGACTTTCAACCATGTAGCACTCGAAATCAAAAGAACCAGCCGCCAACGTGGAAATGAAAATGGCAAACGCGCGTTCGCATAATCGGGACACAACGCCGTTGGCGTAGGAAAGGTTTCGTGGATACCGTTTCCCAGGGTAGCCGCTGCGCGTCAACCCTGGGCTAGGGGACATAACGCCGTTGGCGTAGGGGAGAAATTCCCCGGAATGTAATCGGATTGCGGTTTATTGCGCTCGACCGCACCCCGACTCTTTCTGCCGATCATTTCTCGCCCAAGCGAACATGATATACTTAGTGTGGGTGGAGATTTTTCCTTGTGGAGATCATTCCCATGACAACGCTAGCAGTGCCAGTTACGATCTGCACGGGAAACTCCGCGCTTACCAGCGCAACGGCGTACGCGAATACCTAGTCTGCTGGATTATTCATAAATCGTAGGGTGCGTGGAGCGAACCCACGGAAATGGTGGGTTGCGCACGGAATCCAACGAACGGCAACCTTTCACCCTGGTTTAGACCGGTTCGCGCAACGCACCACTTTCCTAAGAATCCGCAAGTCGTTACAATTCAAATGCTTACGACAAACACTCAAGTCCGAGAGTATGTTCATAGGATGCGTGTACTGCTACTGCTCTTCTGCTTGGCATGCCTGCTGCTCCAACCGCCTCCGTGCCGCGCGGCCGAGGGAAAGTTGCTGCTGACCGTTGTCGATGCCAAAACCCACAAGCCGGTCGCCTGTCGGCTACACCTCAGTGGTCCAGCCAAGCGGCCGAAAAAGATTGAAGGCTATCCATTCTGGTCCGACCACTTCGTCTTCCCGGGCAAAATCTCACTGAACCTACCCACCGGCTTTTATACGTTTGAACTGGAGCGCGGCCCGGAGTACTACAACGTGACGGGCAACTTCACGATCGAGCGATTCGCCGACGACAGCAAGGATGTCGAACTGCGGCGAGTCGCCGACATGAGCGATGAAGGCTGGTGGTCTGGCGACCTGCACCTCCGCCGCGGTATTCGCGACCTTGAAATGGTCATTTCGGCCGACGATCTGCACGTCGTTCAGGCAACAACTTGGTGGAACGACAAAAACGATCTCAGCGGCAGAAATTTCAAAGAGACTAAGAATCGCCTCGTGACCTTCGACCGCGATCGAGTCTATGAACTGTTTTGTGGGGGTTTTACCCGCGCCGGAACGGAAGTTTTGTGCTTCCACCTGCCCGAGCCGATGCCCCTACAAGCACAAACCGACGAATACCCGTCGCTGGCGCAGCATCTTCAACAGGCACGGCAGAAGGAAAACTCGGAGTTGTGGGTTGATGCCACGGCAAGTTATGGCTGGGATATGCCGATGCTGGTGGCCAACGGGTTGGTCGATTCGATCGAGGTAGCAAACAGCCATTTCGGCCGCAAGGTGATGCAGCCCGACATAAAACTTGGAAAGCCGCGCGATGCCGATCGCTACGCTGGCCCTTTCGGCTACGCGCGTTGGTCGCAGGACGTTTACTTCAAGCTGCTGGACTGCGGCCTACGAATTCCGCCCACGGCTGGCAGCGGTTCGGGCGTTTCGCCCAATCCGGCCGGCTACAATCGCGTCTACGTACACCTGGATAGCAGCTTCGATTATCAGCAGTGGTGGAAGAGTTTGAAGGCTGGGCAGGTCGTCATCACCAATGGTCCGCTCTTGCGTCCTCGGGTTGAGAATGAGTTGCCGGGCCACACGTTCCGCGGCGAAGAGGGCCGCGAGTTGGATCTGCAAATTGGCATGACGCTGACCACCCGCGAGCCAATCAGCTACCTGGAGATCGTACAGGACGGCCAGGTGCGACATACGATTCGTTTCGAGGATTACGTCAAGGATGGCCGGTTGCCGCCGTTGCACTTCAAGCGGAGCGGCTGGTTCCTCCTGCGGGCGGTGGCCGAGATTTCCGACACCTATCGCTTCGCCATGACAGGCCCCTACTATGTCGAGTTCAGTGAAAAGCCGCGGATCAATAAGAAGTCGGCCCAGTTCTTCCTCGACTGGGTTTACGAGCGCGCCAAGCAGATTCAGATCGACGATCCTCAGAAACGGCGGGAAGTGATGGAGTATCATCGCAAGGCGAGAGATTTTTGGAAAAACCTCGTGGAGAAGGGAAATGACGAATGACGAACAAATAATTCGTTGTAACTCCTTTTGCTGTTTCGTTTTCGTCATTCGTCACTTTTGTTGGTTTTCTCAGGACGCAGGGCGGTACGAGCGCAGCGAGCCACCAAAAGCGGGCCGAAACAGAGTTGGTGTGGCTCGCCGCGATCGTCCCGATTATTCGCATTCCGCACCTAGAACCGGAAGAGCATTCTCATTTTGTCATTTTTGTTGGTTTTTCTGAGTTTTCAACCGATAACAGCAGAAGACTACCGATTGCGCAAACCTTCACTCTCGCCATGTCCCAAGACACTCGCAAAGCTGCCATTTTGCTCATGAGTCTGCCAGACGACCAGGCTGCGCAGTTGATGAGCAAGCTCGAACCCAAGCAAGTGGAAGCGGTTTCCATTGAAATCGCCAAGCTTGGCACGGTCACGGGCGATGAGCAGGAATCGACGATCCAGGAGTTCGCGGGAGCCAATCCATCGAACATGGCGGTGCGTGCAGGCGGCATGGAGCTTGCCAAGCAACTGGTCGAAAAAGCCCTGGGCAAGGGTGCGGGAGCTACCCTGGACAATGTCCGGCAATCGATCGAGGCCCTACCGTTCGGATTCCTACAGAAGGTCGATAATCAGAACCTGTTGACCTTCATCATGGACGAACATCCGCAGACGATCGCCCTGATCTTGTCGCATATTCAGCCGCAACAGGCCGCCGAGATTATCAAAGGGTTGCCATCCGAGCGGCAGTTGTCGGTCATCCGCCGCGTGGCCACGATGGGCCAGACCAGCCCGGAAATCATCAAAGAAGTCGAGCGGGGACTTGAGCACCGCATGTCGAGCGTCGTCAGCCAGCAGTTCGAGAATGCGGGCGGCGTGCCGAGCGTGGCCGGCATGCTTAATGTCATCGATCGGGCTACGGAGCGCAGCCTCTTGGAAAATCTTGCGCGCGAGGATCCCGAGTTGGTGCAAGAGATCCGCCGCTTGATGTTCGTATTCGACGACCTCAATAGTCTGGGCAACAAGGAAATCCAAACCTTGTTGAAGAACGTCGACAACTCACAGTGGGCCATGGCCCTGAAAGGCGCCAGCCCCGAATTGAAAGAGAAAATTCTGGCCAACATGTCCAAGCGCGCCGGCGACATGCTCCGCGAAGAGATGGAGTATCTCGGGCCTGTCAAACTTTCGGCGGTCGAGCAGATGCAGCAGCAGATTGTCGACGTCGTGCGTCGTCTGGAAGACGCTGGCGATATCAGCACGCACAGCGACGAGCAAGAAGAGCAGCTCGTAAGCTAAATGCCCTTAATTGCTGGTCCTCAGATCATTCCACCCTTGTGTTTCACGAGGGTACCTGCTCCAAACGATGGAGACCAGGGAAGGAACCCGTGAAACCTGCCGCCACACTCGCGGAGGTTTGAATAAAGTGAACGGTTGGCCACAAATATGCGATTTGCCATCGGGCGGCTTCCGTTTATGATAGTTTGATGAGCAATTTTTACGACTATGACGTTCTGGTGATCGGTGGCGGGCATGGAGGCAGCGAAGCAGCTCTGGCTGCGGCCCGCATGGGGGCAAGAACCGTGCTTCTGACCTCTAATCTCGATACCATCGGCCAGATGAGCTGCAATCCGGCTATCGGCGGCGTGGCCAAAGGGCAGATTGTACGAGAAATCGATGCCCTGGGTGGGGCCATGGGCCGCGCGATCGATGCTACGGCTATCCAGTTCCGCGTGCTCAATCGCAGCAAGGGCCCTGCCATGCATGGTCCGCGGGCACAGGCGGATAAACGGGCCTATCAGACCGAAATCAAACGCCTCTGCGAAGAGCAGCCAAACCTGAGTCTGCGACAGGAAACGGTCGACGACCTCGTCACGGAAGGGCAGGGAGCGTCGCTCCGCATCGCCGGTGTTCGCGTGGCCGATGGCACCCTTTACCGCGCCGGGGCTGTTGTGCTCTGTGCCGGCACGTTCATGCGGGGACTGATGCATATTGGCGAGTCGCAGATGCCTGGTGGCCGCATGGGCGAAATCGCAACGCACGGCATCAGCGGGGCACTGGTGCGTCTGGGCTTCAGGCTGGGACGCTTCAAGACCGGTACGCCCATGCGACTCAACGGTCGCACGATCGACTTCGACCGGGTACAACTCCAGCTCGGCGATCCGGAGCCGCAGCCGTTTTCATTTATGAACGACCGTATCGACTGCGAGCAACTGCCCTGCTGGATCACGTGTACCACGCCCGAGATCCACGAACTGATCCAGGCCAATCTACATCGGGCACCGATGTATACTGGCCAAATCCAATCGACCGGGCCAAGGTACTGCCCTTCGATAGAAACGAAAATTGTCCGTTTTTCCGAGAAAGACCGACATCAATTGTTTCTGGAGCCGGAGGGACGGCAGACTCGTGAAATCTATGTCAACGGCCTTTCCACGAGCCTGCCGCGAGAAGTCCAGGATAAGATGATTCGCATGATTCCGGGCTTGGGCTGCGCGGAAATTGTGCGCTACGGCTATGCGATCGAATATGACTATGCGCCGCCCGATCAATTGAAGCTCTCGCTGGAGACAAAGCGGGTGGCCGGGCTATACTTCGCCGGACAGGTTAACGGTACGACCGGTTACGAAGAAGCTGGCGGCCAGGGCCTGCTGGCCGGAGTGAATGCCGTGCTGGGACTTCAGGATAAGAACCCGTTGGTGCTGGGGCGAGAAGAAGCCTACCTGGGCGTGATGATCGACGACCTCGTGACCCGCGGCGTTGACGAGCCTTATCGCATGTTCACTAGCCGGGCCGAGTACCGCTTGTCGCTCCGCGGCGACAACGCGGATTGCAGGCTGACTCCCCGCGGCCATTCGCTGGGACTGGTCGATGACGATCGCTGGCAGCGGTTACGGCGAAAGCTGGGCGAGATCGCCCGGGTAGAGCAACTTATCGAGAACCATCGCTCGGAGGGGCTGTCGCTAGCCCAGTTTCTTCGGAAGACGGAGATCCAATGGGCCGATTTAGCTGCTAGGCTGCCTGAGTTGGCTGACGTTTCCCAGGAAGTCACCCGGCAGGTAACTTACGACGCAAAGTACGAAGGTTACCTCGCACGCCAGGAGGTGGATATCCAACGGCAGCAACGGCTTGCTGCCAGAAAGATCCCAGAAACTCTTGATTTTGCCAAGATTCTTCATCTTCGGGCAGAAGCTCACGAGAAGTTCGAGCGAGTGAGGCCGGTGGATTTTGCCCAAGCAAGCCGAATCAGCGGAATTACGCCTGCGGATTTGGCAGTACTGATGGTGTACCTGGAGGGCGGCGGAAGATAGAGAATGTGAGTGTAAGTTGTAGGATAAAGTTTTCAAAGCAGTAGGTCGGGCAGATTAAATTGTTAAGTGAAGTGTTCTAACCTGTTGGAATATTGTAACTTAGGGAATTCATAATCGTATTGACTAACTTGGGAAGATAGCTATAATTGCGTTCGTTGGCAATTTCGGTAATGTCGGCATTACTGGATACTATTGCCGATTAAACTTGTTTTCGGGATGTGAGGACTTTGCGTATACGGCGGATTTAACGCCATGAACACGGAGGACTAGAGATACCAGGAAGTGCCTGCCGGCGGTTCGACCAGGGGTCTCGCTGAAACTGGCTGACAAAAATCAGCTAAGAGGGATGGTGAAGATGAAGACAGTTTTCACGACGGGAGAAGCGGCCAAGATTTGCAAAGTCAGTCAGCAGACGATAATCCGTTGCTTCGACTCAGGCCAACTCAAGGGTTTTCGCGTACCTGGCAGTCGGTTTCGCCGCATTCCGCGCGAGCTACTGTTCAGTTTCATGCGAGACAACGGCATTCCCACCGACGCCTTGGAGAGCGGTAAGCGGAAGATCTTGATCGTGGACGACGACATCGAGTTGGTCGAATTGATTACCGATGTTTTGGTGCGGGACAGCCGCTTCGAGATCCGCACGGTGAACAACGGTTTTGACGCTGGCATGATGGTCAAGGAATACCACCCAGACCTCATCGTCCTGGACGTGATGCTCCCGGACATTAATGGCAAGGAAGTCTGCCAGCGGGTGCGCGCCGACCACAACATGAACGACGTGCGGATCGTCTGCATTTCCGGCATGGTGGAGGACGACAAGATTTCTGAGTTGAGGGCCGCCGGGGCCAACGATTTCATGCACAAGCCATTCGAGGTCGAGAAATTGGTGGAGCGAATGTGCTACCACCTGGACATTGAAACCGTTCATGCATCGTGATTGCGCTACCTCCCCTCGTTGCCATGTCGCAACGGTCATGGTTGCCCATGTCCGACATTGCGGCTGTCGGCCTGGGAGAGTGGTTTCTGGCCGATTCGCAAGGCCGGTCGATTCAAACATTAGCCGAAATCTTGCAGGGCGATCCGCCTTTGGCCCTTTGGTTGGCCTTGAAGGCTGATCGCCCTGTTTCTGCACCACTGAAAAGTCTCGCGGACTTAGCCGCACTGATAGCGGAGCATGGGCTTTCGTGGCTTCAATGGGATGCTGAGCCTGCGGCTGCCCAGATCGATGCCGCGCAGAACGAACAGTTCGCTGCCCGAGTGGCGGTGGCGGTTGTTGTGTCGGAAGTGGCGGCCGATTTAGCAGCCGTGCATGGGGAAGATGCGAGTCGGCAGGCCCGCCTTCTTGGTCTACTCCAAGATCCGGCCCAGTGGCTGGACTCACTGAATTGGACGGCTTCCGTGCAAGTCGAGATTTGGCAGCCGAAATGGATTTTACCCGCGCATTTCGATCCGGTCGCTGTCGAGGCGGTGGAGCAAGCTGTTCGTAGCCTAGGCGACCCGCCTGTGTCCAAAATTCTTAGTGTGCCGCCCAGCAATCCAGCAGTTTCGCCTTTGTATTTACAGCGAGTTCGGAACGCTGCATCCCGTTGGGCCGCCACCCACCTGGCAGCCCGATGGTTGAGAGCTTTGATGGCAAAGCTAGCGCGGCTATCGGTTATGGAACGATCGCTTCATGAGTTGGTCGAGGCCGAGAAGATCGTGGCGATGGCCGAGTTTGCCGCCGGGGCAGGCCACGAGATCAATAATCCTCTGGCCGTTATTGCCGGATGGGCACAACTCCTTTTGCGAGACGAAACTGACCCCGAACGCTGCCGCAAACTCGCTCTGATGAACGCTCAGGCCATGCGGGTACACGAGATGATCGCCGATCTGCGACTGTTCTCTAATCCGCCCGAGTTGGAGCAACAGTCCCTCGATTTAACCCTACTGGTCCGCCGTCTGATCGATGAAATGCAGCCAATGGCCACCGTACAGGAAACGACTATGTGCCTTGTCGAGGGATCGAGCATGGTCCGGATTGAGGCCGACGCAGTGCAGTTGACCGTGGCCATAAGATCGCTCTGCCAGAACGCCCTGGAGACCCTGGGCCATCGCGGCCATGTCGAGATCGCAGTCAACAGCAAGAGCGATGAGGCGTTAATCACGATTGCCGACGACGGACCGGGTATCTTGCCAGAGCAGCGGCCGCGTATATTTGAGCCTTTCTATTCCGCCCGGCAAGCTGGCCGCGGTGTCGGCATGGGGCTGTCAAAGTGCTGGCGTATTGTGAGCCAACACGGAGGCCGGATCGAGGTTGGCAGCCGTGCCGGATCTGGGGCAGTTTTCACGATTCGCTTGCCTAAATAGTTTCTCTTGCGGAAAAAGAACAAATGGTGGGACTCGCCGACCATGCTCCGCACAGTGCCCGTCGGCCAGCACACTACCTCTCGTTTCTCAGATTTCTGGAGCCTCTCCGTGCCCGAAGTCAAGCGCGGTCACGCCAGCCCGTTCTGGCCGAGCGTGCGGCCAACCTTGGGCCAGCCTTCGGCGGCCAAACCGCCGGACGAGCAGTCCAGCACCACCAACGAATCGTTGTCCAAACCAAAGGCCAGACGTTTGGGAGCGAGCAGCGTGCCGGCGGAGCGAACCGGCGAGCCGACATCGGCTGTCCACTGCGCCTTGCCAGAGAAATTAACAGCATGAATCACACCGGCGTTGTCGCCGAAGTAGATCAAATCGTCGTCGCCGATCACGGGCGTCGATTCCACGGGCGCGGTGGTGCGATACTCCCAGCGGATTTTATGGCTGTTGCCGTCGATGCAAACTAACACGCCCCGCGGATCCATGCCGCGCGGTGTCTGGCAGAGTCCCAGGTAGATATGACCGTGGCGATCGGCAACCGGCGCACCGAGAATCTGGCCCGGCATCTGCGTTTTCCAGGCGAGCGTTCCGACAGAGGCGACGCCATATAAACATTCATCCTGTCCGGCGGCGACGATCACCTTGTCGGGCGTGACGATGGGCGCGGAGCGAACCACTCCCACATAGCCCTGATCGGCCGCATGGTTCCACTGATTCGCACCGCGATCGGCACGGATGTCGATGGCAAACAGGTAGCCGAGTTCCGAACCGACGTAAAGCACGCCATCGGCAACGACGGCTGGCGAGTCGAACTTCTGCCGCGAGCGGAAGAAGGGAGGCTTCTGAATCCGCCCCTGGTGATCGACGCGATTCAGTCCGCCGTCTTGCGAACTAACCCAAGTATTGCCGTCACGATCGACGACCGGCACGGCATAGCCCAACGGTTCTCCGACGCTGGCTGGCGACCAGAGCTGCTTGCCAGTGGACGCGTCGAGACCGTGCAGATAGCCGTCGCAACAGTGCAGCCGAAGCGTATCTTGCGGTCCGAGCACGACAGGCCCGGGGGCACGACTGCCGATGACATACTCCCAAAGCAGTTTTGGCTTTTTGTCTTCTTCGACGAGGGCCACGAGGCGGTCCTGGTACTGAAGGAACACGCGACCGCTGGCGTCGACCGCTGGTGCGTTGCGAAGTGGAATGGCCTGTTCTTCCGGCAGCAGATCTTCCGGAAACGACCAGACCATGCTTTCGGGGCGTACCCGTTTAGGACGGGCGTGTGCCTTAGTCGCGGTGGGAACGGCACGCGGCGGCGTGGCAGTCGGCGACGGGGTTGGACGAGGGCGATTAGACGGCGCAGGCTCTGTAGGTGGCACCGCGAGTTCCGCTGACGGCTTTGCTGGCAATGGCTCGACGGTTGAGGATGGTCTTGACTGCGTGGACGGTGAACGCTGCGGACGCTGCGGTTCGGCCGGCCCACTGGAGGGCGGTGAAGTGGGACTGGGCGGCGCGGCTTGTGCCGGACGGCGAAGCTGATCCCCCTCTGCCCCTGTCCCTCTCCCGGAAGAAGAGGGAAGTTTCTGAGGCAGTGAAGGCCGCTGTCGTGTTTCCGGAGATTCCGCGGACTGCGCTGGGGGCGGTGGCGACTGCGGCGGCGCCGGCCGCTTGGCAATACTCGGGGGCGATGGAAAGGCCGTGCGACCCGGGGTAGTCCCCTGGGGCGTGGGCGGCACAATGGGCGGGCTTTGACGTGGCGGTGCAGGCTGCGGTGGATCCAGTGGCGGTTGCGATCCCTGAGCGGGCGGCAGGGAGACCGGTGGCGATTGCGGCATCGCGGGGGAAGGCGGCGGATAGTGCGGTGGCATTCCCGGCTGGAATGCTTGCGGCGGCGGCATCCCCGGTTGCCCCATGGTTGGCTGTCCCGTCCACGGAGCAACCGGCGGTTGTGGCATTCCAGCGGACCAGGCCGGATGTGCCTGAGGCATCCCCGGTTGTTGCGGCATCCCCGGTTGTTGCGGCATCCCCGGTTGTTGCGGCATCCCTTGCGGCGGCGCGCCGGCCGGAGGGTCAGGTTGGTAAGCCTGACGTACGCCGGGCCAACCGCTGACAGTGGGTTGTTGCGGCATCTGCGGCATGCCAGGTTGCTGGCCCCAGGGATTGGCTGGCGGCGGCGACACTGGTGGTTGCGCGGGCCATCCGCCTTGCTGTGGCATCCCGGGTTGCTGCGGCATAGGTTGCTGGGGCCAACCACCAGCGGCCGGCGGTTGCGGCATCTGCGACACGCCCGGCGGTTGTCCCCAGAGATTTGCTGGGGGTGGTGATTGAGGCTGAGCGGACCATCCTCCGGGAACCGCTTGGGGCATCCCTGGTTGTTGCGGCATCCCCTGCTGCGGCATGTTTGGCTGCTGAGGCCAAGCGGGTTGCTGCGGCATGCCCGGTTGTACAGGCTGGCTAGGCCAAGGGCCTTGCACCGGTGGATTGAATGAGACGGCGCGGAACAAGCCGACCGCCTGCCGCCCGCACTGCGGACAACTGAAAGGCTGGGTGGGCCGTTGGATCTGAAAGCCGCAGTTTGAACAGCGGAATGTATTCATGTGCTCCTGCTATTTCACGGCCACGCTGGCCTTGGTATAGACCTTTCCATTGTCGCGGAGCACGATCCAGCCGAGAACTTGGGTAATCTCCACACCCGGCCGTGAGGCATTGTGCCGCAGCGAATCGAAGCGCTCGCCCGGATTGACCAACTCGATGGTGTTGGCCATGCCAGCCTGATCGCAGGCCCGCATGAGCCACTCGACGAGTGCTTTCTCCAACTCGCTGGGCCTGTTGAAGGTTTTGGGCTGCCAGCGATAGAATGCCTCACCGATGTCTTTCAGCAGAGGCGGCATCTTGTCGGCGGCCGCGGAGCGGAACAGCAAGAGGCTACCCACCAGGCCGCAAGCCCCTGGGTCACTGCTGAGCACGCCGTTGAGCAACTGGTTTTTATCGAGGTTTAGGGCTGGGTTGTGAGCCAATTCGCCACCCAAGAGGGCCTCCTGCCAATCGCCGCCAACGGTTGGCCCGGCCGAAGCCGCCGCCTCGGGTTGCGATGGGCGAAGGATCTCGATGATCGCTCGCAGCCCTGCATCGGCGTGCTGTTGTGCTGCGCCTATTTGCTGTTGGAGGGCCGTGAAATACTGCGGCAAGGCATTGAAATACTGCGGCACCATCTCACCGATCTGACGGATGCCGGTGCCCAGTGTGTTGTGTTGCTCGACATGCGAGTCGCGGAGCTTGGCGATGGCCGGCAGCAAGGCGTCCTTGAGCGCATCGATCGATTTGAGCCTGACTTCAAACTGATCGAGCTTCTCGGCCACCGGGCGGACGGCCGACTTGAGCGCTGCCTCGCCTATGCCCGAGCCGCCGCCATTGCCACTGGGAGCAGCGGGGGACGGACCGCCGCGGGCCGTGGCGTTAGCCAACTGGTCGATCTTGCCATACAGGGCGTCGAGCTTCTGTTCGAGACCTCGGCCGCTGCCGGACCCCTGATCGATCCGTTCGGCCAAGGCATCAACCTTGCGGGCCAAGGCATGGGAAACGTCGTCATCCGCGGATTGCGACTCACGGTGCAATAGATACGAAGTGACCTGTTCCTTGGCCTCGTCCAATAACCGGCCGAGGTTTTCCAGCCGCTGGGTCAACGCGGGCAGGGGATCGCCGTCGCCGACAGGGGGGCGCGATGGCGCCTCGCGGACAATCGACCGCAAAGGGTTCTCGCCCTTGCTGCCGGGTACGTCAGCGTCGTCGGCCTCGAAGGCCGCGGGAAACTCGGGCTTAGTGCCCGGTTCGCGGACTTCCTTCTTGCCAGTCCAGGGGAAAGCCATAGTGGGAACTCCTTAACGGTTTCCGAATTCGATATTGTCCAATCCGCCCGTGTCTAGGTAATAACGTTCGTCGGCCAGCGTCCGCCACGAGAAAAACACATTCTCGCCAAGCACGGCGTCTTCGCCGGCCACGACGCCGGTGACCTGGTCGATCTCAAGAACTTCTTCCTGGTCCTTGGTGGCGTGCTTGCGTTTGACCTTCACATTGATCTGCGTCGGTCCGATGCGATCGCCCGGATCGATCTTCAAAAAATAGACCGGCGTTGCCTGGGCGCCTTCGTCGCCGCTGAGCTTGCGACCGATGAGCACGCGCTGCGAGCTGGTCTGAAACTCCATGATGTCCTCGCGGCTTTGTTCGGTGACGGGATCGAAGAGGATGCGTTCCTGCCGGATGCCCGAGGTGGCATCGGTCATTACGCCCCAGTAATACGTGTTCTCGTGCGAGCGGCCCTTCATGTCGAACTTGAACTGGGGCAGCATGCCGTGGCGCGCCATGAACTCGATCGCCGCTCCCACGACCACGGGGCTTTTGGGATCGATGATTACGCCGGGATTGTGGCCCTTCTCGTCTTGGTACGGATACCAGTTGCCGGCATAGTGGTTGTGCATGGCCACGATCCGCGACGGCGATAAGGGCACATACATCTTCACGAGTTGCTGGATGTAGCCCAGCTTCGAAGGCAGCCCGGCGAGGATCACTACGTCGGTCTCATGCTCGACGATGCGCTGGCAAAAGTCGTAGAGCAAGTCGCCGAAGGTGTCGTAAACCACACCTTCAAACTCGGTCTTGTCGAAGACCAGGTTCAACTCCTGCTGAGTATTGTAATAGCCCGGGCCGCGAAGACGGTCAAATGCCTTTTGCAACGATTCAACGACCACCGGATCGACCAGTTCGGGATCGGTGTGGGTAATCGGTTCGCCGACGTCGTCGCCGGCGTTCTTCAGATAGGCCTGGGCCAGAGGCACGAAGAGACGGTTCATCCAGTTGACCCGCTGCGCACGCAGTTCGCGGTTGCGCGGCACTTCCGGCCCGAAGAGCACTTGGACATCTTCTTCTTCCAGACCCAGCGAATCGGCAAAGGCGGGCACGACGATCGTCTCCAGCAGGCGTTTGACCAATTGGTCGCCGCCCAGGGATATGCCGTCTTGGTGAAGAACCTGGCCGCGAATGTAGTCGTCGATTTTCGACTCGAAGTTGTATTTGGCGATCATCAGGTCGGTCGTACCGCCGCCAATGTCGATGCAGGCGATGCGGATTTCATTAGCCTCATCGCCGAACGACTCGGACTCGGCCTGCTTGCCCTTGGCCGGACCGCCGGGCCGTGGAGCACCGGGCCGGGCGACGGCGCGCCGAGCAGTAGCAGGACGTGCTGCCGCCGCTTCCGGCATGTCTTCCAGCCTGGGCTTCTTGCGGCCGCGATCCTGGTGCATGGTGGTGAACCAGAGCCGCGGATCCTGACCCAACATCCGCAACTCGCTCCAGATGTAGGTCAGGTGGCAAGCACTGGCTTCGTCGATATTCAGATTTATCTCCGGCTTGCAGCGCTGGTTCTTGCCCAGCGTGGCGGCAAAGATATTGATGGCCTTCATGCCCTGGGCTTCCAGGCGGCGCCGCTCCTCCTGGATCATGCCGCTGGGGTAGCTCAGCGTCAGGGTGCGGATTTCGCGGGCACGGCCAGCCTCGCCGGAGGCGTTGCGGTAGGCAATCGAATTGACGTAGGTGTAGGCCTGGGACAACATCTCGTAAAGTGCGGCCGTCATCAGCACGCGGGGTGCGTGACGCGGCTTGAGCGGGGCCTCGGCGGCATACTCCTGCTCCTCAGGCTCGCTATCTTGCAGGAGAAAGTCGCGGTCGTCCTCGTGGACGTACTTGAGGAAGGGACCTTTCAGCGGCGAAGCGTAGGCATTGGTCTTGCAGCGATCCGTGGGATCGGCCATGTGCCAGTTGGCACCTTCCAGCCAACTCGCATCGTCGGCCCAGAGGTAACGCTTGGGCGAGCTTAGTCCGGTGCGGATGTCGCCTTCGGCCCGCATGACCTGCACGACATCGTCCGCCTCGCGACCCAGGCGAACCATGGAGAGGTCGTCGAACAGCGGCGGGGTGACGATCATTTCCACCTTAGCCTGCTTGGACTTGCCGCTACGGCCGAACCAGCCGCGCTTGGCGTCCTCCTCGCCGACGGTGTGGTAGTCGGTCTTCTTCTGCTGCAAGGGGGGCAGGTAGGGCGTGTTGCACCAGTGGGTTTTAGAGGAAAACCACCGCGCGGCGGGCTGGCTGACAAACTCGCCTTCCTCGTTCCATGCGTCAAGATGATAACGATTGGTCAGCTCGAATGGGAGCATCTGCGGAGTCTGGCTAATTTCGCCGGCCAGTTCCAGGAGCAGCACGCCGGTGCGGCTATTGCCAAAATCGACAATCATGTGTACGTGTTTGGCATCGCCGGCCGTGGCCGCCGCGGGACGAATGCAGAGTTCAATGTCTGGCACGCCCTTAAGCGGTTTACCGTCGATATCCAACAACCCTTGCAGATCGACGAGGAAGTCGCGAGTCAGCGAGTTGGGCGAGCAGAAGTAGCCGACTTCCGGATCGCCGCAGGAAGTATCAACGGCCAGGAAAAGCCGCGTCGTGCCTGACTGAATAATCTGCCACTGAATGTAGGGAAAGGTCCGCGGGGGATCGTTGGGAGCCGTTGGGGCGATGGCGCAACGCTGCCAGCCATAACCGATCTGGTTGGTCTGGTAGCGGCTGCCGCCCCGCAAGGGAATGCAAGCGACCTGAACCCCCGTATTGGCAAAAAGAATATGCATAGTTATTTCCTGTCAAACGGCTCCAGCACGTGGATCAACTCCATGTTTCCGGGCGGGAGCTTGATGTGTTCGCCGGCCCCCAGGGCCAGGGCTAGCGGCAGTCGCTTGGCCCATTGCCTGACGAACGATTCCATGAGGCCAAAACGGCTGAAGTCCTCGTCATCGCTCCCCTTGTTCTTGGCGGCCTCTTCCTCGCTCTCTAGCGGGGCACGGCCAGAACCGGGGTTCATGACATAATCGTTGAGGATGATGCGGACGTATTTCCGCCGGGCGCGGCGGCGGGCCGCTTCGTCGCGGGTCTTCAGTCCAACAACCGGCTGCACCTTGGCAACCAACTGTTCAAAGACATTGTCGGTCAGCAGGTAGTCGCGGAGGAAGCGGGTGAAGATGTTCATGTCGTTGGGATCGAGCCACGGTTCACCGTCCTTGTGGTTGTTGCAGAAGCTTTCCCAACGCTTCGGCACGGCCACGGTGGCCCATTCGTGCAGGTAGTTTTTCAACTCCTTGGGCAGCGGGTCGCCGTGGCGGCGGTTGGCGTTGTCGGCACAATCGGCGATCTGCAATTCTTCGCCCTCGGCCATGCAGAGTGACTCTTCCAAGGCATGCACGCGATGGTAGATCCGCTCCTCGTCGGCCGTGAGCCAATCGACGACTTTCTTGGCCGACAGCACGCGGCGCTCGCGGTCGATATTGGTATCGGGGTCGACAACCCAGTCGCGTGAAAGCTGCAAGAGGCGGTTCTGGACGGCGGCGATCTCCTTGGTCAACTGGTCCTGCTTGGCATCGGCGCTGGTCACGGCGCGGATGCCCACGCTGATCAGCGACTGCCCGCCATCGCCGTCCTTCATGGCCGCGTCCCAACGCAGGGCCGGATCTCGGACGTAGGTCTTCACCAGCTCCGATTCGAGGAACGCCTTGCGGGCGCGCGTCCATTTTTCCGGGTTGTCGGTCTCTCGCTGCTCTTCGTTGGTATCCCACGTGCCAGGGTAGCGGATGGGATAGACGTTGGTAAACGCCTTGTCCTTGCCGCCGAAATCGGTGAGCACGTTGCCCAGTGTGTCGAGAATCGAATTCAACCGGGTGTCGTAGAGGATTTTTTCGGCGAAGATTTCGCGGTTGCGGAACTCTTCATCCAGGCCCGACATGCCGATGAACAACGCGGGAATCTCGTCCTGCACGCGAAGCGGCCAGACCTTCTCGCCGTAGCGCGCCCGGCCCCACTTCTCGACGTGATACTTCATCTGGGCCTTGACTTCCAGGTTGCCGCCGCGGAGCAAGAGGAAGAGCGTCTGGATCTGCAATTCGTCGACAAATCGCTCGAAGAGGTACGAGACCTTGCCGCGCTTCACGATCTCCATCTGCTCTTCCAGCGAATCGGCGCTGCTTCGCTTGCCTTGCTCGATGCCCGTACGCACGGCACGCATGCCCGGCACGTCGAGGAAGTCCATCTGCTCGATCACTTTGCGCCACTCTTCGCTCAAACGGTGCGGCAGCACGGGCATGACTAGTTCGAGCATCCCGGCCTGAATGGTTTCCAACTCCTCGGTGCCCATGCCCGTGTTGGGACGGTATTCGAGGACAAAATAGTTTTCCTTGGGCGCGAGATAGATGTCGGACCAAGCCACATGGTTCCAAACCTTGGAATTGGGCCGGTCGTAGACCTTCGACCGCTGGCTGTCAAGCAGGAAGCGGACACCGGCCCAGTGGCAGAAGATGGCTGGGTCATGGTTGCCCAGGGTGATCCGCTTGAGGAAATTGGCAATCTTGACGAACAGCGTCGTGAGCGTGGGCCAGTTATCCCAGAACAAGGCTCCCGCGACCGCGACGTAACCCTCTTCCGAAAGTGGATAGCGGCTCAAGAGGCCGTTGATCACCGCCTCGGTGGCCTGGAAGCCGCGGCGATCGACCGCCCGCATGTAGGAGAAGGCGTCGAGGATGTCCATCCGCCATTTGCGATCGACCTGCTGGTCGGGAAACTTGCGGGCGAGATCCTCGAAGAGTGCTTCCAGTTCGGTCTGCTGCCAGGTCGTGGCGGGCGTCTTGCATTCGGCATGGAAACCGCGGGCGAGCACCCGCAGCCACTCGGCACGAGTCAAGGCGCGGACCATCACGGGATATTGCGGCGAGACGCCGGCCCCGATGCGGTCCTTGGTGGTAAAGCGGGTCACCAGGGCCGTGGCTTCCTGCGAACCGCACTGGGGGTTCAGGTCGTTGTCGAAAGAGAGGTTTTTGTAATAGGCTGGCTCGCCCAGCGTTTCGTCGCCGCCGATGGGGCAATAGTTCTCGCTCTGCGGGCGAAGCACCTGGCCCATGAAAAGGCTCTTGCCCACCTGCGACGCCCCATAAGCCGCGGCGGCCACCGGCACCTTCGACGAAGTGTAGAGGCTGCCGGCCAAGCGGCGAAGCTGCAATACTTCAAACTCGTCGCTCTCGTTGACCGGCAGCAGCTCCGTTCGCCTTCTTGCCGGATTATACTCCGAAAGCCAATCGCATAAATCGGTTGCCAGGTTCTCTACCTGTTCCGCTCGCCGAATAATGTTGCGGTCGCGTTCATCTGGAAATGCCATATTACTTCATTACTTCGATGGGTTGGGTTGCGCGAGTGCAAGTTCCTCCATAAGTCGTAGGATAGGCTCTAGCCCGTCCATGCCAAAACAGGAAGGGCTAGAGCCTATCCTACGACTTGAAATCACTTCTACGCGGTTACTTGGGTTGCGGGGGAACCTTGGGTTGTTCTTGTTGTTCTACGGTAACCGACCGAATCAACGTGAGCGGGTACTTCTGCACACTCTTGGTAGCCTTGTCACGGGCCTCGAGCATGAGGTGATACTGGTCGTCCTGGCCATAGCTCAAAGGATCGCTGCGCAATGTCACCTTGCGCGAATCGCCTTCCGGCTGGTTCGGCACCCAGTTCTCCTTCGGGTTGGCTTCACCTTCCGCGTAGACTCGGTATTCTAACTCACCTTCACCGCCTGCTGCTAGTACCTCGACGGTCATGTCGAAATGCTCTTTGTCGATGCGGTTGTGCAACGACTTGACGCTCTCAAAACGCTTCCCCGATACCGAGACCTTGGCAAACGCCTCTTTGCCTCGATAAACCGCATGAAGTTGCGTTTGCCCCTGGGAGCGGGCAACAAAATGCCCGGGTTGGGCCGGATCGGCATCCAACACGTTTTTGTCCAAGCTTTCAATCGTCGTTTGAACGGCCACTTCTTGACCATCAGCACTCTTGGCCATGACTGCGGCCGGGACAGATTGCCCGGCCTGTAGATTGAGTTCCGGCGGATTGACGGAAAGAGAATCCGCAGTCGAAACGTGAACATTGACCGTAACGGACTGGCCGGCGGCCGAAACCGTTACGGGAACATCGCCCACCGAGCGGCCAGTAACCTTGTTGCCGTCAACACTGACGATTCCCTGGCCATCGGGGGCCTTGAGCGTGACCTCGACGGGCAGGGGAGCCTGCCCCCCGCCGGGATCGATCACGGCATTGCCGATCGCTTGCGTCTCACCCGACCAGAGCGAAAGCATCCTAGGCTCGACGACGAGTTGTCCGGCAATGGATCCGGCGGGAGCGTCGCCGTTGATATCGATCGCCATGCCTGCGGTCTGGTCGTCAAGCGCAGCGGTAATTTTTGTCATACCAGGCGCCTTCGGAGATACCTTCCATCCGCCGTCGACCTTCTCGATGCTGGCGACCTCCGATTTGGGATCGGTGACTTTGACATTCGGATCGTTGCTCACATCATCGAAACCGCCATTCTCATACTGGCGAAGCAGCTTGGCGGTTTGCGGCATCGCTTGCACGCCTGCCCTATAGATAGGCGGCTCAAACGCCAGGCCAACGACCCTTCCGGCAGGTCGAATACCGCCGATCACCGTACCGTCGCCGATGACGACTCTGCGGCCACCTCCACCGTAAACGACACCATCCGTGATGACGTTAACGCCGCTGCCTATCGGCATCTCGCCGGCCGCGCCTAGGGTGACGTTCAGGATGGCCTCGGCCTTTTGCCCGCCGAAATCGGCGACCACCTTGGTTGGTCCGGGGCCGACGGCGACGACCGTGGTTCCGGAGGCCACGGCAGCGACCGTGGGATCGGCGGCATTCAACCGCACACCGTCCTCGGGAGTGAGGATCACGCGGTTGCCGCCGCGCATAGCGGAGACTCCGTAAGTGACCGCCTGGCCGGTATTGATCGTTTGATTGGGAGGACTGATTTCCAACCCCGTGATTGCATTGGTCGCCACCTCCACCGGCACGGCGATCTTGAGTTTGTCGCGCCATGAGACGTCGATCGTGTCTTTACCGACGGCTTTGGCCTGCACTTCCTCACCGCCAATCACATCGACCGTGCCGCCCTTCTGAGGTACAACCTTAAGATCGGGCTGCGGGAACATCTCCTTGAGACCTGAGGTTTGTGCTCGGCCGAACACTTGCAAGCGAGCGTGGTCGCCGGCGGCCATCTCTAGCGCGGCTGGATTAGCGGTTAACTCGGTAATTTCCTCCTTCGTGACTTCCACGGGAACCGTGGCCGGGTCGAGTCCGAGAATGAAAACCTTGATGTCGGTCTTCCCGGGTTGCAGGGCACGGACTCGTCCGATCGACTCATCGGCGCCGACTACGGACGGATCAACCACCTTGAAGACGGCAGAGCCGGTACGATCAATCTTCTCGCCGCTGGGCATTTCAATGAAGACACTCACGCGGTCGGCCTGCCCGGGGGCAAGGATTAACGCTCCTGGTTCGACGACCAACTTGCTGCCAGCCTCGAGCGCGCGGGGGCGTACAACCACGAGGGCTTGGGTGATCTTGTCACCCATCGTGACTCCTAACGGCACCGTCCCGACACCGACAGCCGTGAGAGTCCGCGTGGCGGGATCAAACCGTACCACGCCGGGACTTTCCGGCACGGCCGTGGCCTGCTGGCTGACATCCAAGTCGCCCCGCAGGACCTGAATCGCGTTACCCAGTTGTTGGCTTTCGCCCAGGAACATCTGAATGACCTTCGGCTCAACGCGAAGATTTCCTCCAGGAGTGTTGGTAACGGTCACCTGAGCGGGCTGCGACGCCAATCCCTTCCGTTCCACGGTAACCTCGCTCTGGCCGAGGCTGGCGGCAATTACCGAGGAGCCGGAAATACGGGCCACGTCGGGCTTGGACGACTTCCAGGTCAGATTGCCTAGACCGGTGATGTCGCCGACCGATCTACCATCCTTGTAGCCGATCGCCTTCAGTTCATATACTTCGCCCGGCCGCAAGGGAACATTGCCCGGCTCGATGGCGATCTTGTCGATCTCGACTTCCGCCGACACATCGACCTTCAAGGGAACCGTCGAGGTCATGCCCTGGAACTCGGCGGTGACGTTGGTCGAACCGGGGCGGAGGCCAAGAAACTTGCCATGATCGGCCGTCAGGATTGCACTGGACGGTGGCTCCGGCGTGCGAAGAACGGCCTTTTTCGTGACGAAGCGGGTATAGCCATCAGGATAGTGGACCTCCACCTTGAAATCGGAGAAGGTGGCCCCCACCGGGAACCGCACCTGCTGAACCTGTTGCGGTCCCTGCTGGCTGAAGATCTTGACCCAGTCGGGCTTTACTTTAAGAGGTGGCACGGGTGGCTCGTCTCGGGTGAAATCGCCCGGCAGGTAAGTGGTTGTGTGCCAAAGCACGCTCCGCCCGCCGACTTCCGCGCGGAGGAACTGCGTATAGCCTTCCTGCTTGGCCGTCAGCACGGGGGCTTCCCACTTGACGTATTCGTTATTGAAATTCTCCGGCCAATGCACGTCGGCGGCCGGTTCGCGCTGCCCATCTTTCTCGACCAGGACCGAATACCGCTGGCTTTGGCCGGCCGGCAAGAATTTTCCACCCGGCTCGCGATCCAACACCAACCTTGCCAACGGATCCTTGGCATCCGGCCCGGCTTCTTTCAAGGTGAAGACCACCGAAGCCGTGTTGCCTCCTACGGTGGCATCGAGTTTCACCTCACCCTTCAGGTCAGGCAGTAAGGTGACCGTCGGCCGCAGGTTTTCCGTGGGCGGCGTCCAGATCAATTGCGGCGGCACGTTCCAGTTGACCGCGTCGGGACGGACTTCCTGCCATGTGTCGGAAACTCCCACCTGCTGCTCGACTGTCAGCGCGACCGATTGCCCCGGTGCCAGCGGTGAAGCGGCCGAGGGAGTAACCCGCAACGCCTTCGATTCGGCATCGACCACCTCGACCTTGGCGGTCGCCGGCCGAAGCACGGGGATCGATCCACTGATATCAAACGGACTCGCCGGTCTAAGGCCGGTGAGGAGGGGCGGATAGAACCGCACGGCCCCGGGCTGGGCGACGTAGTAGCCCACCCCCTGCCCTAACAGTTCAGCCTCCTCGATTACCTTCTTGCCGCCTTCATCTCGTTCTGCGTTGAGAAAGAGCCGCAAGGCCGCCTTCTCATTAATCGGCACGCGAACGCTGGCCGGTTCAAACAACAGCTTTGCTCTGGCCGGATCGCAGACGCGGAACTCCTTCTTGGCCGCATCCTTGGCCGCCAGATGGCTGCCGGTCAGCATGGCGCTACCAGGAATAATCGTAGCGAAGAGGCCGGTCTTTTCCTTGACGTTTAGCACTTTGTCATTGGAACTCTTGAACGAGGTGAGCGACGGCACCAGTTCCACGTCGCCGCTAGGACCGCTGGCCGTGAGCACGACCCGGCCCCCCTCTCCGGCGATGCGGAGCGCGCGATCGACGTCGATCTCGAGCTTGACGTTGGGATCGGCCTCGATGCTCTTGAAAGCTACGCGGTTCGATTCTCGGCCGTGATAATTGGCATAAACATTCAGCGGCCCGGCACCGGCCTTGACGGCCCCCACGGCACCAGCCCCGGCGGCCTCGTTCTTGTCGTACAACTCCAGACCCGGCACGGACTTCTCCTGGCTGAACCATTTCAACCGCTCGGAGCGGATCTGCACGCGTCGCCCACCACTATAGTTGGCAAACCCTTGCAGCCGCATCATCTGGCCTAATGGCAAATCGATCGGTCCCGCCGGCATCAATTCCAAACGGCACGGCGCCAAGACAACCTCCACCGGGGCCAGGGCCTTCAAATTGCCCATCCGCACGGCAAGTTCCTGGGGCGAACTAGGGTTGGTTGGCTTCACGCCGGTCAGCTCGAATACCTTCGCGTCGAAGCCGGCGAACTCGGGAGAGGGCTTCTTCTCGGTCTCAATCCACTCGGGGGCAATCTCCGCATTTCGCGGCGGATCGCTACCGGCAACCATCGCAAAAACCTTGGGATGCAGCGCGTCGTCAACCTCAACGGCCAGGCTCCCCGGATCAAAGAAGATCCCCTGGAACTCGGCTTTTGTGACGATCACGTCCACGGTGCCCAACGTCTTCCCAGACTGGGTGACCGTGACCTGCGTATCGCCCACGGCCCGGCCGACGAGGCGGTTGTCGGCGGTAATTTTCACGATACCCGCCTTGGAGCAACTCAGGTACACGGGGCTGCGATCGGGCGAGATGTAGGCAATGTCGGCGATCTCGCCCACCGCCAAGTCAAGGCTTTCCGGATGGACTGCGGCACCGAAGGTACGCGGCAAGGCAACCGAAAACTGGCCGCTGCCGCTCAGCCCACTGCCAAAGGTCGCGGATAGCTTGCCGTTACCCGCCCGTTGGCCCTGGAGGGTCTCTCGCCGCAACGTCGCCACATAGCTGGGGCTGACCTCGGTCTTCAGTTGCGACGATTCCAACAAGTTGTAATGCTTGCCGTCGCTAGTGATCGCATCAATATGGACCTTGCCGCTGAGACCGACGCCGACAGTCGATGGATCGACGCCGACGTCGATCAACTGGAAATCGCCCTTGGCCACATTGACCGTCGCCGCGGCCTCGACATACTTGCTGTCTGGCGCACCCCGGTAGCGGGCAGCGATCGTCGAACTCCCCGGAGCCAAGCCCTCAACCAAGCTGCCTTGGGCAAAGACCTTGCCGTCGTTCTGCGGAACCCACTCGGTGGCCTCGGTCAGATCGACCCGCGGCGTGCCATCTTGGTATTCGCCGAAAACCTTCAAGCGTGCCGTTGTGCCGACGGCCAGATCGACCGTACTGGGCACGATCACCAACTTGTCGGGATTGGTGGATGCCGTGGCAGAGACAACCACCTCGGCTTTACGATCGCCGTAATGAAATTCGATCTTGGTTTGGCCCACGCCCGTCAGACGGATCGAACCGGTCGCCTGGTTGAACCTGGCTACCCGAGGGTCGAAGGTGATGCCGACGGCGTCGTGCGTGACATCCCTCTTCTTGAAGAGGCTCATTTCCATCACCCGGCAATCGATTCGCGTGCCGACCGGACCTGCGAATTGGGCGGGGGTGGCGACTAACGCGGCTGGCCGCCACAAGAGCCAGCCGACTCCTCCGAGAAGCAACAGCAGCAGCAAGAGGGCCAGGGCGGCAATCTTCCAATTGGTCTTGCGCTTCGGCCGAGCCTGGAGCAATCCCGCGCAACTCGGACAGCGGGGACTCTTGCCCGGACGGCGGACGAAGAGCAGGTTGCACTCCGGATCGGTGCAGACGACCGAGGGGGCCGGTTCGTGATCCAGTCGCTCGTAACCCCAGCACCAAATCAGCCGCCAGTTGCCCAGCACGTCGCGATAGCGAAAGAAGTAGCTATCCAGGTCGGTACGGGCCGGATTGTCGACCAGTTCCCCGAAGGACCGCAGTAGAATTTTGCGGAGCGTCCGTTCGGTAGGCGTTTCGCCCCGCGACTTGTCGAGCCGCTCGCGCAGCTTGACCAGATCCTCGCGAAGAAGTCCTTGAAGATCCTGTGCGGAAGCTGGTTGGCAGATCACGTCTTCCAACCGTCCTCCCTTGTCGTCGCGGACGTAGAAGCCGACAGCATCGTCTTCCCAGACAGGCTCGGCGATCATTCCCCCCAGCCAGCGGTATATAATCCGAGCATTCGCCCCCGAGCGGTCAAGCATGGGCACACCCGGCTCGACGGCGATCGGCCGATAATCGCGGGCGGTCTCCGACAAATCAACACGCACGAATCGAGTAGCCATAACTAAAATTTCACCGGAAAGGAAGGTATTTCCAAAACCTGAAACAAGGCTTGCCCATGGACACCATGATACGGATTGCTCGGCTTGGCGCGAATGGGATACAAGGCAAATCGCGCCGCCCGTACACTGCGGGAAATCTCTACATTAAATCGCATTGGCCAATACTTCAACTTCCCGTCGTGGAGGAGCCAAGATGATTCCAGTCAATTTACGACTCCTCTATCCCTCTGGCCACATGCCTACGTCTACTCACGTTTGGTGGTCTGCCGACGCCTTTGGCGCCAGACGACTTTTGTGCCACCATGGGCGTGCCAGACGATGTCGATTTTCTGAGTTTTCTAGCCATTTACGCCACCATTGGTGTATATTTCATAACTCGCAAGAATGGACGACACCCACGAAAACAGGGAGAATAATCAGGCAATAGCTCTTTTAGCTATACTTATATAACTTGTTTAGGGCGGCCCATTATCTGTACCATTTTGCACATTCCGGACCATTTCCACCCGTTTTATCCCGCGACCGGAGACACTCTGGGTGAGAGCGGCAAGGATCCCCTTATCCCACCTCCTGCGGGTGAGAGGGGCCGGGGTGATGGCAATCACGAAGCACGATTTCCGCTCCTTCATCCCACTACTTCAGTACGCAACCCGCGCCTTGCACGGCTATTGCAACGATTTTCTGGGCGGAATACCCACATATCCATATATGCTGTCCCCCGATCTCCACAAGAGAGGGTGTCGCGACTGCCCACGGCGACTTTCCGCCACATCTGGTATCGTGAATTCCCGGCAGAATTATTCGCGCCACGGCGATACTGCCGCGGAGCGTGTTTTCATCGAGCAGCATGTTCGCCTGGCCGGCTGGTAAGGACATCAGTCAAGTTTGACCGTCACATCGGGGAACTTCTTGAAATCACTATCGAACGTCGTCGCCACAGGCAGGGAAAACAAGGCGGCTGCAGCGGCAATCGTGCAATCGACGAAATGCAGTCGGGTTTGGCCATAACGGTTCAGCGCGTCGAGTTGAATCGCCAAATCGGCTGATTCGATTCCGGGACTGCTTATGAGTGCGGCCATCACTCGGGCAATATCCGCGCGAGGAATCTCGTAAAACGACTCCAAGACGAACACGCACTCGGCAACGACCGCCGGCAATACCACAAGAATGACTTCGCCGCGATCGCAAGCTTTGATGAGTCGGCCCGCTATTTCAGCGTGCTGCGGATTGTCCTGAATCAAGTGCCTGACGACCAGGTTCGTATCAACGAGGCGACGCTTGCTCATTTGCCGCGCTTCCGCGCCTCTGCGGCTGCCTGCCGGATTTGTGCGAAGGAAAGCTCCTTTCCCTTGGAGCTAGCAAGCGCGCCTTGCAGAGCCATGATACCCGGATGAACTCGAATGGTAACCTGGCTTCCTTGGATATCATATTCCAACTTATCGCCCGATTGAATGTGAAGAGCTTCCCGAACCGCGCTGGGAATCGTTGTCTGGCCTTTCTGCGTGACGGTGGAATGCAACATGAATATGCCTTTCATTCTTAAAACGCCTTGTAAATCAATTATCCCTTGCAAAGTGGGAATTGGCAAGTGCAGTAAGTGGGCGACGCAAGCAAAAGCAGAAAGCATTCACCGCCCCGAGTTGATATCCCTCTGACTGTGGGTAGGTCAGGAGAGATGAAATTCAAATGACGAATGACTCCCCCGTCGGCAACTGCTGTCGCTCCCGGCGGTTATGTCACGTGGGGCCTTCCCGGCAGGTGTTCTCCGTGTGGAAATAGGAGATTGCATATTGCGACGAATTGCTCGGTTTGCCTGCCATTATCTCGTACGCAATCGCGCGACGATTAAGCCGCACGCCGTCCACGAAAGTGACCGGTCTATTGCGTGAGCTTGGGCGGTAGCAAGGTTGCTGGAGACGACGATCCTTCGCCGGCGGGAACAGTCGAATAGACCAAGGTGGGGTCGATGACCGTGGCCGCTTGCACGGAGATGTTCATATTGTTTCCCCTTCCGTCGGCCTGCGTTATCGTAACGCCTACGAAGCCCACAATGTTGTAGGTCGCGTTACTTCCGTTCCCGTTGGCCGCCTGATAGGGGCTGGTCGAGACGGGCTGGAACAACGGAATGAGGCGCCCCTGGCCCATCGCGCTGGCAAAGTCGCTTTGCAGCGCGCTTTTCATGCCCGGGCCGCCGGCCCAAGGCTGCGGAGAACTGGGCGAAACCGGCATCAGGTTGTGGGTGGAGAGATACTGCATGTCGCTCGGACTTTCACCGTTGTTGATCCAAGTGGAAAAGGTCGGCGTGTTGGTCGAGGGCGGCCCGACGCTCAGCAAGCCGAAGTTCCCCGGCGCGTTTCCCGGCGAGGGATAGACCTGCAATTGCGGCTGGCCGTTGGTTCCCAGTTGGGTGGTGCCGTCCGGCGAGACGCCCGTGGCGATAAAGGTGTTCCAAGCATTGACGTCCAGCGCCACCGGCATCAACAGGCCGTTGATCCCCAGCGACGAATTGAAACCAGTGATCTGGCCGGAAACATAGATCACGGAACTGGCCGTGGCCGTGACCGTTGTGCTCGGCACGCCCAGCATCGGCGCAAAAAACAGCCCCAGCGCAGCGTTGTTCGTGCCGTCCAAGCGGAGCGTTACCGTAATCGTGTTGGGATACTGACTCGTGCCCGAAAGCACCGAATAGGTTCCGGTCTTGGTGGTGTATCCGAAGACAACATCGGCGTCGGCAAGCGTCAGCGAGCCGACGTTGCCGGCGGCGTTATAGCCGGCGAAGCTCTTGGCATAGGTTTTCGCGGCGGCCTCGGCGCTGGTGAGGATGGCGGCCTGCCCGTTCTGCGGCGACGTGCTGTACGAGTTGAAGTTGCTGCTCAACTGCCGGGCGCCGGCGAGGACCGCGGCGTCGGCGGCGGCTTGCAGCCGCGACTTCGTGGCCGCGATCCAGGCCATGTCAACGCTGAACGCCACCATGCCTAGCAGCGGCACCGCCAGCACGGCCATCAGCACGGCGACGACCCCCTTTCGGCGCCGCGACTTGAAAGGCGCGGTGACACGAATGGCTTTTCTCGCGATATTCATGTTTTTACTCTTCCCTTAACCTTGGCGCAACACGGTCAGCGTGCTGGAAAAGGTCATGTTCTGGTACAGCGACACGCAAAAGTTCGTCAGACTGGCGCTCGACACGGAAATGGAAACGGTGATCGAGATCTTATCGTTGGGATTGGCGGTGGAGACGTCCGCCACCACGTCTTTGACTTTAATGGTGATCGTGGCGTTGGCGGCGGTGATATTATTGGCCGTCAACACGCTATTGATTCGGCTGATGACCGTGGCGTTGCTCGAGTTGGACTGCGCGGCCACCTGGGCGCCGTTGCGCACGGCGTTGTCCAGCGTCTTGGAGACCATCGCCCCTCGGCCGATTTCCATCAAGCCCAGAACCATGGTGAAAAGCAGCGGCAGCAGCAGCGCGAATTCGACAGCTGCCGCTCCCTTTCTCGCGGACATCTTCAATATCAATCGGCGATGGCGGAAAGTCTTCATTCCTTCTCCAACGTCGATTGTCCAGAAAGGGTGCCCGAAAGGAAATTAGCGGTGCTCCAGACGATGGAACTGACGGGCACGGTTACCTGCACGGTGATTGCATCGCCTGAGTTGGCCGCCGCCGGGTCGCCCACCGCGCCCTTGACCTGGACCGTGACGCTTGCGTTGTTGACGCCTTCGGCCTGCAAGCGACTCTGCACATCGCTGGTGATCGTGGCGGACGACTTGCCTTGCACGGCCCCTTCGCGGCAGCCGACACGGGCGGCGTCGCCCAGCAGGTCGATCACCATGAACGTCCGGCCAAATTCAAAAATCGCCAAAATGACCAAGAACAGCAGCGGGGCGACTATGGCAAACTCGACGGTCGCCGCACCGCGGCGTTTGTTTCGTTTTTGTCGAATTACGGGTGGCATGGACAAAACTTCCGACAACTAGATGGCCATTTCCAGGTCTTTACTGCGGCCGTTCTCATTGTGGCCGAACGCGGCCGATTCTTCCGCCAGCCGCTCTTTCCTCAATACTTCGACTGCACGGTTCAGTTCCTCCGCCATCTCCTGCCAGTAGTCACCCTTGCGGAACGTGAGAGGCGAAACGGGCTTTCCCTCGGCCAAATCCCGCAAAACCTGGCGCAGTTGCGTTACGGGACCAACAAAACGGTGGCTAAGCTGGAATGAGTTGTAGATAAACATCGGCAGAAGGAGCATCAGCGACAAGGTCATCGCCGTGGCCACCAAACGGCAAATGGTCGGCCATTGCTCGCACCATGGCGTGATCAAGGTTGCCATCTTGTGGCCCAATCCGTGTTGTGAGCTATTAAAATCAGCCCCGCCGGGTCGAAAAGTAGCTACAACCGCGCAAAACCGTAGAAAGCGACCCTTCGCAAAAAGTCAAGTCTCAGTGAATCGAGTTGCTGATTGGAGAACACTGTGGCATTCTCGCCAATCGTCGTGACGGCTGCGAGGTACACGATGATGATCAGCGACAACATGACGGCGTACTCAACGGCAGTTGGGCCGTCCTCGGCAGAAACGTTACAACCATCACCCTTCCACGATCCATAAATTCCTGCGTGTTAGCCCACATTAAGCCAAAACAAGAGCCGGACAGGGGTAGTCTCGATATATCAGTGGTGAAAGGCAATCTCGGTTGTGGGGTTGGGGGACACGAACCGATTATGGGTGTTTGAGTAACTTCGACGGACGACCTGCCTTCTGTGGGCGCAGGATCCCGGCACAACTAGTCTTGCTAACCTTGGCATTTTTGGAATCTGTCGAATCTACCCCAAAGTGTCAATATCGGTTCGTGTCCCTTCCCGGTTTCTCTGTCTGCTCGGTCTGCCATCTGGCAAAAGAACGGTGGACATTTCTGTGGAGTGGACAGATACATTAGCGGTCCTTGGCCGCTCCCCGCGTTGAATCGCGCCACGGCTTGCCCTGGCCGTAATGCTTGATCCGCTTGCCGAGTGACTCGGCTAGAGCCTGATTTCTCCCCGCTGCGGC